>JGI24539J26755_10000685_pt1 | contig 16159 bp, 13 predicted proteins | sample NorSeaMetagenome_2_FD_26755 | JGI IMG/M metagenome (IMG submission 26755) | reverse complement strand
ACACTTTATAAATAAATAAACAGGCAAAAGGAATGATGATAAAAAAAAGCCATTCTTCAATTGGAAGATCTGCTAAAAAAAACCCATAAACAAGATTGTGATTAAAGCTCCAAACGCCTAGCTTTGTAAATACAATATCTATTGGAACATGTATTATCATCATTATACAAATAGCTGGAAGTAACGAATTCCAGCTTTTATAAAATTCTATTCTTTTTTCAAAACTTCGTAAAATAGGATAGCTAATTGTTATGGCTAAAACTATAAAATAAAAATATCTACTATTAAATAANTCCATGTTTAAAATATTGAATTATAAAAAACGATAATTGAGAACCAATAACTGCAAAAGCAATTTTTTGATTAATTTTTGCTTTTGAAAAAACAATTAGAAGCTGAGCAATAATTGCACAAAAGAACCACCCAAAATAATTATGAATAGGAACAGTAATATATTCCCATGACCAAAAATCAAGATTAATTGCAATTGGCTCAATAATATAATCGAGAAATACCATTAAAAGAGAGCTAAGTATTATTAGCCAGATTTTTTTGTCAGTAAAGAAAGAAATAATTCCAAAAGATGCGAGTGATAAGTTTATCCAATTTACACCCATAATTAATGGAGTGCTAAATAAAGTGAGCCCAAGTGTTTTTCCATATGTATATTCTCCAAAAATAATTCCTGTATTTACTCCTATAACCTCAACAATAAAACCAAAAATAAATAACTGCAAACAAAGGAAAACAAAGCTTCTAGAGTAATTATTATTAACATAGAAAAACAAAGAAAAAATAAGTAAAAGATTAACTGGAGTAAATAAGAGTATTGATGGTTTTAATAATGGAGAAAACAATGCGCAGGATCCAATTATGTTAAAAAAAAACAATAAAAAAACCGCTATATTATACCTATTTTTTTTCATATTCTTCGGATATTAGTTCATCAACTATTTTGGCAGAAGAAAGCACTAGTGGAATACCGCCTCCAGGATGAACGCTACCTCCACAAAAATACAAACCTTTAATGTCTTTTGAAAAATTAGGATGTCTAAAAAAAGCTGATTCCTTTGAGTTAGAAGATGTTCCATATAAAGCGCCTTTAAACGAATGTGTTTCGGATTCAATACTTCTTGGGTCTACTGTATCCTCGAATACAATATGATCTTCAATACTTATTTTTAAGGTGCTATTAATTTTCCTTATTATGTCTTTACGTGCTTTTAGTATTAAATCATCCCAGTCTTGTTTTTTATTATGAGAAACATTTATCATAACAAACCAGTTTTCTGAATTGGGAGGCGCGTCAGATGTCTTTTTCTTTGAAGTAATATTAATATAGACTGTTGGATCGTTAGAAATTGTTTTTCCTTCACTAATATGTTTAAATTCTTCTTGATAATCTCCAGAGAATAATATATTATGTAGCTGTAGTTGATCAAAAACCATATTAATACCCCAATAAAAAATGATAGCAGATGAAGATCTTTCTTCATCTTTTTTATAATTATTTAATTGGTCTTTTGGAAGAAGATTATTATAAACATAATAAATATCGGTATTGCAAACAACAAGCTTAGAAGGAAAAAAATCTTTTCCTACAACAACACCTTCAATCGATTTGTTATTAACTTTAATGCTTTCAACTTTAGAGTTAAAATAAAATTTCACACCAAGCTCTAAGGCTAATTTATATATTGACTTCGGAATAGCACTCATACCTTTTTCAGAAAAAAAAGCTCCTTTTTTAAATTCTAAATTTGAAATACTGTTTAAAACTGCTGGTGCTAAATAAGGGTTTGAGCCATTATATGTAGCGTATCTATTAAAAAGCTGAACAATCTTTGGGTTTGAAAATCTTTTCAAGTTTACCTCATTCATTGTAGAAAATAAGTTTAAAAACGGGATTTTCATTGCAGAATACAAAACCTTTAATGATAAATAGGTTTTTATTTTATGAAGTGATTTTTCAAGAAACAAATAGCTTGTTGCTTTAAAAATAAACTCGTTCTCACTTAAGTAACGTTTTGTTTTATGTATTGGTGTATTTGTTTTTTTAAGTATTTCCTCAGAAAACTTAATAGGCTCTGAATATGCTTTTATTACTACTCCATCATTATAAAAATATCTACAACTCTCATTTAGTTTAGTGTATTTAAAATAATCTTTTGGGGATTTTCCTGCTAAGACAAACAATTCATCAATCTTTTCAGGCATTGTTAATAATGACGGTCCTTTGTCAAATCGATAGCCATTTGATGAGAACTCTGCCGCCTTACCTCCAGGCGAACTATTGGATTCATAAACACTTACCTTATATCCTTTTAATGCTAATCTAACAGCAATAGCAAGTCCTCCAATTCCCGATCCAATGACTGATACTCTTTTCAACAGACTATTTTGTATAAATTATATAAGATTATTAGTAATCAAATATTCTGCTATTTGGATTGTATTTGTTGCAGCCCCTTTACGAAGGTTGTCCGAAACAATCCACATATTAACAGTTTTTTCTTGAGAAAAATCTTTTCTTATTCTTCCAATAAAAACCTCGTCTTTCCCTTTTGAGTTTATTGGCATTGGGTATGTATTATTCTTTACATCATCTAAAACAATTAAACCTTTATTTGATTCTAGTGTTTTTCTAATGTCATCAAGACTAGCATCTTTAGAAAACTTTATATTAACACTTTCACAATGCCCACCCTCAACAGGAATTCTTACTGCAGTAGCTGTAATCATAATATTCTTATCAAGAATTTTATGTGTTTCATTTACAATCTTCATTTCTTCCTTAGTATAACCATTATCTTCAAAAACATCAATATGAGGAAGTGCGTTTCTATAGATTGGGTGTGGGTAGACCATTTCTCCATAAACACCCCTTTCTTCATTCTCTAGTTGGTCAACTGCTTTTTTACCTGTTCCTGTAACTGATTGGTATGTTGAAACAACGATTCGTTCAATGTTAAATTTTTCATGTAGTGGAGCAACAGCCATTAATAATTGTATGGTAGAGCAATTAGGATTTGATATTATCNTGTCGGATTGCATTAATTGCTCTCCATTTATTTCTGGAATAATTAATTTATTNTTAGCAGACATTCTCCAATAAGAAGAGTTGTCGATAACCTTACAGCCTTTCTNTGCTAATCTTGGGGCCCAGATTTTTGATATCTCTGAGCCTGCANANAACAATGCTAAATCTGGTTGGGACAAAATCATCTCTTCCAAACTNATNACTGTAAAAGATTGATTATTAATTCTTATTTTTTTTCCTATTGACTTCTCAGAAGCTACTAAAATTAATTCAGTGTATTTAAATTTTCTTTCTTGTAAGATATTTAATATTTGAACTCCAACCATTCCGGTTGCTCCAATAATTGCTAGTTTCATAGTGCATTCTTTACCTTTCAAAAGTACTATATTTACAAACTATAGCAACAACTTATAAAGGTTTTTAAAATGTCTAAAAAAAACGCATTAGCCGAAATAATTAATAATATTCCAAAGAAGCCTGGTGTTTATCATTATTATGACAACAATGATAAAATAATATATATTGGAAAAGCCAAGAACCTAAAAAGTCGAGTCTCTTCATATTTTACAAACAAGCATGATAATTTAAAAACTAAAATTTTAGTAAGCAAAATCGCTAACATTACATGTATAATAGTTGAAACCGAAATTGATGCGCTATTGCTAGAAAATAATCTTATTAAAAAACACCAACCTAGATATAATATTTTATTAAAAGACGATAAAACATATCCTTGGATATGTATTAAAAACGAAGAATTTCCAAAGGTTTTTCAAACAAGAACCGTTTTAAAAGATGGGTCGGAATATTATGGCCCTTACATGTCTACATATGTAATAAATGTACTGTTAGATTTTTTTTCAGAAATATTTTATGACAATGGATGGACACCATATTCATATTTAAACGGAAATATTAAAAAAGAGTTAAAGCCAAAATACTTAGAAACAATTTCTCAGATTAGACAAATATTAAAAGGCGATCTTAAGATTATAAATTCAAGATTAAAAGAAAAAATGATGGAGTTTTCTAATAATTTAGATTTTGAAAATGCTCAAAAAATAAAAGAAAAACTAAACCTATTAAACAACTACCAATCAAAATCTTCTATTGTGAGCTCAACAATAAGCAATGTTGACGTTTTTAGCATTGTATCAGAAAAAAATATTGCATTTGTAAATTATCTTAAAATTACAAACGGAGCAATAATACAATCTCATACTGTTGAAGTGAAGAAAAGATTGTCTGAGCAAGATGAAGATATTTTACAATTTGTTATTACTGATCTTAGAAATAGATTTAGTAGNGTTTCTGAAAAAATATANTGTTCTCATAGCATCTTAAGTATTTGGTCAAATACAAAGCTGTCTGTTCCTAAAATAGGTGACAAAAAAAAGCTTATTGANCTTTCTTTAAGAAATGCAAAATACATGCAATTTGAAAAGAAAAAACAAAATATTTTACTAAGTGAAAAAAAACAAAACAATAATAGTGTCTCTCAAATCCAAAAAGATTTGCGACTAAAAAAAAGACCAACTCACATAGAGTGTTTTGACAATTCTAATTTTCAAGGAACAAACCCTGTTGCCGCATGTGTTGTGTTTAAAAACGGGAAGCCAAGCAAAAAAGATTATAGGCTTTTTAATATTAAAACTATTATTGGNCCTGACGATTTTGGGTCAATGGAAGANGTTGTTTTTAGAAGATATAAGCGATTACTTTTTGAAAAAAAACCTCTTCCTCAATTAATAATTGTTGATGGAGGTAAGGGGCAATTAAGTTCTGCTATAAAAAGTCTAAAGAAGCTTAATCTTTATGGAAAAATAGCAATAATTGGTATTGCTAAAAAGTTAGAAGAAATTTACTTCCCAAATGATTCTGTTCCTTTATATCTAGATAAAAGATCTATAAGTCTAAAAATAATTCAGCAATTACGTAATGAAGCGCATCGATTTGGGGTAAACCATCATAGAAAAATACGCTCCAAAACAAATCTAACATCTTCTCTTGATGAAATAAAAGGCATTGGTCCAAAAACAACAACNTTATTAATTAAGCATTTTGGTTCTGTAAAAAAACTTATGCAAAGCAAAATTACAGATGTAGAAGAGATTATAGGAAAAGCAAAAACTAAAAAAATATTTAATCTCTAAGAAACGATTAATCTTTGTTTTTCATTTGAGGAAAAAATAAAACATCTTGTATAGAATTACTGTTTGTCATGATCATCGAAAGTCGATCAATTCCTATTCCAAGGCCGGCAGTTGGAGGCATTCCATATTCTATAGCTCTAATAAAGTCTTCGTCTAAAACCATCGCCTCTTCATCACCTCTTTTTGCTAACTTTAACTGTTCTTCAAATCTTTTTCTTTGATCAATTGGATCGTTTAGCTCAGAAAACGCATTACATATTTCCTTTCCATTACATACAGCTTCAAAACGCTCAACTAATCCTACTTTTGAACGATGTTTTTTTGCTAATGGAGACATCTCAACGGGATAGTCTGTAATAAATGTTGGTTGAATTAATTTTTTTTCACATTTTTCTCCAAAGATCTCATCAATTAACTTACCTCTTCCCATGCTTTTGTCAATTGGNACTTTTAATTCTTTAGCTACACCTCTTAACTCTAACTCATNCATATTAGATATATCTATGCCGGTAAACTCATGTATTGCCTCATACATTGTTAGTCGTTTCCATGGTCTTTTAAAGCTTATTAGGTTTTCACCCACTTTTATTTCTGTTGTATTGTGAAGATCAAGAGCTATTTTTTCAACCATTTCTTCCACTAAATCCATCATCCAATTATAATCTTTATAAGCCACATAAAGTTCCATTTGTGTAAACTCTGGGTTATGAAAACGACTCATTCCTTCATTTCTGAAGTCTTTTGAGAATTCATAGACGCCATCAAAACCCCCAACAATTAATCTTTTTAAATATAACTCATTTGCAATTCTTAAATATAAGTCCATATTTAATTTGTTATGATGAGTTTTAAAAGGGCGAGCGGCAGCGCCACCATAAATTGGTTGTAGTATTGGTGTTTCAACTTCAAGGTATTCTTTACTATTTAAGTAAGATCTCATTGAATTTGTAAGTTGTGTTCTTTTTATAAACGCATCTTTAACGTGAGGATTTACAACAAGATCTACATATCTTTGTCTATATCTTCTTTCGGGGTCAGTAAAAGCATCATGTATATTCCCCTCGCTATCAAGCTTTGGCAAGGGTAGTGGTTTTAGAGATTTAGATAGGATTGTGATTTTTTTAACCATTATAGAGACCTCNCCAACTTTAGTTATAAAAACATGTCCTTCTACTCCTATTATGTCTCCAATATCTAAAAGTTTTTTAAATACTTGGTTATACATTGTTTTATCCTCTCCAACACAAACCTCATCTCTATTTACATATAATTGAATTTTTCCATTTGAGTCTTGTATTTCTACAAATGAGGCTTTTCCCATTATTCTTCTACTCATAATTCTTCCAGCTACAACCACATCTAAATGATCGCCCTCTTTATATATATTCTTAATTTTAGTTGAGGTGTTGTTAACGTGAAACATTTCTGCTGGATAACAATTTATTCCAAGTTCATTAAGCTTTTGTAGTGATTCCCGTCGAACTAGTTCTTGTTCAGAATACTCTTTAGACATGTGAGTTTTTTTTTGTAAATATATAAATTCTTTNTTCCTATTATTTTGTAATATTGACTTCTTTTAAAAAACAAACCAATTATGAAAATGAACAACTACATCAGTGATTTTACCAATCATTTAAATGACGCATTAAGTATAGGTATTAGCGCTAAATTTAACTGCGCTAAATCAGATATTAATAATATCTTGATATGTGGACTTGGAGGAAGTGGGATTGGAGGTTCAATAATTACAGACATCGTTAATGATGTTGTTAGTGTTCCTATTACGGCAACAAAAGGGTATGAGGTTCCTAAATTTGTAAATAAAAATACGCTTGTAATAGCCTGCTCATATTCTGGAAATACTGAAGAAACAATTGAGGCTGTAGAGAAATGTCTAAAGAAAAATGCTGAAGTTTCAGTAATTACTTCTGGAGGAAAGCTTAAAGAGATTGCATTAGAAAAAAGCCTAAATCATATTATAATTCCTGGCGGACATCCTCCAAGAGCAATGTTTGGTTATGGGTTTACAGAATTATTCTTTGTATTAAAAAACTATAATCTCATAAATAATGATTTTGAAAATGATTTTAAAAACGCCATATCACTTCTTGATAAAGAAAAAGAAAACATCAAAATATTAGCAAGGTCAATTGCCAAAAAGCTTTATAAAAAAACACCAATCATTTACACTTGTGAAGGTTTTGAAGGTGTTGCAATTCGTTTTCGTCAGCAAATCAATGAGAACAGCAAGATGCTATGCTGGCATCATGTAGTGCCAGAAATGAATCACAATGAGCTTTTAGGATGGAGAACTAATGTTGAGGGTTTAGCTGTAGTCTTCCTAAGAAATAAAAATGATTATTATAGGAATCAAACTAGACTTGACATTAATAAATCTGTTATTAGCAAGTATACTGATGATATATTAGAAGTCTGGAGCAAGGGGAATTCTTTAATTGAAACTTCTCTTTATCACATTAATGTTGGAGATTGGGTTTCTTGGTATCTTTCTGAGCACAATAATGTAGATGCAATTGAAATAGATGTTATTGATTTTTTGAAAGATAAGCTTTCAAAAATATAAATTGTGCAAAATGTTTTTTTTAAAGATATCGGTTTAGTTGATTATAAAAAGGCTTGGGATTTTCAAGAGAAACTCTTTAATAAAACCTTAAGCATAAAATCTAAAAACAAAAAAGAAGCAACAAGTAATAAAACTGAAAATCACCTTATCTTTTGTGAACACCCTCATGTTTACACATTAGGGAAAAGCGGAAAAAAAGAGAACCTATTAGTTAATGAAGAATATTTGAAAAGTCGTGGAGCTTCATTTTATAAAACAAATAGAGGGGGCGATATTACATACCATGGCCCAGGACAAATTGTAGGATATCCTATATTTGATTTAGATAATTTTTTTCATGATATCCACAAATATTTGAGGTTACTTGAAGAGGGTGTTATTTTAACCCTAAAAGAGTATGGGGTAAATGGTGAGCGTTCTGATGGAGAGACTGGTGTTTGGCTAGATGTTGGAATGCCAAGTGCAAGAAAAATATGCGCTCTGGGCGTAAAAGCTAGTAGGTGGGTGACTATGCACGGTTTTGCTTTTAATATTAACACAGATTTATCCTATTTTGAAAATATAATTCCATGCGGTATTGTTGGGAAAAACGTCACTTCATTAGAACAAGAAATTGGAAGAAAAGTAGATATTGAAAAAGTAAAAGAACAGCTTAAAAAAAACATTGAACTATCCTTTGAAATGAATTTAATCTAATTTACAACTCTTTTGTTTTGACTGCTATTCAATTAGCCCTATAAATAAAAATATTTATCTTTATCACAAGAAATAACAAATATAGCTATGAGCAATACACTTCTAGAATTTAAAAATTTAGTTACAGAGTTTCATACCGAAGGAACTACAGTAAAAGCCGTTAATAATATCAGTTTTACTTTAAATAAAGGAGAAACAGTAGGTATTGTTGGAGAGTCTGGTTCTGGAAAGTCAGTAACCTCTCTTTCAGCAATGAGACTAATACCTAGCCCTCCTGGAATTATAAGCGGAGGAAGTATTATTTTTCATACCAAAAATGGCGAAAAAGTAGATTTGCTTAAAATCTCTGAAGAAAAAATGAGAGAACATAGAGGTAATGATCTAGCAATGATCTTTCAAGAGCCTATGACGTCTTTAAATCCAGTTTTTACGTGTGGAGATCAAGTTTTAGAAGCCATAATGTTGCATCAAAAACTAAAAAAAGACGCAGCTAAAAAATTAACTATTAAACTTTTTAAAAAAGTTCAACTTCCAGATCCTGAAAGAATCTATAATACCTATCCACACCAAATCTCTGGAGGACAAAAACAAAGAGTTATGATTGCTATGGCTATGAGTTGCGAGCCTTCTGTTTTAATAGCTGATGAACCAACTACAGCGTTAGATGTTACTGTTCAAAAAACAATATTACTACTAATGCAAGAACTGCAAAGAGAGCAGGATATGGGTATTTTATTTATAACTCATGATTTAGGCGTTATTGCTGAGTTGGCCGATAAAGTTGTTGTTATGTATAAAGGAAATATTGTTGAACAAGGTAATGTTTGGGATATATTTACTAATCCAAAACATCCATACACTAAAGGTTTACTAGCCTGCAGGCCTCCTCTTGAAAAAAGATATACTTTTTTACCTACTGTTGGAGATTTTATGAAAACTGATTCTAGTGGAGTAATAGTTGATAATAATATTAGTGTTGAAGAGTTTACAAAAGATCTTGTTGTTTCTAATTCAGAAAGAGAGAGAAAACAGAAAGAGTTATTTTTAAAAAAACCTGTTCTACAATTAAAAAATCTTAAAACATATTTCCCAATACGGAATGGTTTTTTTGGAGGAATATCTAGCCACGTAAAAGCTGTAAATAATGTTTCTTTTGATGTTTATCCCGGTGAAACTCTTGGTTTAGTTGGAGAATCTGGTTGTGGGAAAACAACAATTGGAAGAACTATTCTTAGGCTTGAAGAGCCAACCGAAGGTGAGATGATTTATAAAAATAAAGATATTGCTAAAATGGACGCAGATGAGCTGCGAGCTTTTAGAAAAGAAGTTCAAATTATTTTTCAGGACCCATACTCATCATTAAATCCTAGGATGACAATTGGAAATGCAATTATGGAACCAATGCAGGTTCATAAAATTTTAAATTCTGACGAAGAAAGAAAAGAAAGAGTAAAAGAGCTTTTAACAAAAGTAAGTCTTGATCCTGCGCACTTTTATCGCTACCCTCATGAGTTTTCAGGAGGGCAAAGACAGCGTATCGGTATAGCTAGAGCATTAGCTGTAAACCCTAAGTTTATTATTTGTGATGAGTCCGTGTCTGCACTAGATGTTTCTGTGCAGGCTCAAGTTTTAAATCTACTTAACGACTTAAAAAAAGAATTTGAATTAACATATATTTTTATATCTCACGACTTATCAGTTGTTAAATATATGAGTGATAGAATGGTTGTTATGCAAGAGGGAGAAATAGAAGAAATGGGTGATGCTGATCAAATTTACAACTCTCCTAAAACAGAATATACTAAAAGGCTTATCGATGCTATTCCAGAAGGGAAACTTGATGATATCAAAAAACATTTAGAAGAAAAAGGAATAACTGTTAGTTAAATACTGTTGTTAAATTCATCTCTGGAATTTCTTCTGTAATTATCAGATTAGCCTCTGTAGCTTTTATTATTTCCTCTACACTTACTCCTGGAGCTCGCTCAACTAATTTAAAACCTTTCTGGACAACTTCTATTACAGCTAAGTCTGTAACTATTTTTTTAATACATGAAACTCCTGTTATTGGAAGAGTACACTTCTTAAGTAACTTACTCTCACCTTTACGGTTAGTATGGGTCATGGCAACAATAATGTTTTCAGATGAGGCTACTAAATCCATAGCGCCCCCCATGCCTTTTACCATTTTCCCTGGTATCTTCCAATTAGCAATATCACCGTTTTCAGCAACTTCCATCGCTCCTAATACACTGAGCTGAATATGCTTTCCTCTTATCATTGCAAATGACATTGATGAATCAAAGAGTACTGCTCCGGCTAGAGTTGTTATTGTTTGTTTTCCAGCATTTATCATGTCTGGATCCTCTTCTCCTTCAAGTGGAAAAGGGCCCATTCCTAAAACTCCATTTTCAGACTGAAACTCTACATTAATATTTTTAGGAACATAATTAGCAACTAGAGTTGGTATTCCAATACCTAAGTTAACATAGGTATTGTTTTTCAGCTCTTGAGCTATTCTTTTTGCTATACCAATTTTATCAAGAGCCATTTTATAATTTTCTATTTGTTTTGTTTTCAATTCTTTTTTCGAAGAAAGCTCCTTTAATTATTTTTTGAACAAAAACGCCTGGAGTATGAATTTGATTAGGATCAAGCTCCCCAATAGGAACAAGCTCTTCTACTTCGGCAACAGTGATTTTTCCTGCCATTGCCATTAAAGGATTAAAATTTCTAGCGGTACCTTTATATATTAAATTTCCTGNAGCATCTCCTTTCCATGCTTTGACAAAAGCAAAATCTGCCTCTAAAGCTTGTTCTAAAATATANTTCTTNCCATTAAAAACTCTTGTTTCTTTATCTTGCTGCACCTCTGTTCCATATCCTGCTGGCGTAAAAAAAGCAGGTATTCCCGCCCCTCCAGCTCTACATCTTTCTGCCAATGTTCCTTGGGGAATTAATTCCACCTCTAGCTCCTTAGATAGCATTTGTCTTTCAAACTCAGCATTTTCACCAACATAAGATGAAATCATTTTTTTAACTTGTTTTCTTTTTAAAAGAAGTCCTAAACCAAAATCATCAATTCCTGCATTATTTGAAATACATGTTAAATCATATATNTCTAATTTAGCTAAGGCCCCTATTGAGTTTTCTGGAATACCACTTAANCCAAANCCCCCAAACATTAAGGTCATTCCACTTTTAACTTCTTTAATTATATCATTTATATCTTTAATCTCTTTATTTATCATAATTAAAATTCTTCTTCNATTGAGTCTAGTGAATCATCGCANTCTAATTTTACATCTATAGATCGTGAAATATTAAACGGAATAGGNTGTATTCCTGTATTTACAGTATCCGCATAAACTCTCTGCATGTATTCCGCAAATATTGGTAATGCCATATTAGCTCCTTGACCTGTTGTTATATCACGAAAATGGACACTTCTATCTTCACAACCAGTCCACACTCCTGTAACTAGATTTGGAGTTATTCCCATAAACCAACCGTCTGAATGATTTTGGGTAGTTCCTGTTTTTCCACCTATCTCGTTTTTAAATCCGTATTTAAACCTTAGCCTAACACCCGTTCCTGATTTTTTATTTGCTGTAGGGCTATATACTCCATCAACAACACCCTGTAAAAGACGAACCATTACGTCTGCAGTTTTCTCACTCATTGCTTCGTTAGATTCTGGAATAAATTTTTCAAGNAACACTCCGTTTTTATCTTCAATCTTTGTTACAAAAATAGGNTCTACCCAGACGCCTTTATTTGAAAATGTTGAATAAGCCCCAACCATCTCATAAACAGAAAGATCAAATGTGCCTAGACATAATGAAGGAACTGCAAGTATCTTACTTTTAATGCCTATTTTTCTTGCTAAGTCAACTACAGCATGAGGTCCAAATTGTTTCATAATATATGCTGTAACTGTATTTATTGAATTAGCTAAACCATATTTTAACGTCAATGTTAAACCCTCTAAATCTTCACCTCCTGAGTTTCTTGGAGACCAGTCTTTTTCAAGTCTCCATTTATATTTATCAAAAACAACGGGGACGTTTGGAACTTGATAACAAGGACTAAAACCCTCTTGAATTGCTAATGAATATAAAAAAGGCTTAAAAGTTGAGCCAACTTGTCTTTTACCAGATGTAACATGATCATACTGAAAGTTTTCATAATTAATACCCCCAACATAAGCCTTTACAAAGCCTGTAGAAGGCTCCATGCTCATTAGGCCTGAGTGAAGGAAAAACTTACTGTATATAAGCGAGTCTCTAGGTGATAAAATTGTGTCAATTTTNCCTTGCCATGAAAATAATTTCATTTCTGTTTTTTTTTCAAAGCTTTTCCTTATCTCTTTTAGAGATTTCCCTTGAGATTTTAATCTTTTATATCTGACTGATCTTTTCATCGACTGATCAATAATAGCGTCAATCTGCTCTTGCTCAAAATCTTTTGGGAAAGGAGCATTAGTATATCCTTTCCAGTGATTATAAAAATCATTTTGGAGAGAAGAAATATGAGTTTCTACAGCCTCCTCTGCAAATTTTTGTAAGCGCGAGTCTATTGTTGTATATATCTTTAACCCATCTGTATATAAATTATACCTACTTCCGTCAGGTTTAATTTTAGTTGAACACCATTTTTTCATTTTTTCTCTTAAGTACTCTCTAAAATATGGTGCTAAGCCTTCATTATGGCTAGCTTTTTTAAAATCTAAAACAATAGGGGTTTTCACCAAAGAGTCGTATAGCGTATCAGTAATAAATGAATATTTTTTCATTTGAGAAAGAACTACATCACGTCTTTTTGTAGTTAGCTCTAAACGTCTATTTGGATTAAAAAGAGATGGGTTTTTTAACATTCCAACAAGCATTGCCGATTCTTGAACATTAAGGTTTTGAGTTTTTTTATTAAAATAAACTCTTGCTGCAGATTTTATTCCAACAGCATTATTTACCCAATCAAACCTATTTAAATACATAAGTAAAATTTCGTCTTTTGTATATCTCCTTTCAAGTTTGGCTGAAATAACCCATTCTTTTAGTTTTTGTTTTACTCTTTCAACTCCAGAAGCAGGAGTTTTAGTAAAAAGCATTTTAGATAGCTGTTGAGTTATGGTGCTTGCTCCACCAGTTTGCCCGTCTCCAAAAAAAACTCCAATAATAGCTCTTGCCAAAGACTTAACATCTATTCCAGAGTGACTTCTAAATCTAATGTCTTCAGTAGCTATTAAAGCATCAATAAAATTATCCGGAATATTTTGTTTAGTTGAAGAAGTTCTGTTTTCAAAAAAATATTTTCCAATCACAACACTATCAACAGATATTATTTCAGTTGCTAAATTACTGCTTGGGTTTTCTAATTGATCAAATGTTGGTAGTGGCCCAAAAAACTCAAAAGAAGCAAGNNTTACAANACTAAATATTGCAAGAAAAGGACTTAATATAATAAGCCATATTATTACTATTTTCTTCTTTCTATTCATTAATTTTTTCTACTGACAAACCCACGGCTATTAAACCTTTAAGCTTGCTAATTTTATTTTTATCCCCATATCGCATAGCCTGCTCTAGAGTTAAGCTATAATCTCCATTTTTTTCAAAGTAAAACTCCTTTTTTAAAACTAAACTAATTTCTCTGGCGTCTCCGATTCCTCTTCCTTTCCATTTGCCATTTTTTTCTGAAATTATTAGCTCCACAGTGTCTGGAACGCCTAGAAAATGAGTAAACAAATATAAATTTTGAAATTTATAATCTGTTGTATGCCTAACATTTAAAGTAAGCTTGTGGAGATCTGTAGAGTCTTTACAGGTAATCGAAAATTGAACTATACTGTCGCTATTCCATGTTTCTTCATCAAAAACATAGTACTGATCCTCAGTACTATTGTAAGAACACGACGCTGTAATTAAACACAATAAAAACAATAACTTTTTCATCAATCTTTTAAAGGGTGTTTACTTATTATTAAACAAATTTACGTTTTAGTTTTAACAACTTAACTAGACGTAACGACATATCAAATAATATAATTTTTGAGTTTGCATTTCTTTGTATATTCTTAATTATACTTTCAAAAATAGAAATAATATGCAAGCTGTTTTCTTCGTGAATATATGAAGAAAAGTTTTTAATGAACTTAGCTTCTTTTTCTGATAGGTTATTGATTTTTTTATCCGAGAAGTTATAAATAATACACTCTCGCATCAAGCTTATCGAGTAGCTAATGATTTTTATTTGATTTTCGCGTGTTTTAGCTGAGACTTGATCAACCCAGGAAGATATTTCAACAATATTGTTTTTGAAACATACTCGCATCAAAGAAGAGAAGTTTTCTATAAAATTTTCCTGGTTTTCTAAATCTTCATTATAATTATACAGATTACCTAAATCACCATTAGATCTTTTACAATGATTAAGAAATCCTGATGTTTTATTATCACTAAAAAAACTAATTGTTTCATTAACAGTATATCGAGGAATGTCAATTATTTGAAGACGTGACAATACTGTTGTTAGTAAAGATGTTTTATTTTCTGACACAAGTAATAAAATTGTTCTAGGGGGAGGTTCTTCTAAAATTTTTAAAAACTTATTGGCAGCCTTAATATTCATTTTTTCTGGCATCCAAATGATTACTACTCTGTTTTTAGCTTCATAGATTTTAAGAGAAAGCTTTCTGTTTAATTCTTTGATTTGATGAGCGTAAATAACTCCTTCTTTTTTTTTATTACTTACTTTTTCAATAAACATTTCTTTATAAGAACCCATCCATTTATCTAAAGATTGATAAGGATTAGAAAGGATGTTTTGCCTCCACAAACCAATAAAGTCATCGCTTATTGGTTTATCTGTTGATGATTTTTTAATTACAGGATAAATTATGTGTAAGTCTGGGTGAGCAATTTTTAAATATTTTAAGCATGAGGAACATGTGCCACATGAATCATTCTTTTTATTAAACTCACAATTAATTAATTGTGCATAACCAAGCGCTATTGCTAGTTTTCCAGACCCTTTTGGCCCATTAAAAAGCTGCGCATGAGCAATTCTGTTTTGAGAATAACTAGATGTCAGTTCTTTTTTTATCTTTTCTAGTCCTAAAATTTCGCTTAAAAGCATTATATCGTTCTTTATGTCAAAGTTAAATAAAATGACTTACAATTCTAGTTTTATTTTATTTTTGCACTATGATAGGTATTCAAAACATTAAGCCTTTTAACCAACGTGTTCTAATTAGAGTTGACTTTAATGTCCCTCTAGATAAGAATAAGAAAATTACCGACATAACACGAATACAAGCTGCACTACCCACAATACAAAAAATTATTACTGGTGGTGGTATTGCAGTTCTAATATCTCATTTAGGAAGACCCAAAACAAAAGAAAAAAATTTATCTCTAAAACCTATAGCTAAAAAGCTTTCTGAACTGTTAAATCAAAAAGTTTTTTTTTCTATGGACTGTGTTGGAAACAAAGTACTTTCTGAAATAAAAAAACTAAATTCTGGTGAGGTAATCCTTCTAGAAAATCTTCGTTATTATAAAGAAGAAGAACAGGGCGATATTAGTTTTTCCGAAAAACTTTCTAAACTAGCTGATATATATATTAATGATGCGTTTGGAACTGCCCACAGGGCTCATGCCTCAACCTCTGTAATTACTCGTTTTT
>JGI24539J26755_10000684_pt1 | contig 16165 bp, 11 predicted proteins | sample NorSeaMetagenome_2_FD_26755 | JGI IMG/M metagenome (IMG submission 26755) | reverse complement strand
CATCAAATAATTTAGTAAATTATGTAAATTTCATAGATTCAACAAGTAATATGCATGATATTCGTGAAACATCAAATAATTTAATTAATTATACAAATAATGAAATATTAAAGAATAAAGATGAACAAACATTATCGTCAAATGAATTAAATATAAAAATAGACAATACTTCAAATCAATTAATAAATTATATCAATTTATATGATACATTAACAAATCGTGATAATGAATTAAATATAGAGAAACTGTACGATGCATCAAATTTATTAAATGCTAAAATAAAAGAGTCATCAAATAATTTAATAAATTATGTAAATTTGTTTGATTATATAACAAACCAAGATAATACATGTAATATAAATTTGTTATATGAGGCATCAAATTTATTAAATAAAAAAATAGAGGAATCATCAAATAATTTAGTAAATTATGTAAATTTCATAGATTCAACAAGTAATATGCATGATATTCGTGAAACATCAAATAATTTAATTAATTATACAAATAATAAAGAAGAAGATTTAAATGCAATTATTTTACTAAAAGAGAGTTTATTGAGTAATAAAATTGATATTACAAGTAATATTTTAATAAATCATAATACAACTGAAATAATAAAAATAAGAAATTATTTAATGTACCAACAGTATTTGAACAATAATGAATTAAAAAACGAACTTCAAAATTATACTTTAAATACATCAAATGATTTATCTCATTATATTAATGCTGAAGATATAAAAATTAAAAATATACTAAAAAACACATCAAATACATTAAATACTAAAATTGCGTTAAATATAAATTATTTGCAAAATAATTTAGATAATACATCAAATGAATTAAATATAAAAATAGAAAATACTTCAAATCAATTAATAAATTATATCAATTTATATGATACATTAACAAATCGCGATAATGAATTAAATATAGAGAAACTGTACGATGCATCAAATTTATTAAATGCTAAAATAAAAGAGTCATCAAATAATTTAATAAATTATGTAAATTTGTTTGATTATATAACAAACCAAGATAATACATGTAATATAAATTTGTTATATGAGGCATCAAATTTATTAAATAAAAAAATAGAGGAGTCCTCAAATAATTTAGTAAATTATGTAAATTTCATAGATTCAACAAGTAATATGCATGATATTCGCGAAACATCAAATAATTTAATTAATTATACAAATAATGAAATATTAAAAAATAAAGATGAATTAAATGACGAAATAACATTAACATGTAATATATTAATAAATCGCATTAATAATATTGATATATCTGATGCAGTAAATTCAACATCAAATAACTTAAACATATTAATAAATAAAAATACAAATAATATATTAAGTTTAGAAACAAGTAATGTACTATTAGATGATAAAATAATAAATAATAGTAATAATTTAGTATCTTATATTAATAATGTTAGTATAGATTCGTGTAATTATATTACAACATATATAAATAATTTAGACTTGCTAGCAAATATTGATAATTTATCTGTGTCGCTATTTAGTAACAATATACTTAATACATCAAATCAATTAACCGAGCATGTAAATAATGTAGAAAATTTATTGGAAAGTACTATTTCAAGTAAATATACTGAATTGATATTATTAATATATCAGAATAATTTTGATGCTATAAAAACTTCAAACTATTTAATAAACTTAGTTTTTGATTTAAAAAACACAATTGATAATACAAATGATAATTTAATTGAATCGATTCATGAAGTAGATGGTAAAATCGATAATAATATAGAAATATTATCAAATTATATAATAGAATTTATAAATAACTATGATTTTGTAAATGTAAATAATAATCTATCAAATAATTTGATAGCAAATATCAATGATACGTCAAATAGTTTAATAGATTATATAGACAATTATGATTTATTAACAAATATTGATGATAGAATAATAATAGATTTAAATTCCAAAATAGAGATATCGTCAAATAATTTAATAAAATATATAAATAATTATGATTTAGTTGGAAATATTGATAATTTGCTAATAACTCAGTTAAATAATTCAATAAATGATAACTCAAACGAATTAATAAATTTTATAAAGGATTTAGATATAGAAAATAATATAAATAATAGCAATTTAAATTATTTTTCAAATTTTTTGCTAAATAAGATTGAAAATTTTTCAAATAATATAACAAATGAATTACATTTTAGTAATAATATTGTAATTATTGAAAATAGCAATTTATCAAATAAAATAAATATATCAGAAAATAAGTTAATTGATTTAGTGAATAATAACTCAAACGAATTAATAAATTATATAAATAATATAGATATATATGATGAATTTATTAATACATCAAATAATTTATTAATAAATTTAAATAATACATCGAATAATTTGATTAATTATGTAAATAATTATGATTTTATTTTAAATATTGATGATGAAATTATAAATAATATAGATAATAAATTATTTATAACATCAAATGAATTAATTAATAATTTTAACTCTAATTTAAATAAAAAAATAGAAGAGACCAATAACAGTTTAATAAGTTATATAAATAGTTATGATATATTGGGAAATATAAATAATATTATAATAAATGATGTCAAAGAAATAATAGAATATAGTTCAAATACTATAATTGAATATATAAACAATATAGATGTAATAACAAATATTGATAATGACAGTAATATAATTAATTTATATAGTAATTTAAATGATTTAGAAAATAAATTTGAAGATAATTCAAATAATCTATTAATAAATAGTAATAGTTTAAATGAATTAATCAATAATAATAAGAACAATATTGTAAATATATCAAATTATTTTACAGAATTAATAAATATAAATTCAAATAATGTAATAAATTATATAAATGATATAGACATATCAGATGATTTAAATAATACATCGAATCAATTGATAATAAATTTTAATAATACATCAAATGAAATAATTAATTATGTAAATAATGAATTATCTTTAAATAACACATCAAATGAATTAATTATAAATGAATTAACTAATTCGTCAAATAATTTGATAAATTTTGTCATTAATTATGAAAGAAATTTAGCAAATGATGTGAATATAATGAATTTATATGAGGGTTATGATTATTTGGATAATAAAATAAAATCAACTTCAAATAATTTAATAGATTATATAGCTGATTTAGATTTAGTTGCAAATATTGAAAATATTATAATAGATGAATTAAAATTAAACATTATTGAAACATCAAATAATCTAATAGTAGATTTGGCAAATTTAAGTAATATAATAACTTTAAATTCAATTAATATTGATAATAAAATATTAATAAATTCTAATAATTTAGTAAATAATCTTGATATAACATCAAACGAATTATTAGAAAAAATATTAGATGAAAATGCATTGTTGTTAAATATTACAAATAATAATTCTAATATATTAGATAATAAGATATTATTTGAAAGCAATAATATTATAAATTATATTAATAATTTTTATAAAATAAATGATAACAGTAATGATATTGTTTTATTGTATTTGGGTAGTAATAATTTAGATAAAAAAATAAATAATACATCAAATAATTTGATAGAATATATAAATAATTTTGATTTATTAGTTAATTTAGATGATACAATTATAAATAATTTAAATACAAAAATTGATGATACTTCAAATAATTTGATAACATTTGTAAATAACTATGATTTAATTGGAAATATAGATAGTATTGTAGTAAATAATTTAGATAATAAAATAATAAATAGTTCAAACAATATAATTGAATATATAAATAATTTCGATTCATTACAAAATTTACAACACGATAGTAATATAATTAATTTACAAAATTCATCAAATAATTTAAATAATAAGATTGAATTATTATCAAATAATTTTATTTTAGAGATTACAGATTTACAACTTACAATAAACAATAATAATAATATATTAAATGAAAATATAATTGAAGTTATAGATAAGGTTGATAATGATATCGAATTAACATCAAATAATTTAATTAACTATATTACAAGTAATAATGTTGACAATGTTGGCATAATATTATCCAATACATTTATAAGTAACTTAAATGATACTTCAAATAATTTAATAAATTATATTAATAATTATGAATTTATTACAAATATAGATAGTATTGTAATAAATCAATTAAAAGATAATATTTTAATTAATTCGAATAATTTAATAGATTATATACATAATTATGAAGTAAATATTGATAATAATAATAATATATTAAATTTGTATGAATATAGCGACCAATTATTTAATAAAATAGATATATCTTCAAATACATTAATTGATTATATAAATAATTATAATTTCGATATAAATGTTAGNGATATCGTATCTAATATTTTATTTAGTAGTATAAAAACAACATCAAATAATATTATAAATTATATAGATGTCATTAGTATTAGTAATAATAATAATATTATAAATATTAAAAATGATATTGCTAGTTTAGAGATAATTTCAAGTGAATTAACAAATAATATAAATAATAATTCTAATATATTTATAAATCAATTTGATAATCTTGATTATAAAATTAATGATATAAATATTAATATTCAAGCATATTTTAATACTCGTATAAATGATTTGATATATTCTGTTTATAATATTTCAAATAATTTAATAAATTATGTAAATGATTATGATTTAATAATAAATATTGACAATTATGTGGTAAATCAGTTATATGAAAAAATAGAAACAAATTCTAATATTTTGATAGATTATATTAATGATATTGAAATTAATACAAATATTGACAATGATTGTAATATACTAAGTTTGTATGAAAAATATGATTTATTAGAAAATAAAATAGAAATAACTACAAATTATATATTAGATTATATTGATAATTATGATTTTATAATTAATATAGATAACGAAGTATCAAATTTACTTACAAATAAAATAATAGAAACATCAAATAAACTTATAAATAGAATAGAAGAAGAAAATATAATTATTTATAATATATCAAATCATTTAAATAATAATATAAATAATACATCAAATGAAATAATAAATATAATAGATAATTTAGACTTTTTAAAAGAAATTGATACGAATATTCACATTATTCAATTATATGAATCATCAAATATCATGAATAATAAAATAGAATATAATTCAAATAATATTATATTAACAAGTAATTATATAACTGAATTTGTATTAAATAATAGTAATGAATTAATAAATAATATAATTAATATATCTAATATAATTGAATATAATTTAGAAATAACATCAAATAATTTAATAGAATATATAAATAATTATGATATAATTTTAAATATNGAAGATGTTATTTCAAATGAATTAATTAAAAAAATAGATGATTCATCTAATAGTTTAATTAATTATATAAATAATTATGATATAATTGGAAATATAGATAGTAGTATTTTGAATAATATAGATTACAAAATACAATTATCTTCAAATGATTTAATAAATTATATAATTGAAAATGATATGGGTTTAATAAATTCAAATAATATAATTGATATTTATAATATATCNGATATTATAAATATCAATTTAAATAATGTATCGAATATTACAATTAATAATACCAAAGAAATAATAAAAAATTCTAATAATATTATATATTTATANGACGAATATAATAATTTAGATAATAAAATAGATAGTATATCAAATAGTTTAATAGATAATAATGAAATAATATTAATAAATTCAAATAATATTAAAAATATTTATAATATAACTGATGCAATAGATTTAAAAATAGATACAATAAATTCTAATATAATTAGCAATAATATATTAAATATTGAATCATCAAATATATTTATAGGTAAAATTACTAACAGTTCAAATGAAATAATAGATTATATTAATAATTATGATTTTATTTTAAATATAGATAATAATGTATCAAATATTTTAGAAAATAAAATAACAAGAACATCAAATGATATATTAAACTATATAACAAATTTAGATATAATAACAAATATTGATAGTTTATTAGTCGATGAATTAAATTATAAAATTGACACGAATAGTAATATAATTATAGAAAATATAAATAAAATACAAATTTTAGAAAATAATGTAACTGATATATTGAATACTGATTTTAATATTACAAATTTATTAGAATTAAATTTAGCAAGTTTAAATTTAGATACAGTGAATCAAGGTAATAATAATAAATATATTTATAATAACAAATATGAAGATAATTTAGAAATTAGCGGAACTTTAAAAACAAATAATACGATATTAAGTAATAATGCGACAATTATAAACGAATCTATATATAATTCAGATTGTATTAATATTATTAATTATGGTATAAATGATGCAATTAAAATACTACAAATTGGTAACGGAGATGTTTTAAAAATATTAAATAATTATGAAGATAAATTAATAATAAATAATAATGGATTCATAGGAAATAAACAAAATATTGAAAAAAATATTGATATTGATGGTGAAATACGAGCAACAAAACTAATAGGTAATGGAGAAGAAATTACAAATATTAATTTAAGNGATAAGAGTTCATCTGATTTAATTGAAGGGTCTAATTTATTTTATACAGAAGAAAGATTAGCCAATTTTTATAAAAACTCTAATTTATTATTATCAAATATACAATTTACTGAGATTTTAAAGAATGTTAATAATATTAAACATGTTATGGGATTACATCATTTAGACAGAGTAGAACAAGGAACAAGTAATAAATATATTGTTAATAATATATATAATGACGATTTAGTTATATTGGGTAATTTAAGTGCTAAAAGTATAAATTTATTAGAATTTGATACAAAATATTATACAGATTTATATTATAGTAATATATTTGTTAATCCGTTTAACGATGAATATGATTCGTATGCCAATATATCAAATATATTAAGAAATGTTATAATAGATGAACCGACAATAGGAAATAATTCTAATTTGGATACCAAAATAAATTCATTAATAGATAATGCAACTAATAAATATATACAAGATATCAATAAGTTATTAAATGATAAAATTAATAAGTTAACACTTGACGATATACAACAGGGGAATGTAAATAAATTTATAATAAGTAATATATTTAATGAAAATTTGGTAATAAATGGTAATATAATTACAAAAGATATTGATGTTAGTATCGAAGAAAATGTAGAAACATATTATAACAATATGTATAATAATGGTTTATCGAATATTATATCAGGCGATAAAGAATATTTAGAAAATAGAATAATAAATATCGTAGATACTTATTTGTCCAATTGGTTATTAACAATAAATGAAACCGTTGATACAAAAATTAAAACAATTTCATTGGATAATGTTATTCAAGGGGATACAAATAAATTTATAGTAAAGAATATGTATAATAGTGATTTAATTGTAAATGGCAATATTATATCAAAAGATTTAGATTTAAATATAGATAATAACATGAGTATGTTATATAGTAATTTATATATAAATGAATTAATTAATCATAATATTGCGGATAGTGATTATTTAAATAACCGAATTAAAAATGGTGTCGAAGAAACAATGTCCAATTATTTAATTAATTTAGAAAACAATCGAATAATTAATAATATGAATATTTCAAATTTTGTTACAAATATTGATAATAAAATATTGAATAAAATTGATAATTTATCATTAGATAATATTTATCAGGGTGAAAAAAATAAATACATAATTGATAATATATATAATGAAAATCTAGTAATAAACGGTAATGTAATAACAAAAGATATTGATATAAATATAGAAGAAGATTTATTTAATTATTATAGCGATAAATATAATTCAACTAAAATAAATTCTAATATAAATAGTGATGACAAATCAGTAACATATTTTGATAATTTTATAAAATTATCAAAATATGTTACTGATGAAACAACAACATTGAATAATAATATATATGATATACAAAACATATTAAGTCATTATCATAGTGATATTGTTTTTTCAAATATGCATATTACGAAAATAGATAATTTAAATGAAAAGATTGATAAATTAATACAAAAATATACTTCGGTCGAAAAAATATTAACAAATCTAGGGTTTAATCTATAAATTATTATTTTTAATTAATTCGGATTTAATTTTTTGCATATAAATTATATCATCCATTTTTTCTTCAATTGAATGGTCAATCCATTGAATAATACTTAAATCGTCTCTATCCATATCTTTATTATATTTTTGCAATCCAATTTCTGCTCTTTTTGCAAAATTTAAAATAACATTTTGAAGAATACTATCCAATTTATCAAATCTTTCTTGATTCATTATTAAATAGTTATATAAAAATAATTATATCATTTTTTTAAATGATTTTTAATAAAAATTATTTACAAATAATTTTGTTAGTAATCGTAACATAAGTTGTTAGTGTTATGATATTATTATAATTGAAAAATCTATATAAATTAATATATAATAATAATTATCATTTAATTTATTATTATATGTTAAATTATATGCGTTATATCTTTATGATAAAATTCTTCTGATACAATTCCGTCCAATTCTTTCTTTTGTGTATCCGATAACCAATTTTTTGGAGCAATAATAATTTTTTTATCTTCGTAATAACTTATATATGATGCCATTAAACTAAATGTAGAATTTGCTATAATATTATTTTTTATTAGTGACATTAAAATAAATTCTATTTCCACTATATTAATATCAATATAATATAAATTTTTATTTTTTATTATATTATTAATATTTATTTTACACCATTCTATATCATCGGAAAATATTACTACATTTTTCTTTTTAGCAATATTTAAAGCTTCTATATAATAATCTATATCTAATACATTATTATAATTATTTTTTGTTAATAGAAAATCTTTTCTTCTTATATGTATTGATACTATATCATCATCGTTACAATCTAAATTATCTAATTTTGTAAAATATTTTTTAATTTTATTATAATAATTATATGATAAATACATTAATTCTTCCGACGAATAAACTAGATGTCTTAAAAAATTTCTTGTATTATCATTATCAAAATATTTAAAAGATTTATAATATCCGTGTAATAATATATTTTTTTTTACATATGGAATTTCATTATATATCCAATTAAATTTTTCATAATGATTACTAAATTCAATATTACTAAATGTATTTTGATCAATTGTTTTTAAGTTATTATTAAATAATTTATCCCAATAACTTTTTCTTATTAAATTAAAATTATTATGATAATTTTCATTATATTTAAATATTAATTTCTTTTTATGTTTTATTGAATAATTATATGCTGTTGCTATTTGAATTAATTGATTTCCTAACCCGCCTTGTATTATTATAGAAATATAATTATTAAAATTTTTATCAAAATTAAAATCAAAATATATTAAATTTAACATATTATTAATAATTATTTAAATATATTTAAATAGTTTTATTTTTTCTGTTTTTTCCACATTTTTGCAATTTCTTTTATACAATCAACCGCACCCCATTTAGGATTTTTTTTTTTAACACTTGCAAAATTTTTTTTTACGAATAATGCGTATGGACCTGCTTTTCTTTTCGCCTTTTTCTTCTTTTTCTTCGCCCCCCCTTCAAGCGGTCCAACATTACTAAAGGGACATTCTGATCCTCCACTTTTAAAACTTTTATTTCCCCCCCCAACTGTATTGCATACTTGACCTCCTAACATTTTCTTATTCCTAATAAAATAGGATAAATTAATTATTTATTATAATAATTATATTGTTATATTTATATAGAGATATTATATTAAATAAATAATGGAAAATGAATATACACTTATATTGATATTGATTGTTTCGATATTTGTTGTATTAATATACTATAAATATATTGATAATAAAAAAGGAGACACATTATTAAATAAAGAAGAGTTTTATAATAATTTTATGATTATAGATAATAATAATACAGTGTTACCCGATAATACAGAAACATGTATAAAAAACGGGTGCGATTCAATAGACCCTGTTAGTGACCCTAAATATAATATGCATCAAATAATAAAACAGTCTATATTATTAGAAGAACATTTATCAAATAAAAATAAAAGATGTAGAGATTGTATAACTAAACACTTTTCGCATATAATTGGATTAGCAGAAGAAGCAGTTATGTTAGCATGTTCAGAAGTTAACATTTATCCGCATATGGCAGAATGTCCAGATTTTTATAATAAATTATTCAAAATATGGTTAAATGATACAACTACATCATTGGAACTTTGTGGCAAATTAAGAGTTATGAGAAAAAAACTTATTGCAATATATTTTTTTGATGAAACATATGGATTGCAAAAAACCGATGATATTGGTGTTAAATAATTTTTTTAAATACATATGGATAATTTTCATTATCATTTATTACTTTTTTAATACTATCAATTGCTTTTTGATGTGCGGGCAAATGGTCTGGGTGTATTTCGCTACCCATTTCAATATTTGGATACGAATATGGCATTGTACTACATATTGTATTAACAGAAGTATATAATAATACATCTGAGACAATTTGACCACTAAATTTACTAAAGTCATATTTATTTTCATTTATATAAAGTTTTACAATTTTTTCAGCACATTTTCTAGAAATAATATACATACCACAAGAAGGCATTAAATATTGCCATTTAATAAATAATTGTTTTTTTTCTTTATATAATGTACTTAAGGTGTCAATGGTATTATTATATAAAATTAATAATTGTAATATATCAAAATTAGTATTTGTAGAATTTATTAAATTAGTATAATCAATTATAAATGGTAATGTTATATCATCTTCCATTATAACAAAATATTCATCGTTGTATTTCAAACATTCATTAATTGCTTTAATATGACTACATAAACATGCAAATTCATAATCACATGTTGTACAACCTGGATATTTACATGTTAATGGTCTTTTATGATTGGTGTGTAAAACATCTTTAAATATAGAAGGTGTAATTGCTGAAATTCTAATATTGTCAATATTAGAATCCTGAAATTGTTTTGTCATAAATTTTCTTCTTTTTTCACTTGTATCAATATTAATCCAAATATGTTTCATTATTATTATATAAAAGATTTATATTTATATAACTTTAATGATATACATAATATTACGAGCACAGTTAGGAAATCAATTATTTCAATTATTTAATGGTATAAGTTTAGCTTTAAAATATAATTTAAAATATAAAATATGTGTTAACAAAAATAATAATACTATATTTGGTAATAATATAACATATTTTGATAACTTTTTATTAGAATTAAAAGATAAAATTGAAATATATGATGAAAAAATTATAGAAAATAATATATATNACTATAATGAAAATACATTTCATTATAGTGATATAATATTTGAAATAGAAAATGATATATATTTGAATGGTTTTTTTCAAAGTTATAAATATTTTAAAGATTATTATAATGATATTTATAATTTATTAAATATTGATAGTAAAAAAAANTTAGTTAAAANTAAATATANTAANTATTTTAATAAGAAAACTATTGCNATACATTTTAGAATAGGTGATTACTATTATTTACAACATTTTCATGCAATATTGGGANTTGATTATTATTTTAAATCTTTAAATAAAATGCAAGACTTATTAAAAACAGATATATCAGATTATAATATATTATATTTTTGTCAAGAATGTGATAATAACATAGTAAATAAATACATAATGTATTTAAAATCAATAAATAATAGTTATAATTTTATAAAAATTTCTGATGATATTATAAATTATGAACAAATGATGATAATTTCAAATTGTGATAATATAATAATTGCAAATAGTACATTTTCGTGGTTTGGTGCATATTTTTCAAACTCAAAAAATATAATATATCCACAAAAGTGGTTTGGTCCGGNGAATAAATCTAAAATATTAAGTGATTTATTTCCAAGTAATTGGATTCAAATTATATAAAAAAAAATTATTCTAATATATTAAATGAAGAATAAAAGAGATAAGGTAAATACCGATTTTGTGAAAGATGGTTATTCGAGTGAAAAAATATTAGAGATAATAAAAGAAATAAGAATTAAATATAATTTAGATAATGTTGCTGAAATAAGTGATACAAATAAAAACGATTTTAAAAACAATTATAAATTTTTTATAGAACGATATCCATTTTTATCTGACATGGCAATTAAAAAAGATATAGACTTTGATACATTACATTATATGATAGATTTGCGTGAAAAAATAATTACAAATTCTATTACATTTGAAGATGCATCAAAAAAGGTTGGAAATGATATTTATCAACAATATAATGAAAAATAAAATAATATATTTAATTAGATATAAAATATAATAGTTTATATAATGAGTGATTATAGTTTCCTGAATTACGAACCCGACTTAGAATCTGAAAAATTGTTTTCACATATAGAACCTACAGCAGAAAAATACGCCGAACAGTTTTATGCTAAAAACCATATACCTAGTTTATATAGACCTGGAAATAACCCAAAACCTATTAAATATAATTATATAAATCCTGAAAAATACAATATTTTATGTTATAAAATTTAATTCAGGTTTATAAATGATATGTGCATTATTTGTAATAATAGATGTAATATAATTATAAGCTTTTTCAACCTGTTGAAAATTAATACCACCTGTAATTAATACGCTACCACTTTCAAAGATAGCGATTGTTACTTTTTTACAATTTATATTGATATTTTTTTTATTAAATGAATGAAAATCACAAATACATCGTCCGTCATCATTAATATTGTAATAATATTCTAATTTAACACCTTGATATATACCTGGTTGAAAACTACTTTTATTATTATATAATTCACTTATTAAAATATTATGCAATTCTTTTCTTCTAATTATAAATTTATTTTTAAAATTATCGTCTGTAAATGTTTTAAAATCGCTATTAATCATTCTAATTTTAAAATTTGAATATATTAAACTGTTAATAAACTCCGAATTATTACTTTTATCAATATTTTTATCATTTGATTGATAAATATCTTNAATTTTTGNAATAATATGNTTAGTAATAAATTCTGTTTCTTTTATATTTTTAATTCCAGTTAATTGTATATTACCATTTTTAAATATTTTTACATTTGGCATATAAGTATTATTAATTTTAAATATAATAGTTATTTGATTATCAAATCTATTCTTTTTTTTATTTTTTTTCTTAGATTTTCTAATTTTTTTTGGATAAATACCTTTAGTAAATTGCGAATTATCTCTTAAATTTTGAATCCAAATTATATCATTTTCATCTGTGCTTGGTGTTATATATTCGTATAATATAGATAAATCTATATTAATATCTTCGCCAATATTGGCATTACATGTAATTGTTGATACTTTATATGGTGTAAAATATACTTTCATACTTGAAATTATAAAGTTTATAAAAATAATCAATTTTTATTTTTGAAAATATTATCAATCTTTAAATTATCTTGTTTTGGCAAATATTGCGCATTATCTGTTTTTTTAATATTTTGAGATAAAGATTTAATATACGAAGTATTTATTTTTTCATAACCAGATATAATACCTACCATTGGTGGTAAATTTAAAATATGTGATGTATCGCTTACTTTATGTAATTTGCGATATTCTACAATATCCATNGTTCCACCATCAAAAATATTTAATAAATATCTTGAAGGCGACGGTCTTATTGGTATTTTCATATTATATACTCTCGCCATCATTTGTATTAAACTATTTATTTCCCATACTTTATCTGACCCNGAATTTATTGAAAAATTATATGCATTTGCACACTCTAATGAACAAAAAAAACCATGACANGAATATGTATTTGTATGAAAATCATGCGAAATAGGCATACCATATGATAAATATTCAATAGGATGCACACACCAATAACAACAACTTTTGTTTTCAGAATTATAATTTACTGTATTTAATCGCTGTTTATTACTACATATATTATTAGTTGTAGTAACATTGTTAGAAATAATATTATCTACATTACAATCTAAATTTTCAAATTGCATATCTAAATTTTTATTATCTGAATAAAAATAACAATCTTTATCGTCGTATGGAATTGGTTCTGTTTTATCATTATTTGTAATATTATAAATATTATTTTTATTTATTGGAAGTTGTAATATAATATGGTCATCGTTAATATCATTGGTCATAGTTTTCATTATATTATTATTATTTTTTTTTTTTTCTCCTTCTTCGATAACCCTTTTTTTTCTTGGCATATTCAGAATATTATTTTAATATATATTATATATATATATAACTTATATGCTTTTGTTTAAAAGTATATAAGAATTAATATATATATATATATGTGAATAGTCATCACAGCTCTCATAGCTTAATCGGTTAAAGCGTTGGTCTTATGAGCCAAAGATTGGGAGTTCGAGTCTCCCTGAGAGCATTCTTTATTTTTATATAATTGAAAAAATTAATACAAAGTTAATTGTATAATTAACATCCAGCAATTTTACCAAATATAAACAAAGTTAATTGTATAATTAACATCCAGCAATTTTACCAAATATAAACANAGTAAAAATATAAAAACATAAAAACATAAAAACATAAAAATATAAAAATATAAAAATATAAAAATATAAAAATATAAAATATAAAAATATAAAAAATTTTAACATTTATTTACTCTTATGCCCTCTTAGCTCAATTGGATAGAGCGCTGGCCTTCTAAGCCAGAGGTTGAGAGTTCGATCCTCTCAGGGGGTATTTCATTTTTTTAATAAAACTATTAATTTTTTATATTCTTTATGTGCTTGTATAATATTGTATCTTTTTAAAACATTGGGGTCTGTTAATTTCGTAATAAAATTAAATATTAAATAATATTCATTATCTTTAATATTTAGATTATTATCTATATTCATCTCAATTAATAACTCAAGTAAAACAATACCTATCATATAAACATCAATCTTATTGATATCAATCTTATTTGATTTTTTTTTATCATAATTTTTATAATTTGAAAATATGTACTTAATTATTGTTTGTATTTGTTTTTTTTTAATTTTATTGTTATAAAATACATAATTATTCATCATTATTCCCCTTTGTATTAGTATATCATACATTTTGGCTAAATTATTATCATTGAATTCGGGGGGATAATTATGCATATTTATTTTTTTTAATATATTTATATTAAAAAATTTTTTATTTTTGTATTTCATTAACCCATAGTCTATTAATTTTAATGTTTTATTTTTTTTATTATATAATATATTAGGCATTCTAATATCAAGATGTATATAATTATTTTTGCATAATAATTTTACTGTTTCAAATATATTACCAAATAATAAAAATATATCAATAAATTTAGTTTGTGATGATTCTAATATACCATATAAATCTATACCACCGTATTCATATATTATATTGTAAGAAGTATTATTTTTTNTTGTTTTTAGTAATTTACAATTATTTATCAATAATTTATTATGTTCAGTTTTTTCACAATAATCAATTAATATTAATAAATGTTTTTTTTTTAAAAATTTATATATTATATTATAGTTNTTAATTTCATTCAACCATTCCTCTTTATCAAATATAAACTTTGATATAGTATTATTTGATATTTTTGTTTTACATTTTATACCTGGTTTAATTACGCAACCATAACTCCCTTCGCCTATATATCTANCTGACATAAATCAGTATTTACTATATTAATATTTTATATTTATTAATTATCGTATTTTTGATTAAATTTATACATATAAAAGCTAAATTTTTATAGCAAAGGTAAATATTTATGAAAAATAAATTTGATATAAATAAAATATATACATATATATTAGATAATATTCAAACAATGCCAACATATGATAATTATATTGAAGAATATGTATATGGATTACCCGGTGTTGAAGATCGAAGATCATTTAACCCTCAAGGGGAAAGTCTAAATCAATTTACATATGGTAATATTACTTCTGCTCTTGAATCTAGAAATAAAAATAAGGCAAAAGATAAAAATAGCGATAGATTAAAAGAAATACATAGAAAA
>JGI24539J26755_10000680_pt1 | contig 16214 bp, 7 predicted proteins | sample NorSeaMetagenome_2_FD_26755 | JGI IMG/M metagenome (IMG submission 26755) | reverse complement strand
TTAATATATTATCTAATTTTAAATCAGTATGAATTATATTTTTTGAATGAATACATTCAAGACCCTTAAGTATTTGATATGTTATTTTTTTTGACAAATTTAATGGAACACATCTCATAATAGAGTTTACATTTTCTTCACTATCTTCACTACTATCATAATCAGTGTATCTAAACAATCTTTTTAAAACATGAAGATCAAAACCTAAATTTTCCATAACCATACATAGATGTTTTGAATTATTTTTTTTATACATAAATGAATCTTCTAAATGAATTACATTAGAATTATTTTTTAAATTTTTTAAAATTTTAACTTCATTTAATCCAACTTCTTCATCAGATTTATTTGATTTACTTATTTTCAAAGCATAGATTTTTTCATTTACTTCTGCTTTCCATACAGATGAATAAGAACCTTCGCCAAGTAAACTTAATAATTTATATTTTTTTATTTTATCATTTACTTCTAGTTTACATAAACCACCCTCTTCATATTCATGTTCATTATCATCAATATCATTTTTATTTTTTTCTAAATCTTCATTTGAAAAATTATAAGGTTCGGACAACATTATATTTTTTTATTATTATTTTTTTAAATAAATATATATATATATATATAAATGAGCTATTATGAAAACACTGATTCAAATTCTAATTTAAATTCTAATACAAATTCTAATACAAATTCTAATGTAACTGATAATACAAATTCTAATACAAATTCTAATGTAACTGATAATCAAACAACATATAAAAATAATAATTATAATAAATTATATTTACCTCCCTTAAAAGATGTAAAAAATACATACTCAAATAATAAATCATATTCAAAAACAAGTTCTTATGGAATTAAGAGTTCTTATGGAACTATAAACGCATATTCAAATTCTTATAAAAATAATGATTATGTAAAATTAAATAATCAGTTTAAAACTAATAATGATAAATCATCCGATTCTCAAAATTCTTTAAATAAACAATTTAATACCCTAAATAATAATTCATTAAATGATTATTCCGATGGAATTAAATCTCAATTTAAAAGAATGTATGAAAATACAACACCATTATCATCAAATTCAACATCACACGATACAGTATTACACGATACCTCACGATCATTACCACCACCAAATACACAAACTACACAATCTACACAAAATACTTCACAACCATTACCTCCACCACCAAATACACCAGATACAAACTTACAAAATGTTGTATTAGAAGATATAGATTTAAGTCAATATATAGGAGGTAATAATATGACTGGTGGTGGTTTTAATTACATTAAAAATAATTATTATGAATTTAATAAGTTAGATAAAGATAATAAACTTGTTGATAAGTCTATGATTGATACATTTGAAAAAAAAAATAAAAAAACTAATAATAAAATTATATATGATTTTAATATGGAAGGTTATAATAATAATAACTATTTTAAATTAAATTAGTTATGAACACATTTCATTTTACAATTTTTATGAACTTTAGTAGTTTTTATTTTTTTTGTAAATGGAACAAAATAAATAACAGTTTTTGGTTTTATTCGTGTAGAACTATTATGTTCTAGTTTATCACATCCAGTATGAGATTTATTTATTTTTTTATTCTTAATAGAACAATCTGCTCTAAAATGTTCATAAAAATCACGCACTTGTTCATAAGTTAAATTCGATTTCTTATTTAACATTTTATTAATTACCTCATGTAAATTAAAAATAAAACGAGAAAAAGAATCTCTATTTTTCATTATTTTTGATTTTTGTGTAAAAAAGTTTAATGAATCTAAATTTTTTTTTAAATTATCCCTACATGTTTTACATGGTAATATAAATTGTAATAAAAATATAAAATAATAATAAGAATTTTCAACTTGATGTTTTACTAAATTATTTTTTTCATTAAACTCACAAGGATTAACTGGATAATTAAATGAGATTATATGTAAAAAATGCCATAATAAAGGACCCCATATATATGTTATAATACCATAATCTGAACTATATTGTTCTTCTGTAAATGTTAAACTCATATAATGTATATAATATTTTTTATTAGTTATAAATTTTTAATTTTTTCTAAAATTTCATTTACATAATTATCCGGAATTTCATTCATATCAATTAATTTCTTATTTAATATATATTTTGTTTCAATTTCGATATCTTCACATTTTTTTAATAATAACTCAGGATTATCAATATATTTCATAGCTGTTTTGGGTCCTAATTTTTTATGAATAGGAGAAATATTATCTGAACTATCACCCATAAGAATTTTTAGCATTAAATCATTCTTATTATTTCCACATGATTTATCTCTTAAATTTTTAAATTTCATATTAAATATTTGAACATTATCATTATATAATAATTGTAAATAATCATAATCTCCTGTTATAATATAAATTATATTATCTTTATATAATTCCTTAGTTAATACTCCTATAATATCATCTGCTTCACATTTATCATTATCTATATATGTATATTTACTAATTATGTTTTCATATGTATATTTGAAAAACTCACCTACCTCATTATTTTCTTTTCTTGATTTTTTATAATCGGGATATAATTCATTTCTCCATATTTCTTTACGACGACAATCTTTACCAAAAATTACTATTGTTTCTTTGGGTAATTTTAATTTTTTTTTAATTTGTTCTATTTTTAAATTAAACTTACTAAAACCTTCTAAAAATTCTTCATTATTAATTAAATTATTAATACATTTTTCTTGAAATTCAAAATATTTTTTACGAGCATAATAAATATAAAATATAAAATATGATAAGTCTATAAATAGATAGGTATTCATCGTATTATAATAATATATATATATATAAATATCAATTTAAACTTTTAAAATAAAAAATATATACTAAAAATGTTATACTAAAATTAAATTATTTTGTGTATATTTTATAGCACTCCCCCCACCATTTCCACGACCTCTACTATCTGTTTTTGATAAATATTTTCTGTGTTTTTTCATTAGATCATTATGTAATTCATTTTTATCATATTCACTAGGTTGTGGCTCATCCGGTTCATCTTCAATAGGAATTTCTCGCTCCGCTTTCATTTATATTAATTTATATAAACTTATTTTTATATATTTTTAAATTAAATATTTATAGGTTTATTATTATAATAATTATATTAAATTTAAATGGGTGGTTGTTTTAGTAGTAGTAGTAGTGATAAAAAAACAGCATTAGAAAGTAAAAAATGGAGTAATTGTAATTTGGATGAATTTGAAAAACGTGTAAATCCTTTAATTGATAATATAAAATTAAGTAGATATAAACGTAATATTTTAAAAAAAAGATATACTAAATTAGTTATTTTTTATGAGAATTATGCTGAAAATATAAGATGGAAATATAATATGTGTAGAATTATAATTAGCATTGGTTCAATGATATTGCCAACATTACAAACAATACAAAATAATGAATCTGTATATGCTTTTAAAGATGAAATCTTCTGGGCGGCAATAGGAACATCATTAAGTGTTATGATTTCTAATAATTTAATATCAATGTTTACTTTAGATCGTAGATATATAATGTATGCTGTTACCGCTGAAAAATTAAAAGCAATAGGATGGAAATATTTTGAATTAAGTGATATGTTTAGTAATAGATCTCATTTGGAAAATTGGGTTTTATTCTGGAATGAAGTAGAAAAAATTAAAAAATTACAGGTGGTTGCCGAATTTACAGATAATGATGATAAACATCATGAATCACTACCAACAATAGAAAATGTAGGAGATGATACTGAAAGTGAATATGATAGTGATACACCTCGTAGTAGAGATACACTACGTTCAAAAAAAAAAATTCCTAATAAAAATGAAGAATTTTATGAAGAAGATGTAGTTATAAATTTAGAAGAAGAAAGACGAAACAGAATTCAAAAAGCACAATCAACTTTTAATAAAAATTATAATACAACAAAATTTGAAAACACTGTAAATGAAAAACCCAATGAGATTATAAATAATATTAATATAGATATAGAAAAGGATATTAATGATGAAAAGAAAAATGTTGAAGTAGTGCTAGATAATTTACAAGAAACAATAGTAGAAAACTTAGATAATACAAATGAGATTATAAGTGATAAAAAAGATAATTAAACTATAGAAATAAATATTAGAAATAAATATTAGAAATAAATATTAGAAATAAATATTAGAAATAAATATTAGAAATAAATATTAGAAATAAATATTAGAAATAAATAATATATTGTTATAATATGGATATAATACGGAAAAAAAAAGATGATATATTTTATTATATACGAAATAGAAAAGTTATTACTGATTTAAATATATTAGAGTATATAAAAAAACTTACAATTCCACCAGCGTGGGCAAATGTTACTATTTCTGGTAATCCAGATGATAAAATATTATGTATTGGTTATGATAGTAAAAATAGGAAACAATATAAATATAATAAAAACTTTATCGATGAGCAAAAAAATACAAAGTATTATCAAACTTTAATAAAATTTGGAAGAAAAATTAATATAATTCGAGAAGATATTCAATCTATTTTAAGAAAAAGAGTTTGGGATTTAGAAAAAACAACAGCTTTTGCTATTTATGTTATAGATACATGTCATTTAAGAGTAGGAAATGAAAAATATAAGGAAGATAATTGTAGTTATGGTATTACTACTTTAGAAAAAAAACATATTAATATTAAAACTACTAGTATATATATAAATTTTATTGGTAAAAAAGGTGTAAAAAATAAATGTAAATTTAAAAATAGTCGTATGTTAAGTTTATTTAAATCATTAAATGATACATTTAAACCTACTGAAAATGATAGTTTTTTTAAATACTATGGAAATAATACAATATATACAGTAAATAGTTGTCATATTAATGATTTTTTAAAACGATATGGTGATTTTTCTGCTAAAAATTTTAGAACTTGGACTGCTAATACATATGTAGTAAAATATTTATATAATATTTTATATGAGTTAAAAAAAGAAACAGATTTATTAAAATTATCTGATAGAAATATTAGTATAATTATAAATAAAGCTGTAGATAGGGTATCATTAGAATTAAATAATACACGTAATGTATGTAAAAGTAGCTATATATCAACTGATATATTAGATGATGTAAGAAAAAATCCAACTAATTTTTTTGATAAGTTACAAAAATATGGAAAAAATAAATTAAAAAACTCTACTGGATTAGAAAGTATATTATTAAAATTATTATTAGAATATAGAAAACAATAAATTTATAATCTATAATTTACACTATTTTTTTATAAAATAACATATAAATATTTGATTTATCTATACTATCAATATCTACTGATTCTATTGTATCATCATCAATGTGATACCATTTATCATCATTTAAATATTTTGTAAAACTTGTATAATGACCACAATATATATTAGGACCAAAATGATTGACTATACTATATAATTCTAGTTTAATTCCATCAATTTCAAATACCATTGGATAATTTATAATTGTATCATTTTTTTCATTAAAGTTATTATATCTTTTAAATGTAACAACAAATACATTTGGTGTTTTTACTATTGTAAATCTTTTTTTAGCATTATTTTCACATTTACATTTCTCACAAGTATATGTTATATCATTTTCCCATGATAAATGCGATTTCAAACAACTTATCATATTACTATTTACTATTTCAAGTTTTAATGAGATAAATGGTGTATAGATAATTGAATTATTAGAGCAATTATTACAGAATATTTCTGATTTATATAATCCATAAAAATTTAAATTTACAAATGAATTTTTTTTTTTAAAACTATTATCCCATATTTCTTCATCTGTTTGTAATTCTTCACAGGTTTCCTCATATAAACGAGTAATAATTTTTTCATAAAATTCATCTGGATCATTTTGCTCATTAATATCCATTTTTTCTATATTTGATAATGTATAGACCATAGGTTTAGGACCTAATATACATTTAGTTTTCCATATATCTTTTAATAATTGTTCTAATATTTTTATTAGTATATTATCAGAATATGTATCGTTTATATTATAGTTAGTTTTTATTAATATATTATCTAAAATATAATTATTATTAAATAAAGCTTGTAATACACTATTTAAATAACAAGTGGCTCCAAAATTAACTAATCCACATAGACCTCCTTCCATATTATCTAATTGTATAAATAGTATTTATAAATTCAATTTTAAATATATTTATATTTAAATTTATTTCGTATTAATTATATATACATAATTATTTATTACTGATTTATCTTCTGAAGTAACTTTAATATTAATTTTTATATTACTAATATTTGAAATATTTAATAACTCTTTTGTATTGTCATTTTTTATTTTTTTAAATGGATTACTTTCAATTAACATTACAGTATTTTCTAAATTTATTATTTGAGAAGCATCATTCCAACTTTCAAGCGTAGAGGATGGTATTGTAACTGGATCACCTTGATAAAAATCTACTTTTATTTTTTTCATAAGATCAACTGTTCCTGTTGCTTGTTTATCAATCACTACTTCATAATCCTTATTTATATCAAACATATTATTAAGTTCAATGTTAGTTGATATCTCAGTTGGATCACTTTTATTTTTAAATATCATTTTAGAATTATTTTCTATAAAATCAAATATATTAGCATTATTATTATAATCACTTAAACTTGCTACATCCATTAAAAAAGCATGCTCATTAGAATGATAACTTACTATTGGAATTTCATTATAAAATTTATGGTCTTCATTTAATATATGTGTTTTAAATATTCGATTACCAATACTATCATAATCCTTAATAAATGTTAATATGTCGTGTATAAATAACTCATTAGTATCTCTATAAACTATATATTTATTATTTCCATCATAATACTCAATAGTTGTATTTACACTAGAATATATATCAGTTTTTTTTATATTAAGTGAAATATTACTTACATCATCCGATAAAGTTATAACATTTGTATTAAATATTTCTAATGTATTTTTACTTAAAATACCATTATAATTAAAATTATAGGAATTAAACTTATTTATATTTGAAACATTTGTTATAATAACATCGTCTAATAAAGCTATATTGTTTGGATATTTTAATAAATTTAAAATATAATTTTGAGTAGTAGAATTTTCACTTTTAACATCTAAATTTAATATAGAACTATAATAATTGGGTGTAAATATATATCTATAAGAATAATCATTCACTCGAGTATTTAGGTTATCATTTAATACATTTGTATTATTAATTAAAATTTGATCAACTTTTGAATAAATATTCTCTAAAATTATTTCAATAATATTATCCTGATTCTCTTTAAAATATATGATTTTAGAATTATCACTTATACTATTTATACTTTGTAATAATAAATCTGGTGAAAATACATTTATATTTTTAATACTTGTTATATCAGTAATTACACTACTTCTATTTAAATTAAAATTATATACTGAACTATTTCCTGCTTCGGATTGTATATTAATATTTATACTTACATCAGTATTATAGTAATCATTTTTTTGTATTGAAGATACATCAATTATTATATTATTTGTTCTATTATCAATAAAATTAGTTATTATTGGTAATGTTTCAGTTATATTATTTTGAGTTTTTTCAGCAGTAAAATTTATAGTAGCATATTGATTATTTTTAATTAATGTAAAATCTAAAGCATTATTAAATGGAGTTATATTATTATAAGTTTTTATTAGATTATTAAAATCTGATATAGTAGAAATATTAGATATTTTCAAATCTAAATCAAATAAATCAGAATCTTCGGACTTAATGTAGTTTAATAAATCTAAATTATATATATGAATATTATTTAAATTTTTAATATTCCGTAAACTACTTGATAAATATAATCCTATAAATTTATTATTATATTTCTTAACTAATGTAGGGGTAATTATTCTAAAGTCTATATAAGATAAACTATTATTTTTTACATTTCTTAATTTATAATAACCTAATAATGCTAATAATAAATTAGATACATATTCAATTATATCTTCTGTATTATTTAAATTTTTATCATATAATATATCATTAATATTTATATTATAATTAATTGTATTAGATACAGTTATATCTCCTATATACTCGCCATATATTGAATCTTCATTATCATTTATTAATTCATTAATAGTTGTATTATTTAATATACTATTATATATTTGATTATGTGAATTATATACATTATATAAATTATTTATATTCGATAAATCAATTAAATTTAATGTTAAGATTAATTGAATATTATTATCAATATTAATACTAATTTTATCATTATTTTTATAACCTACACCTATATTTACAATATCTAGTGAATATTTAATTTTTAATATTGTATTCTCATATTTTATATTTAAGTTATCTAATCTTATAGTTAACTCTGAACCACAAGAATAATTTAATACATTTGTAGTATAATATTTACTAGCATATACTTTTTCATTTATATTTAATGAATTATCAATAATATAAACTATATTTGATATATCATTATCAATAAATATAGAAGAACTGATTTTACTATTATCAACATATTTATAAATATTTAAATTTTGTAAACTACCTTCAAATTGACTATGACTAAATATATGTGGATAAATATCTACATAGTTATGTATTAGTAAATTTATAATTTTTTCTAGTGTTATATCATATTTATTTAATTCGGTAATATTACTAGTATAATCATAATTTATATGTATATCACTATATTTTATATATATATTGTTTTCATTTATATGTTTACTAGTATCAAAATAATTTTCAGGAATATTATTGTTATATAATAAGATATACGAATTTTTATATAATATTGAATTATGAATATTATTATCATAAATTGTATTTGTTTGATTATAATCTAATATACGAGCTAAAGTTTTAACAACATGTAAGAATTTTTGTTCATTTATTATAGTATTATTATTATCTCTTAAACCTACTACATGTATATCAAATACACTCATATATTTATCTATATTAGATATACCTGTTTCAGTATAATATAAATTACATAAATTATTCAGATTATTATATATTTTTGTTGAATATAAATTTAAAGTATATTGATATCCTCTAATATCATTTATAAAATATTTATTATCATTACTAGAAATTGAAATACAAATATTTAAATTTAAATTTGTTTGTGGTTTTAATACAAGAATATTACCATATGTATTATTTTCTAAATTATATATATTAGAAAATGAATGAATATATAAAGTCTTATTCTTTATTGAATTATTTATAATAAATGTATAAATTAAACCTTCAGTAATATTAGGTAAATTTATATGTTTATCTTCTTCTAAATCTATTGATATTAATGAATTTGAATCAAAAGTGTTTAATGTATTATAATCAATGATATTTTTTTTACCATAATATTTATAATAATCAGATGTTTGAAATGTATTTTTAATATTTGGTATAACACCATATATTATATTATTTTTTGATTTTATTGTATTAAAACCTAGTAATATAGATAATGGTGTTTCAATAATATTAAACTCTACATTAGGTTTATATATTTTATATCTATCATTTTCAATAGTAATATTATAGTTTTGAGTAATTAAATTATTTTGTAAAAGAATTAATAATTCTATAGATAGATCAACACCATTTACGGAATATGTATATGTATTATAATTATTTTCTTCTATAATAAAATCAAGTGTAACAGTTATACCATCCGAATTTGTTTCTAATATTTTTAAATTATTAGTTGTATTACTAATAACAATTTGTTTATAATATATGTAAAATAATTTATGTGTATTATAATTTATACTATTTCTAAATAAATAAGCTTTTACATTACTAATTGTATCGATACTATTACTATTTATGCTTAATACAGAACTAGCATTATTATTAAATAAAACATCTTTTAAAATAATATTACCATTAGTATCTGAAACTATTACTTTATATAATGTATTTAAACTAATTATTTTTACTAAATTATTTTCGGTATTATTATTAGAATGATATATATCATTATCAAAATATATCAAAGTATCAACTGGTAAATTTTTAAAATTATCATTTAATATATTTAATGTATTATTTTCATTATTAACTATTTTTATATTATTAGTTTCGGAAGATATAGTATGTTTTATAATATCATTTTTACGAACTGTAATATCATAATAATTATGAGATATATTTATAAAATCCGATATTGACATATTTGGAGTGGAATTCAATTGAGAGAAATCAAAATTATTTAAAATGAAAAAACCGAGTGGTTTAATAAATTTATATATATAATTTGAATATATAATTGGAACATTTGATGAATTATTAAATAATATAGTATTATTGTTAATATTTACATTTATATTAAAATTATGATTATTTTCTACATATGTATTAAAATCTATATCAGATAGTAATGGTGTATTTGTTTCAAAAATATAATATAAGTTATTATAATTATTTAAAAATAAATCATTAGATAAATTTATTTTATTTAAATTTAATATATTTAAATTAACTAAGTTAAAGTAATTTGTTGATAAATTAAGTGTTGAAAAATTGTATAATTTATTTTTATATAATTTTTCAATATTTATATTATCTGTTTCTAATATAAATTTTTCTTCGGTGGCATTAATATTAATAATATGAGTTGTTTTACTAGGTAAATATATAGTATTTTTATTAAAATTAATTAATGAAGTATTATTATTATTTCTATTAATTGAAATATTTTCTAAATAATAATTTTCTTTATTAGATGTTAGTATAAATGAGTTACCTTTTGTTATATTTTTAAATAATAATTTCTTATTATTTTTTAATTCTATATTTTTATTAAAAGCTTCATCTATATAACCAAATATATTATTATTAGTAATTATTGTTAATGTATATGAATTGTTAGTAGTTATATTAATAGAACTATCAATTATTATAAATTTATATTCTAATGAATAATTTGGAACTGGTAATCTTATAATAGTATTATTTTTAATATTTATAAATATAGTTGAATTATATTGTGGTAATACATAAATATTAGAAGATATAATAGATGTATTAATTGAATTTACAATTTCATTAGAATAATGACCTATCCCTACTAGTTTTATATTTTCATTAAAAATATTATCTCCATCAATATCATGTGGTATTTGAACTGTTAGACTTGAGCCTGATTTACCTGGGAAAAAATTTGTCGAATAATTATAATTTGGTAAATCAATATATGTATTAGTATTAAATATTTGATACATTAATTTTAATTTTATAGGTTCTATTAAAAATAATGTAGAAGTACTTAATAAATCATTATAATAATTATATTTATCTATACTATCATCAAAATAAGTTATATTATTTATATATAGTATATTTTGTAATATATTATTAACATTAATATTAAAATCTAATACTTTATTTAAATTATAAATTAATTCTCCATTATAACCTGGTTCTCCTACATATTTAGTTCTATATGTAGTTTGAACCGAATTTACATAATCATTACTACTATCATTACCTTCATAATTTTCATATAAGTAAATTATATATTTACTATCATTATTTATACTTGTTGTTAATAATTCTGTAAAAATATTTTTTAAAATTATATTATGAGAAGTAATATTTGTAGATATATNATGATTTTTATATAAATTTTTATCACTATAAATAATAATTTTATTAGTATTTTTATATTTATAAATATTTGGAATAGATAAACCACTAGTATTATATATATTAATATCAAAATTATCTACATTAGATATATTAAAAATATTTGTATAATAATTATAAATATTAATTTTATTAATAAGATTATTTATATAATAATTACTATTTTTAAATGTTATATCATTATGTATTACCGATTTTTTATCTATTATAATTGGTAAATATTCTGTAAATATATTTGTATTAGATATGTAAGCATTACCTGTAGTATTACGAGGGAAATAACCTTGTTTTAATTTATTATTATTAACAAAATTTACTATTTCACAAGTTAATTTTAGATAAATTTTATTATAAATATATATGTCTGAATTTTCAGGTATATTTACAGTTATTGAATACATAGATAAATCGGTGCTAATGATACTCACAAACTCAGATGATAGTATTTGTCTATCATCCACACTAACAAAACTTACATTTATATTTTGTAGTTTATAAAATAAATTATTAACATCTTTAAGAATAAATAATTTACTAATATTAAATGTATATGAATAATATGGTTTTAAAACTAAAAGTGTATCGGTAATACTATTAACATTTAATTTAATAGAATAATATTGTGTTCCGGTAATNTCACGAGTTCTATATAAATTGANTAGTAAATTAAATTCATTAACATTATTTACTTGATTAATAACGGAATTATCAATACTGATAAATTGTCTTGATGTATCCATTCTAGTTAATATTTCTTTACTAGTATTAGTAGAATTATTCGAAATATTAAATATATTTTCTGATTTATATTTAATAGTGGTATTAGTTAAATCTATATATTCACTATTTATTTTATTATATTCATTTTGTTCTATAGTAGAATTATAACTCATATATTGAAAATCCTCATAAACATTTTGTAATAAATGAAATTTCTCATTATTTTCATTTGTATATTTTAGATAGAAAGTGTTATCTATTATTTTATTATTTAAAATATATAAAGGATCATCTGTTTCAGTAAAAAGTATATTTTTAGTTTTAATAGTATCGAAATTAACAGTTTTTTTAGAATTAATTTTATCAAAGTATATATAATTTGGCGTATATATAGTGCCACTGGTATATTTAAATAATTTTATTTTATAATCCGATGTTATATGTAGTGGATTATATAATTTAAAATCAGTATTAAACAAAAGTTTCATACTATTTGAATAATGTATAATAGACGTAGGATTAGTTTGATCAGCAGGAATTATATGTGTTTTATCACATATTATATTACCCTTAAATAAATTATCGGAATTATATAATATAAAATAACAACCATCTAAATTTATATTATTAATTGTACTTGAATTATTATAATAAATATCAGTTTGATTCTCTAAAAATGGTATAATATTAATATCAAATAAACCAAATATATTTTCACTAATATTTGATACACTATTTATTTGAATAGCTTTAATTACAAGATTATCTATTTGTATATTATACTTAAATTTACTTTCAAATAAACAATCTGAATAATAATATAATTTTGAGTATATATGAGGATTAATATTTAATATAATTTTACTATTATTAACACCCGGAGGTCCCTTATATAATATATTATTATTTACTAACTTGGTTGCTTGTTCATCTTCATAAAATAATATATTTTCATTGATTAGTGAAATATTTGAAATATCAATAATTATAGTTCTAAAATCACTACAATATAAATTACTAGTTGTTATATTTTTTTCTAGTATAGTGTCATTATTTTTTGTATTTAAATAACTATCATGATTAAATATAAATTTTTTATTTGTTAAAGTTTTAATAGATTCACCTGAATAAAATTCAGTATCTAATAATTCTAATGTAAATGTATTTATTAATTTATCATTAGGTAATGTATTATCAATATCATTTAAAGTAAATTTTGTTGGTTTTGATAAATATATATTTTTTGTTTCATTTGTAATATCATTATAATTATTTGGTATTATTCTACCATAATTAATAATTTTATTTATAGCATTTTGGTCGACGCTTGTAATTTCTTTAATTATTTTAAATGTATAAATAACTATATTATTGTTATTTTTATTATTTAAATTATAAGTAATATCAGTTGTCAATACTAAATTAACATAAATTATTTCATCATTTTTGGGTGTAATTAATAATGTATTATTGTCACTATTTGAATTAGAATCATGATAATCTAATGATATTAATTTATATATTGTATTAGATGAATTAAAATCAAAAGTAAATGATTCTACTGTGGATTTTAATGATATAAAATAGTCAAATATTTCACTACTAAAATCATTTATATCATTATGTATTGTAAAATATTTTGAGTTATCAGAAATTGATAATAATGAGAATATAATTTCAGAAGTATTAGAAGTATTAGTTAATTGTAAATTATTATTGTGATCATTTAAACTAGTATTATTATTTCCTGTTTTATAAATTATATAATCATATATATTATCATTATTAATATTAAATACTTGTGAAGTTAATGTTACTAAACTAGTATTAAAATATTTAATATTATATATATTAGAATTTAGTGTAAAACTATAATTAGTATTTTTTAAAACATTTATATCTCTATTATATTTTGAATTATAAGAATTATTTTTAGAACATGATATATTTGATATATATATCTCATTATCATTCAGATAATTTAAATAATCTACTGAATTGGAACTTGAAGATATATTTAGTATAACATCTTTAGTTGTAGTTGGCTTAATATTTTTTAAATATATATGAGATTTATCTTTCATAAAAATATTTTTTTGTTGAATAATATTTTGTGATAATTCATAATAATTATTTGATAAATCTTCTGTTATATTTATTCTATCTTCTATATTTTCATAATTATCTGATATAAAAATATTTTTGTCTACTACTAGTAGAATTTTATAATTAATTAATAATTTTGTATAATTAGGAATTACTATAATATCATTATAATATTGTTGTGTATTATAATGAATACCTGAATAATAAATATTTGAACACATAAAATTAGTTGTATCTAATGTAAAACCATCATTTAAGTTATATGATAGTATATTATTATCATATTTTGATATTGTTGCTATATCTTCTATATAGTCTAATGGATACTCATTAATATATATGAAAAACTTAAATTTAGCTTTTTTATAATTTATTTGTTTAAAAACATAATTTTTATTTTTTAAAATAGTTAATGGTAATTTTATTTGTGAGGTCGAATTTATAGATTGTTCTGAATAAAACTCAAAATAAGATAATTTAGGATAAACACTATTATATATTTCTTGAACATATATTGTTATTGTTGTATTATTTACTATATTTAAAATATCTGTAGTATATGATTTATTGGTTATAATATCATCAAAATTAAGTTTGAATTTTAAATATTGTATTTGTGAATCCTTATAAAATAATATATTTTTTTTTATTTCTTGTGTATCATTATTTTTAAATAATATCTCGTATTTAGGTTTATGTTTATTAAAATAATATTCTATAGTTGAATTTGTTATATTGTATTTTTTCTCATTAATACTTAATAAATAATTAATCGAACTTTTTATAATATTACAATAACTACCCATATTTCTAAATATTTCTGAATAATAGTATAATTGTAAATTACTATTTGTTGTTAATAATTCTAATTTAATTAAATATATTTTTTTACTAGTTACATCTGTTTTATAAATAATTTCACTGGTTTCATATCTAGTTAATGTATTATTTTGTAATCCATCGCTAAATAATGAAAATCTAAAATTATAATCTATAACATCAGAAATATCAAAATAATAAAGTGTATTTACTAATAAATTAGATATATATTGTTCCATATTATTTAAATAAAAAACATTTACATTATTACTATTTTTTTTTACAGAAATCTTAAATATTCTGTTTAAATCTATATCTATATCAGGATTGTAGTTACTTCTATGATATTGTTTAAATTTATAACTTAAACCTCTATATAAACTGATATTAGTTATTTGATTTTTAAATGTAGAATCTGTAAAATATGTATAATAAAAATTATTGTTATTATAAAATAATTTTACATAATATGTATCATTTATATTATTATCTAAATTATAATTCGTCGAATCACTTTGTTCAATTGTATATATTTGATTTTTTATAAATTCTAATGTATTATTTACTGAATTAATTAAATTATTATTATTATTATCTATAAGTGTTATATCATAATTATTATCTAAATTATTTTTTTTAAATGTTAATTTAAAATTATTATTAGATATTATATTTTCAGGATATTTTACTATACTAGTATCATTATCATTAAATTTAAAATCCCGAATAATATTAGTATTATTATTAAAATATATCTTTATTGCATCACCTTTTTTTAATTTTTTTAAAATTAATCTATAATTATT
>JGI24539J26755_10000679_pt1 | contig 16215 bp, 20 predicted proteins | sample NorSeaMetagenome_2_FD_26755 | JGI IMG/M metagenome (IMG submission 26755) | reverse complement strand
TCATTATTTTTACTCAATCGTAGTCTAATAAATCCAATTAAGTAATTATCTGTTTCATATGATATAAAATATTCTTTACCATCTGAAGCATCATATTGTTCAATACTCAGTCTTATATCATCTGGATTTATAAGATTATTACCAACTTCCCTACATCTAATACATCTACAAGACCAATTATATTTTTTCATATCATTTTGTAATAATTGTCGCATATTAACATATTTATGACTATATCCACCAGATATATAAGTACTAGGAATATCTCTTATAATTCTATTAAGTCTTTTCCATTTTTGTACTTTTTGTTTAAAATCTTTAATTAATACAAATAATTTTAAATCGTCATAAGGAATATATGAACCTTCTTCGTGCCATTTTTTAATTTTTGTCCACGGTACAATTGCCGTTGGGTATATTTTATATTGATCAACTTGTAATCTTGGATCATATAATGAATCATTTAACATTTTAACATCTATGTCATAACTAGATCCTGGTAGATTTGGCATTAAATGTATATCAATTTTATAACAATTATCTTTTAATAATTTAATTGCTTCATAAACACATTCGATATTATGACCTCTATTAATTTTTTTTAGAACACTATTTTCAGTATGTTGTACGCCAAGTTGAATTCTAGTGCAATTATATTTTCTAAATTTTTTAATTTCATCTAATGTAATAGTATCTGGTCTGGTTTCTAATGTTAAACCAATAATATGTATAACTGCTTCATTCTGATTAAATTCAATTTCTTCTTCTAAAGACAATAAATCTCTTTTATAAATATTATTATATATATTTGCACTGTAATACAATTTTGTAATGAAATCATCCCTGTATTGTTCCGGATATTCACTCCATGTTCCGCCTAAAACAATAATTTCCAATTTATCTAATGCGTGTCCCATTTCTTTTAATGTACTAAGTCTTGCATTCATTTGCTTAATCGGGTCAAAATCATTATGATTTGCTCTCAGAACTGCTGGTTCTGAAAATAAATAGCTTCTTGGTTGGTCTGTCCAATTATTACCATCATGTGCTTTTTCATTTGGACAATATGCACAATCGTGTTTACATGAAAATTTTCCAATTTGTAAAATACCGTCCTCATCAATATATTCTGGGTGTGCAGATGTCAATACAGTAATAACCAATACACCAGAATTTGATTTTTGTTTTTTTTTTATAATTAAATTTTTAATTTTAATATTATCAATATTTAAATTTTCATATAGTTTTACTAAATCACAATTTGATAAAGTAATTTTGTAATTTTTTTGCATTTTTTTTTGAAAAATAATAACATCCTTTTTAGTATTAAAGTTTAAATAAGTTGATTTAAATTCATTTAGTAAAGTTATCCACATATCATTTTCAATTGTTTTTTTTTTATGTTGATTAAAATCTTCTATATCACTAATGTTAACATTCTGATTAATATTACACATAATTTTATTAAAATTAAAATAAAATTATATCATTTTTTTATATAATATATATATAAATATTCAAATATGTAAAAAGTTTAAGAAATACTATTTAATTTTAAAAAATGAATTTTATCAGTACCTTTTATTATTAAAATGTCATTGATTGAACTTATTGACAATTTGCCTAGTGATATTTTACTTGAATGTGCAAAATATATATATTTACCACCAAATAAATTATTACATGAAATAAACCATTATGGAGAAGTAAAAGATTCTATCGGACTATTAAAAAGTTATAGAATAAATGATTTAATGAAAATTCACAAAGAATTATTAAAATTATGGTATGATATTAATGCAAAATCGTTTTTAAATGAATTAGAAAATGAACAAGATGCCGTATGTGATATTGTATTTTCATATCCAAGTAATGATTTTAATAGAATTATAAATAAATTTATAAAAAAATTAATAATGATATTGCCGTCAAATTCGATAAATTTAATAATACAAAAAGAAATATATAAATATAATGAATAAATTAAAAAAATGGCGAATTTGTTACAATTGGATTATTTGTAATAAATTCACTAAATGCAAAATAAGTAATTGCTAACATGGCTAATCGTCCATTATTTAATTCTTTTAATTCTAAATTTTTTTTTGTAAATTCACTTTTATTAGTATAAAAATTTAGCGGATCAAATCCAAAATCACCAGGAATCCTATAATCAAAATAATTATTATAATCCTTATTAAGAACAATAGATTCGATACTTGCTGCAAATACAATAATACTCATGAAAAAAATTGGATTAATTTTTTCAAAACCTCCATTAAGAATGGAAGGAACTTTGTTATTAAAAGATAATAAATTTGTATTTTGTGTAATTGTTGATAAATAGGGATGAAATAATTCCGAAATTGGCCAACCAACAGTTGCAAGCATTGCTAATCTTCCGTGCTTAATTTCTGCTTCTCTATATTTTTTTAATGTTAACATATCTGTTGAACAATTTAATGGATCAAAACCTTTATTACCTACGATAACCGATGCTTCTCCCTGTGCTAAAATAGAATTTTTGCTAAGAAATCCAAATTTAATAGCATTTCTTACATATAAATTACCACCATTTTCAATACCAAATTTATCAATATTAACAACTCTTTCGAATTCTGAAAAATCAATTTCATTATCATTATTTAAATCTCCTAATTTCATAATTTCATTATTACCGAAATAATTATTAAGTTCTTGCTGATCTAATTTACCAGACTTATTTTTGTCGATTTTATCAAAATTTTTTGCATCCATATTATTATTTTGCATCTTAAAATTAATATTATGTCTAAGTCTAATTGAATTTGGAGTAACAATATTATTAAATGCGCTACTTAATGAGATATAAAGTAAAATATAAAAGATTTTTTTCATTTTTCTATGTAATTATATTATATAAATTTCTTATATAAAATTTCTAAAATACGAACGTTGTTTAATTATTATAGCGATAAGTAAACTAATTATACCAATTATTAAATGTGTTCCATGAGATAAGCACTTATTTATATTAAAATATTGTGTTAATACACAATGTTCATAATGTGTCGCTAATGACCAAAATAAACCATTTATTAAAAAAATAATCACTAATATGTCATAAATAATTTTCATAAGGTCTATACTTTGTATAGATTAAAATCAAAAAATTAATGTTAATTTATAAAGATAAATATCTACATTATATAATATATTATTAACTTTATAATTAAATTTTCTATTTCTATTTTCGAATAAATAACTTTTCATTTATTTAAAATTAAATTTAAATATATATCATTTTTTATCAAATTCCATTATATGTTAAATATCCTATGATATTTAATTCATCATATTTAATAACTGAAATATATGGTTCTATAATTTTTTCAACATAATAATTATCAATATTCATAATAATCATATATATAATATTATACGCTTTACATGCATCGAATATACCATTCTCATCGTAAATACCAAATATTATTTTATCAAGTTTTATATAATTAGCATTATTTAATTGGTCAGGATCACAAGAATATGGAACTATATTATCACAAATAAGTACATATATAATAACTATATCATACAAACATTCATATAATAAATCATCATCTAATCTATTTAAATAATATAAGTATTCTCTATTTTCTCCATATTTAATTATTTCATTTAAAAGGGTCTTGGGTTGTTTAAAAACAATTTTGGAATAAATAATATCAATAATATCATCTGGAAATTCATCAATATGCAAAAACATATTAGTGTTAAATAACAAACAAATATTAAAATCATTTTTTTCTTTAATAATGTATTTTTCATTCAATTTTATTTTGAGTATATATTATGTCTATTATAAACTTTAAAAAATGATATTTATATTTATACACAATTATATAAATGGATTATACTTTAAAAAAAAAATCGGACTTAATAAAATTGTGTAAGGAACATAATATTAATAATTTAGAAAATAAATCAAAAAATGAATTAATAGAATTGTTAGAAAAAAATAATTCAGAAGAATATTTAGATTTAAATGATATTATTAATAAAGTTATACATACAGAATGTATTGAAATAATAAAAAAAATTCCTTCAAATTCTATTGATATGATTTGCACAGATCCACCATATTTTTTAGATGGTCTTGGTAATAATTGGAATAAAGATAATATTGATAATAAAGGTTCTTCTTCGCTCGTTGGTAATTTACCAAAAGGTATGAAATTTGATAGAAATCAATCAAAAAAATTTTATGATTTTTATTCAAAAGTATCACATGAAATTTATAGAATAATTAAACCGGGTGGCGCATTCATTTCTTTTAGTAGCCCTAGATTATATCATTCAATGACAATGGCAATTGAAGATGCTGGTTTTGAAATTAGAGATATGTTAGGGTGGATATATACACAGTCACAAGTTAAAGCATTTTCACAAAATCATATTATAGATAACGATAAATTATTAACAAGTGATGAAAAAATTAAATTAAAACAACAATGTAATAATTGGAAAACACCACAATTAAAACCAGCAATTGAACCAATGTGTCTTGCTGTAAAACCTATTCAAAAAAGATATATAGATAATTTTCAAAAATATGGTACTGGATTAATGAATACATCTGATGAAACAAAAACAGGTGATGGGTACTTTCCTTCTAATATTATAACAACAGAAGAAATCGATGATACATTAGATAAAGTATTTTTAGTATCAAAACCAAGTAAAATAGAAAAAAAAGTATATAATACCCATTTATCAGTAAAACCTGTAAATTTAATTTCACATTTAATAAAATTATTTACAAAAGAAAATGCTATTATATTAGATCCTTTTATAGGTAGTGGAACAACCGCTATTGCCTGTATTAATTCAAATAGAAGATATATAGGGTTTGATATAAATAAAGAGTATATAGATATTTCTGAAAATAGAATCAAAGATACTATCGAGTCTCAAATTTCTTCTTAAGTTCTTCATATAATATTCTTTGTTCATTATTAGTATAATAATAATTTAATTTGTCAACCAATTCATATACTGTTGGCCACATTTTAATAAAGAATTCATCAAATTTAAATCTATTTCTATATTTTCCTTGAATTGGTGGTTGATATGCTAAATTATTTTCAGTAGAATCACCAATTGTTGGATCTAAATGACCAATTTGCCATTCATTATTAGGAATATCAATTAAATTATTTTTCCACCATTTTTTTATAATATTTATATAATTATCTCTATCTCCTGTAATAGAAATTCCTTTTCTTTTATCTAAATCAGTTGTATCATAATTAAATGGATATTCTAAACAATAATACCCTCTTCTTAATTTCATTCTTTTAATACCGGTTGTTTTATTAAATTGTTGTATAGCATCATTGGTATCCATACCAATATTTTTGAAAAATTTAACTGCTTCATCTCTACCAATATGTTTGCACCCTCTTATTTCTGGTTGAGACATTAAAGCTAATGCTTGACCTCTCATTGATGTTAAAGATATAAGTGTTAAATTATTTTTTTTAGAAAATTCAATAATATCTTCATGATATTCTTTGAATTTTTCGTTATAATTATCAATATTGATTAATGATGTCATTCTTACTTTTAAGAAAAAATGTAACTTATTATCAATTTTTTTTATATTATTCATATTTTATATTATATTTTATATATGTGTCATTTTTTAGAAGATGACTAGAATTATAGTCGGTGCTGGTATAACAGGTTTATATTTAGCGTATAAACTTATTAAATATAAAAATATTAGTCAAAATGATATTATTATAATTGAAAAATCAAATAGAATAGGAGGGCGTATTTATACTTATAATAATAAAGGGTATAAATATGATGTTGGCGCTGGAAGATTGGGGAAAAAACAAACATTAGTAATGAGTTTGATAAAAGAATTTAATTTAACGGATAAAATTTATGATATAATAGGTGATAAAGATTATTTTGTCGATAATAAAATATTTAACGAAAAAGAATTATTAAAATATTATAATTCTGATTTTGATTCTATTAGCAAATTATGGAAATATGTTATTGATTATAAATCTAAATTAGATTTAACAAAAATGAATTTTCATAATTATGTTTCTACATTCTTAAATACAAATGAAGTTAAAATATTAGATAGATCATTGGGTTATGTTAATGAAATATATAAATTAAATGCATATGATGCCCTATATACATTAAAAAAAGATTTTGATGTTGAAGATAATAGTTTTTTTATATTAAAAGGCGGTTTAAGTATACTTTACGAAAAAATTTACGAATATCTAAAAGAAAAAAAAGTAAAAATAATTTTAAATTGTCATTTATTAGATATTGAAGAAAAAACAAAAATAGTAAAAACAAATAAAGAAAATTATAAATATACAGAACTATATTTGGCGATATGTAAAGATGGTTATATGACAATCCCTTATTTTAATAAATATAAAGAATTATTAGATACTGTATCTGAAGGTAATTTATTAAGAATATATGCAAAATATGATATAAATAAAAATAAATGGATTAAAGATATAAAGAAAACTTTAACTGATAATAAATTGCAATTTATTATACCCATTGATAATAAATCTGGATTAATACAAATTAGTTATTCAGATGATTATATTTCAAATTATTGGAATGTATTAAGTACAATAGAAATTAAACAAAATTTAGTTAAATACTTACGAGAAATTTTTCCAAACGAAAATATAACAGAACCTGAATGGATAACAAAACATTATTGGTCAAACGGAGCGCATTTTTGGAAGGTTGGCATCAAATCTAAAGCAATTCAAAAAAAATTAGAAAAAACATTTAAACCCAAAAAAATTTATATAATTGGTGAAATATATAGTTCTCGACAAGCGTGGATTGAAGGTAGTTTAGAAACTGTTGAAAAACTTTTAAAATAGATAAATAATAGAATGAAAATTTATTTTAAAGATTATCCAGACTTTAAACCAAATATAACACCGAAAGAAATGTTTAGAATGGGCATAATGGGCGGAACATATTTTAGAAAAATTAAATCACCAAAAACAAAAAAATTTTTTTTTATTTTTATATATATATTATAATAATGGTCTTTCATTGTTCTTTATAATTTTTTTAAATTCGATATTATTTGTTTTATATTATTCAACATAACTGTGCTTAAAAATTAATGGAATTTTGTAAGTAAACTAATTTATATTTATTTTTGTTTAAGTTTTTTAATCTCTTTCTTCTCTATTCACCTTATTTTTTTCTTTCTATTTTTTTATATTCTGTAATAAAATTTTCATATATAACTGATAAAAAACTATATAAATATAAATAATATTAATATTAATAATGTCTAACACTTTGGTGTTGTATGTTTTTTATGATTATAATGATAGAGTAAAGCATTTTATTGATAATTGTATTTTTCAAGATGCAAACGTAGATTTTGTTGTAATATCAAATAATAAAAATATTAATTTTGAAATACCTTTTTATGCTAAAAAACTTAGTAGAGATAATATAGGTTATGATTTTGGAGGATGGAGTGATGCTTTATTAAAAGATAACTTATACACGAATTATGAAAATTTTATTTTTGTAAATAGTTCTGTTATAGGACCTTTTCTTAATTCTAATAAAAGATGGACTGATGTATATTTGGACGGTTTAAAAGATAATGTAAAATTGTTTGGAAGTACAATAAATACTTGTAATAATCCATTAAATTTATCTCACGTTCAATCTTATATTTTTGCAATGAATCAAACAACACTAAGATATTTGATTGAATGTGAAATATTTAGTTTAGAAAAATATGCTAAAACCAAATATGATGCGATAATTGAAAAAGAAATTTTAATGTCAAGAAAAATAATTCAAAATAATTGGAATATAGGTTCTTTATTTTTATATTATAAAGATGTAGATTTTACATTTAAAAATAAAAAATTATTAGAATATAAAATTACATTTTTGGGTGATATAATGTTTAAGGATTATATGAATAGTTTATGGACGTTAGAAGAAGTTGTTTTTATAAAAGGAAATAGAATTAAATTATAAATTACAATTATATAAAATCAATAAAAATTTAGACAATTTACTAATAAAACTTTAATGGTGTTTTATGTAGACCAATACCTTTAGCACCTTTATAAACTATAAAGAATGTATTAATTAGTATTGTAATACCAACTAAAATTGGAAATCCGTAATAAATGTATTTATCTTCATATCTTTTTCGTAATATAAATTTTATAATTATTATAAATGTTGTAGATGATATTATACCTGATAGTAATGGTGATACCACCAATACAAGAATGTGTTGTCGATACGGGCATTTCAAAATAAGATACTGTATCTGAAGGTAATTTATTAAGAATATATGCAAAATATGATATAAATAAAAATAAATGGATTAAAGATATAAAGAAAACTTTAACAGATAATAAATTACAATTTATTATACCCATTGATAATAAATCTGGATTAATACAAATTAGTTATTCAGATGATTATATTTCAAATTATTGGAATATATTAAGTACAATGGAAATTAAACAAAATTTAGTTAAATACTTACGAGAAATTTTTCCAAACGAAAATATAACAGAACCCGAATGGATAACAAACCATTATTGGTGTTGCGGTGCGCATTTTTGGAAGGTTGGCATCAAATCTAAAGCAATTCAAAAAAAATTAGAAAAAACATTTAAACCCAAAAAAATTTATATAATTGGCGAAATATATAGTTCTCGACAAGCGTGGATTGAAGGTAGTTTAGAAACTGTTGAAAAACTTTTAAATAGATAAATAATAGAATGAAAATTTATTTTAAAGATTATCCAGACTTTAAACCAAATATAACACCGAAAGAAATGTTTAGAATGGGCATAATGGGTGGAACATATTTTAGAGAAATTAAATCACCAAAAACAAAAAAAATATATAAAAATCATCATAAAAAATTTAAATTTTTAAATAAAATCCCTCAACATAAATTAACACAAAAAATCTATGATAAAAATATAAATTTTTATAAAGTTGAAGTTGGAACAACATATGAATTTTGGATGAGTAAAAACTGGATTAAAGAACAATACGACCCGTACGGATGGATAGAATGGTATTGTAATTTTTATAATGGCAGAAGAACACTAGATGATTTGAGACAAATAAATAGATGGAAAAAATCAGCAGGTCCAAAAGGTAGATTTAGAAATCAAATGCATAGAAAAATAAATGAAGTAGGTAAAAATAGCGAAACTATATATCCTAGATTAAGGCAAACTTTATTACATTGGGGATTTGATTCAAGAAAATTAATAGTTAAAAAATAAAGTATTTAATAATATTAATAATATTAATAATATTAATAATATGATATGGAATTTAGAATCATGGCAACACCCATGTTATAATATAAATAATGGTAGATGTAAATCAATATTAAAATGGAAAAATGTAAAAAATATTTTATATGAAGAGCAAACAAATAATATTATACCTATTTTGTCATTTAAAAGACCTCATTCAAGAGCATTACATTTATCTATTATTCTAATTTTATTTACCTTTTTTGTAAAATTTCATCTTTCCGTTTTTAACTTATTACAAGACTGTCATTATAATAATACTGTCACAACAACGCCAAATAATACACTTATAGTGATATTAGATTCTGACATAACATATATTAGATATAATGCGATATACGCATTATGTGGAGCTTCTATATTTAGAGTACTTTTTGGTTATATTGCAGATAGATTTGGAGTAAGAATTTCATTTTGTATTTTAATATTATTATCAACAATAATTGGTATTTTAAATATTAATTATAATTTTATAATTTTAAAAATTCTAAATGGTATTTCTTCTGCTGGTTTTATATTATCAGAACTATGGGTAATAACCATGTTTGACATAAATATTTTAGGTTTAACAACTGGTATAATTGGTGGTATTGGAAATTTTGGAATAGGTTTATTAATGATAATAAATTACACTATTATAAATAATATTAAAATAAATTACCTTCAATATGTTATATATTGGCCATATATTATATTTATGTTATTTATTTATCCACTTTATTATCATTCAGATGATTCTCCATTTGGTAATTATCTTGAATTAAAAAAAATATATTTAGAAAATATCGTACAAAGAACACCTGATAACAATTTAGATAATACTTGCTATAGTGATTATACACAAAATACTTACTCACTTGATAATGATATAAATATTAATAATATTATTCAAGATATATCATTTTCAAAAAAAAATATATATAATGCTTTAAAAAGCATAAAACTCTTATCACTTTCTTTAGCATATTTATATTCATTTGGACTTGAATTAACATTATTTACAAATTTTCTAATAATTTTAAGAAATAACATTAATATATCATTATATAATAGTATAAACTTGTTATTAATATATTCATCGATTAATTTATTAGGACGACCTATTGGCGGATATATATCTGATAAAAATTATGAAAAATTCAAAATTATTGGAAAAATAAAATTGATGCAGTTATTTACAATTTTTACTATTATGTTTGGTATAATATTTACAAATATTATAAGTGATGATATTGATAATAATAATTTATTTAATAATTTATTATTATCAATATGTTTTTTAAGTTTTTCTAATAATTTATTACAAGGTACTATTATTGGTATAATACCACATATGGATTCTGCTAATATAGGGGTTTTATTGGGAGTTATTTCTTCTTTTGGTACAGTTGGTGGTATAATAGGAAATATATTATTTATTAATTATGATATTTATACTGCTTTCACATATATAAATTATTTTGGTATGATAACATTTATATCAAATACATTCATATTATTATAATAAACATATAAAATTGTCATATATTAGATATATATCTAATATATATATCTAATATGACTAACATTATGAAAGATATTAATATATGTAGTGATAAATGTAATGATGATGATATTGGTTTAATTAAATTATGGAATTATCTTAAAAAAAAAATAAAAAATAAAAAAAAAAAAATTTCTTCAGATGATATAAATGAATTGAAAGAACAAAATTCTGATAATGAATCAGATAAAACTTCTCATGAAAAAAATTATCCCCGAAATATTACACGCAAACGCAACTCTATTACAAGTAATAGTAGTGTTACTAGTGTTACAAGTAACTCTAGTAACACTACTAAAAAAAGTAATAATAGTAATAATAGTAATGAATCTAAAACAATATATCGTAAAAGGATAAATAGTATGAATATTGTTAGAAATGATGATACAGATGAATATGATATAGTATTAACTTATCAAAAATATATAAAAAAAAATGTTGATAAACCAAAAAAAACTTATAGTGGCGGAACACTTTTTGATGAAAATAGAATAAAAATAAACAATAAAATATTATAAATAAACAATTTTTTAATTACCTTTATATCCTCCACCTGGTTGAATAATTTTACCACCACCCGAATGAGTAGGTTTTAATCTATTAACATTAATATTAAATTTTTCAAATTTTGTTTTATTATCAATTGGGTAATAAATTACTTTATTATTGGATTTTTTAACATTATTTTTTTTTTGGTTTAAATTACGATATTTAGAAAATGTTGTGATTGATAATTTACGAAGTAGCATTTTGTCACCACAAGAAGTATACATTTTAATGTAATAATATATTAAATATTAAAGAATCATTTTTTTTATATTTATTGAAAATAACATTTTTATTATAATACATAAATATTTTGGCATTACTATAATAAAAAGTACATATCTATAAAAATAAAATTAAAATAATATTAAATTCATTTTATTTTAATTTTTATAGATATGTACTTTTTTAATAAATAAATAAATAAATATTAACAAGTAATATTATAAACAGTAAAGAAAGTAATATATATATATAATTAGTTTTCGATAATAAATCAGCAATATCATACTGATCCTTATAATTTATCAGAAATTTTTTAAAATCATTTACATTATTATAACTGTATAAAATATTTAATAATAATATTAATAATGCTATTAATTTAATAATAAATTTAATATTATTATTATCAGAATAAAGAACTGTTCTTGTACTAACTAGTAATGCTATTACAACACTAGTAATAGTAAAGGTTGTACGATTAATACTTTCAAAAATACTTTGTTTTAGTAATATCAAATTAATAATATCAGACATTGTTCTATCTTTATATAATATATTTTTGTATAGTGCTGTACTTGGTATATTGATTTTGAAATTGCAAAATGTTTTTATCAAGAACAATCATCAAAATATAGCGTAAAAATTATAGTATTATTGTTATTACAAATAGTACGTAAAAAAATATAATATAATAAAAAAATGAATAAATATATTATATATTATACTATATGGAAAATATAACAAATCAATTTGATTCTTTTAGTATTGATATTAAAAATAATTGTATATGTTGTCATAATAAATATATAATAGATTATGATTACGAACACTGTGATAAGTTATGTATAATATGTTATGATAATTATAAGACATTTATGTTTGAAGATAATAAAGACTATGTAGAAATATTATAAATGATTTGTTGTAAAATACCATTGTTCTAATTGATTATTATAATTTACATTGCTTATTTTTTTATTTTTATTTTTATCAATTATATATAATATATGTTTTGTATAATTTATATTATATTTACAACGACATTGATTAATATCATATTCGGTATTAAATTTATAATCCTTGATATTAATAATTTCATTTTTATATTTTTTTTTCATAAAAGTAGCATAACTTCTATAAAAACTAGAAAACATTTTAATCATATCCTAATATATGATTAACTTATATTATATCATTTTTTATTATTTACATGTTTTATATGATTTTCTATGCCATTCTGTAATACCAAATTCTTTAATAGCATCTAAATGTTTTTTTGTAGCATAACCATGATTATTTATCAAATCATATTTTTCTAATTCATTATGTTTATTTACTAATTCGCGAATATTATCATTGTGTTGTTCTTTTGCTAAAATTGAAGCAGCAGCAATAGATGTATATATAGAATCGCCTTTATTAATACATTCGTGATATATAAAATCAGAATTTTCACCAGGTGGTATATATGTATTAAAATATGGACCGTCAACCAATATTTTTTTAAATTTATAATTTTTATAAGCAGCATCAGCTGCTCTATACATTGCTTTCATTGTTGCCTTTAATATATTAATATTATCAATTTCGTCTTTTGTTGAAATACCAATACCATATGTTAAAGCATTTTTTTTAATATATATAGAGAGTTCGTTCCTTTTTTTTTTAGATATTTTTTTAGAATCTTTAATTTGTTTATAAATTTTTAAGTCATCGTCTGTTTCTGGTATTTTTAAAACAACACATGCCGCAACAACACTTCCTATTAAACCACCTCTATTTGATTCGTCAATACCTGCCTCAAAATTATTATATGGATAAATATATTCAGACATTTATATTAATAAATCCTATATAAAAATCATTATTTTTTTTAGCAAGAAAAAACATATTTTATCGCATTTGAACTTTTATTCGAAGAATGATTAAATTTACTATCTGCTATAAATATTAGTACTAAATCAAAAAATGATTTAAATACTACTCCTGCAATTAGTACACCTGCTAAACCTAATATAAAATAAAAAGGTAATTGAGTATCTGCATTAAGCATAGCGATAGTTCGCATATATTTATCCATCCATAATTCTCCTTTTAAAGCTAGTCGATGTATCTTTAATATAATACCTTTATTATTTGGTGCTTTAAAAGTTAATGATTGAAAACATCCAATAAATACAGCAACTATCCAAATAAAACCTAAAATAATATAATTGATAACATTTGCAATGTTTGGCCATATAAGTATAATAAGTAAATATGATACGAATATAAATAATATTATTGTTATAATTACAAAAAAACAGTTTGTAACACTTATTAAATATGACGAAAAACTATTATCAATCATATCAATATTTATTAAATTAACACTATCTTCAACATTACAATTATCTTTATTCGTTATAAGTGTATTGGAATCATCATAAAATTTAATATTGCATTTATTTACTTTAATCATATCATTTGGTGTTTCATCAAGTGTACCATCATCTATATATTCTGTTTGGAAATCTTTAACTTTTGATAGACTAATGCTTAGTAATGTATCATCATTCATATTATGAAATGGATTATTAGTATCAACTGATTTAAGTACTTGTGTGTTTGTAATTTTAGGATAATTTATTCGTTCAAATTTAACATTATTATCATTAAATTTAAATAAATTATTCATAACATATTCATTGTATTCTTTCTGTTGTTTGTATAATATATCTTTCGGATTTTGATATCCAAAACATAAAGTACACGAAGCCTGTAGCAATAATAACACTTTATTAAATTCCCACGAATTAATATCAAAATTATTTACTTTTGCCAACTCTTTTTTCCACAAATAAAAATCAGATTTAAGAGTAACATCAGATAAATAAGTATATATTTTATTTGCTATTTCATAAGCCTTTATAATATATTTTTTATCACTATAATATTTTTTGGGAGCATAATTCAAATTATTTAAATTATCATGGGGTGGTATAATATTTAAATGCGATATAGGTTCTGTAACTAATTGTTCTATAGATTTTTTCATTTGTTCTTTTATATCAGTAATAATATTTTCAATTGTTGTATCACTTTCTGTAATTTCTTTTAATAAATTATTATCAATTTCTATATCATATAATTTATCAACACTATTATTATTATTGTTAACAATTGATTCAATATTTTGAATTTCGTGTTTATATAATTCTATTAAATCATTATCCGTTAATCCACATAAAAATATAATTGAATATGGTGTAAATAATAATGTATTTTTAATTTTACCATTATCAATTAAATCTCTGTTTATACATTTTGTTTTATTTTCCCCAAAAAATGCACTTGTTTCTTCTGTATTATTTATAGATATTGAACCAAATTTACAGGGTTTAAAACATCTAAATGTATCCCCATCTCTCTCTCTCGAATAATTATTACCATTATGAAAGTCCGGTATTGTAAACCAATCATACCATCGCTTATTACATAATACAATTGAGTCACTAGAGTATGATAAATCTTTAATAAATTTAAATGGTTGTGGTTTTTTTAATGTTTTTATATCATTATTAGGTTCTGCTTTTGTAAAACTATCCGGTGGTAATGCAATATTGTTATTTATTTCACATTTATCACCATTCCTTGTTAACCATATATTATTATGATTTAATGCACAATTATAATAATAGTCATTTCCATCTTTATTACATAAACTATATTGTAAATTACCACTTTGTTCTACACCGGTTTCGTCAACTGAATATATATCGATTTTGTCTTGATCTGTTTTTGTAATTACTGTATTATCATACTTACCGTCTTTACTAATATTATAGATATCCGCAATTTCAAATGTACATTTTTCACCGTTTGAAGTAGATTCTACATTGTCTGGTTCCAATATTAACGGAGATTCGTTTACATATTCAGTACTTGCACTATAATTAGTCATAACTCTATTATTATAATTTAATAAATTTAAATTATGTATTTACTCTACGAATAAAGTAGCACTTATGTTTTCATTAGCATTACAAATTGTACTATCTTCCATATCTGATATGTATAAATTAGTATCTATATTATTTTTAAATTTTGTATTACAATCTATTATATATTCATCATTCACAATTGTCCATGGGAAAATAATTGTCGATGTATCGTTCAAAGAATAATCACTTTGATTTTTATAATTTTTAATTGATTCAGGTAGTTTACTCATATCAGTATTATTAATATAATCTAAATGTGGTAAATTCCATTTAATATTTTGTGGTTTTAATAAACTAAGTGAATTAAAAGGATTTTTTTTATCGCTTGAAGTAAAATATTTAGCTGATATACTATCATCAATAAAATCATAATTTATATATGATATACTATCGTCCCTTCCTCTATCTGTTTTATTTCTTGGTATTTTAAATCTATCAAAATTAACTAATTTAAAAGTTCTTCTTAATCTATATAGAGGATCATTTAATTTACCTAATATACCGGGCATATTTAGTTCTCTACTTGCTTTATTATAATTATATGATA
>JGI24539J26755_10000673_pt1 | contig 16235 bp, 7 predicted proteins | sample NorSeaMetagenome_2_FD_26755 | JGI IMG/M metagenome (IMG submission 26755) | reverse complement strand
TCTAAAATTTGTAATAATAAATTAGAAATATCTGGATGTGCCTTCTCAATTTCATCTAATAATACTACAGAATATGGTTTTCTTCTTACTCTTTCAGTAAGTTGACCCCCTTCTTCATAGCCTATGTATCCAGGAGGGGCACCTATAAGTCTTGATATTGCAAATTTTTCCATGTATTCACTCATGTCTATTCTAATTAAGGCATCTTCAGAATCAAACATTTCTAGCGAAAGAGACTTGGTTAATTGAGTTTTACCAACACCAGTTGGACCAATAAAAATAAATGATCCAATTGGTTTATTTGGATCTTTTAGTCCCGCTCTATTTCTTCTAATAGAATTAACAACCTTTTCAACTGCTTCATTTTGTCCAATAATCGTTTTATTAATTTTATCAGACATTTTTGATAAAACCTTTTTCTCTTTTGAGGCTATAGTTTGTACTTTTATTCCGGTCATAATACTTACTACGTCTTCAATATTGTTTGTATCAACAATTTCTCTTTTGGTGCTAATACTTTTTTCCCATTTTCTTTTTTCTTTATCTAATGTTTGAATGAGTAATTTTTCCTCGTCTCTAAGATTTGCTGCTAATTCAAATTTCTGTTGTTTAATAGCATTGATTTTACTAGATGAAGCTATAGATATTTTATCTTCCAGATCAGTAATTTTTTTAGAAACCTTTATATTTGTAATATGAACTCTAGAACCAGCTTCATCTAAAGCGTCAATTGCCTTATCAGGAAAAAACCTATCACTAATATATCTATTTGTTAAATAAACACAAGCTTTAATTGCTTCATCTGTATATGTAACATTATGATGATCTTCATACTTATGCTTAATATTTCTAAGTATTTCAATAGTTTCATTATAACTAGCTGGTTCAATGATTATTTTTTGAAATCTTCTTTCTAAAGCTCCATCCTTTTCAATATGTTGTCTATATTCATTTAAAGTAGTTGCCCCTATACATTGAACTTCTCCTCGAGCTAAAGCAGGTTTAAACATATTTGAAGCATCTAATGATCCTGAAGCTCCTCCAGCTCCTACTAATGTATGAATTTCATCAATAAATAATATTATATCTTTATTATTTTCAAGTTCAGTAATAATACTTTTTAATCTTTCCTCAAATTGACCACGATATTTTGTTCCAGCTACAATAGCAGCTAAATCTAGCATGATAATACGTTTATTAAATAAGTTTCTTGAGACTTTTCTATCAATAATTCTTAATGCCAATCCCTCTGCAATTGCGGATTTACCTACTCCAGGTTCACCAACTAATATTGGATTATTTTTTTTTCTTCTACTTAATATTTGTGAAACTCTTTCGATTTCTTTATTTCTACCAATAATAGGGTCTAATTTTCCTTGCTTAGCATATAATGTTAAGTCTCTTCCAAAATTATCTAAAACTGGGGTGCTAGTTTTGGGTGATTTTTCTTTGGTTGTAGGAGGGGTATTTGAAGGTCCAAAAATATCATCATCATTAATATCTTCTTCACTATATGAGTCATTGTCTTCTGATGTAATATTAATATTTAAAGATTGATACTCTTCAAGTATTAATTCGTAATCAATATGCAAATGTTTTAGTGTAGTAGTAATAATATTATTGTCATCAAGAAGAATAGATAATAAAACATGAATAGTTTTAATTTCATCTTCAATTAAATTTTTTCTTTCAAGAATAGATTTCTTTAGTATTCTTTCTGCTTGTTTGCTGAAAGAAATCTCACTGCTTTTTAAATTATTTGGGTCTAAATTAATTTTAATTGTATTCTCAATTATAGTTTTTAAATCTACAGGGTCAACATCAAGATTTTTTAAAACCTCAATTGCAGAACCACCACCATCTCTAAGAATTCCTAAAAAAAGATGTTCAACTCTTATTGAACTATGTCCAAGTCTTATAACTTCTTCACGAACAAAAGTAAAGACATCTTTCATTCTATTTGAGAATCCAGTTTTCATTTTTTGTCTATTTATTTAATAATCGTATTTCTGTCTGCAAGATATTAGAATTAATCATATAATTCACGACTAAATACTTACTATTTTCTTAACAGATATTGTTCATAACTTGAGAACGAAAAATCAATGAAAATAGTACATTAAATTTAGTAAATTTCTTTAATTTGTTTANCTAATCAAAATATATTTTTTATGTCAACTGGAGAAAAAATAATTTCAATTAATATTGAGGAAGAAATGAAATCAAANTACATTGATTATTCAATGTCTGTAATTGTTTCAAGAGCACTTCCTGATGTCAGAGACGGTTTTAAACCTGTTCATAGAAGAGTTTTGTTTGGTATGCACGAATTAGGTATTAAATCAAATACTGCATACAAAAAATCAGCTAGAATTGTTGGGGAGGTTTTAGGAAAATTTCATCCTCATGGTGATACTTCTGTATATGATGCTATGGTTAGAATGGCTCAAGAGTGGAGTTTAAGATATATGATGGTTGATGGTCAAGGTAATTTTGGNTCTGTAGATGGTGATAACCCAGCAGCTATGAGATATACTGANGCAAGAATGAAAAAGACTGCTGAGGATATGTTAATGGATATAGACAAGGACACTATAGATTGGAATGATAATTTTGATGATACATTAAAAGAACCTTCAGTTCTACCAGCAAGATTGCCTAATTTACTTTTAAATGGAACTACAGGAATTGCTGTTGGTATGGCAACTAATATGCCTCCTCATAATTTAACTGAAGTTATTGATGGTATTATTTCCTATATCGATAAAAGAGGAGAAATAGAAGTTTCTGATTTAATGGAGTTTATTAAGGCACCAGATTTTCCAACTGGTGGAACAATTTATGGTTATGATGGTGTTAGATCTGCTTTTGAAACTGGTAGGGGTAGAATAGTAGTAAGAGGAAAAGTTAGATTTGATGAAAATAAAGGTAGAGAAAGAATCATTGTTGAAGAAATACCTTACATGGTTAATAAATCTAATCTNATTAAACAGACAGCAGATCTTGTTAATAGTAAAAAATTAGATGGAATATCTGATATTAGAGATGAATCAGATAGAAATGGAATGAGAATTGTTTATGATTTAAAGAGGGATGCAATTCCTAATATTGTTTTAAATAAACTTTATAAGTATACATCACTTCAATCTTCATTTAGTGTTAATAATATTGCTCTTGTTGCTGGAAGACCAAGATTATTAAATCTTAAGGAATTAATAAAATATTTTGTTGAACACAGACATACAGTATTAATTAGAAAAACAAAATTTGAATTAAATCAAGCTGAAAAAAGAGCTCATATTTTAGAAGGTTTATTAATTGCATTAGATAATCTTGATGCAATTATTAAATTAATAAGATCATCTAGAACNCCNGAAGACGCTAGAAATGGATTAATAAATAATTTTGANCTTTCAGAAATACAATCTAAAGCAATTCTTGAACTAAGACTTCAGAAACTTACTGGTCTTGAAATGGATAAAATTAAAGCAGAACATGCTGAAATAATGAAAAGAATTGAAAGATTTAAAGAGATTTTATCTGATGAAGATTTAAGATTTACATTATTAACAGATGATCTTAAAGAGGTTAAAGAAAAGTATGGTGATGAAAGAAGATCAAATATTGAGTTTTCTTCATCTGAAGTTAGTATCGAAGATATGATTCCTAATGATGAAGTGCTTATAACAATTTCACATTTAGGGTATATTAAACGAACAACTTTGAGTGAATATAGATCTCAAGGTAGAGGTGGGGTTGGATCAAAAGGAGCAACTACTAGAGATGAAGATTTTGTAGAAGAAATGGTTATGGCAAATAATCATGATTATATGTTATTTTTTACTGAACAAGGAAGATGTTTTTGGCTTAAAGTCTACGAAATTCCTGAGGGTAGTAAAACTTCAAAAGGAAGAGCTATACAAAACATTATTAATCTTCCTAAAGATGATAAAGTAATGGCATATATTAATACAAAAGATCTTAAGGATGAAGAGTATATAAATTCACATTATATAATGATGTGTACTAAAAAAGGTGTTGTTAAAAAAACATCTCTAGAGGCTTATTCTCGTCCAAGAACCAATGGTATTAATGCAATCACTATCAGAGAAGGTGATCAGCTTTTAGAAGCTAAAATGACTACTGGAAATTCTCATATTATGATGGCAGTAAAATCAGGAAAAGCTATCCATTTTGAAGAGGAAAAAGTTAGNTCTATGGGTAGAACAGCTGCTGGTGTTAGGGGAATAAGACTTGCAAGTGATAATGATGAAGTTGTAGGAATGATTTGCATTGAAGATGTTAATACCAGTGTTTTAGTTGTTGCTGAAAACGGTTATGGTAAACGCTCTGCTGTTGAAGATTATAGAATCACAAATCGTGGAGGTAAAGGTGTTAAAACAATAAATATTACTGAAAAAACTGGTCAATTAATTTCATTAAAAAATGTTTCTGATGAAGATGATTTAATGGTTATAAATAAATCTGGAATAACTATAAGAATTGGTGTTGATACATTAAGAGTAATGGGTCGTGCTACTCAAGGTGTGAAGTTAATAAGGCTAAGAGATGAAGATTCAATAGCTTCAGTAGCTAAAGTATCCAAATTTGAATCTGAAGAAGATGACATTGAAGTTAATTTGGAAAGTAATGATTTAGAAGAAAAAAACATTGTTGATAATGATGAGCAAAATCAATCTAATGATTCAAAAGATTTAACTGAAGAGTAAATTTCCTTTACATTTCTTTAATTTCTTGTTGTAATAAATAGGAATATATGTAATTTAATATATTTTTGCTAGCCAATATTTAGCAATTTTAAATTAAACACATTAAAATGATCTTTAAAAAACTTATTTTTTTACCTTTATTACTAATATTCTCATCTGTTTATTCTAACTCGGAAAACGATGCTATATTAGTTAATCTACCTAGTACAAACCCATTAGATATATCCTATGAAAAGTGGGTATTACCAAATGGTTTAACTGTACTTATTCATGAAGATAAATCTGACCCATTAGTTCAAGTACATGTAACTTATCATGTTGGTTCAAATAGAGAAACAGCTGGTAAATCAGGATTTGCACATTATTTTGAACATATGATGTTTCAAGGGTCTGAAAATGTTGCTGATGAAAGACATTTTAAAATAATTAATGATGCCGGAGGAAATATGAATGGTAATACAACCTCTGACAGAACTGTATATTTTCAAACTATTCCTTCAAATTATTTAGAAACAGCTTTATGGTTGGAATCTGATAGAATGGGTTTCCTTCTTGATGCAGTAACAGATGAAAAATTTGAAAATCAACGTGATGCAGTTAAAAATGAAAAATATCAAAATCAGATTAGTCAACAATATGGAATGAGAAATGAAATATTAGGTCAATCTTTATATCCACCTTCTCATCCTTATAACTGGCCAGTAATTGGTTATGTTGATGATTTGGATAGAGCCACTTCAGAAGATCTAAAAAACTTTTTTTTAAGATGGTATGGTCCAAATAATGCTATTTTAACAATTGCTGGTGATGTTACTTCTAGTGAAGTACTTCCATTAGTTCAAAAATATTTTGGAACAATACCTAGAGGAGCAGAAGTAAAAAAACAATCAGCTATGGTACCAAGATTATCATCTGATATTTATACCGGTTATACTGATAATGTTTATTTACCATTAACAGAAATTGTATTTCCAACTGTAGCTAATTATCACAAAGATGAAGCTCCATTAGACATGTTAGCATCATTAATGGGTGAGGGTAGAAAATCTATTTTTTATAAGAATTTTGTTAAATCTGAGAAAGCTATACAGGCAAGTGTAAGTCATCCTTGTAGTGAACTTTCTGGAGAGTTTCATTTTACTGTTTTGACCTTTCCTGATTGGCAAGAAGACCAAGGTATATATTTTAACAATATTGAAGCTGATATTAGAAATACAATTTCAGAATGGGAGGAAAATGGTTTTTCAGATGAAGATTTAGAAATGGTTAAAGCTGCAATGATTAGTAATAGTGTTGATATGAAAACATCTATNTCATCTAAGGCTACTATGATTTCATCATGGGAATGGTTAGGAAGAGGGAAACATAATGTATCATCAGAAATTGATAGATATAAAAAAGTGACAAGAGCTGATGTAATGCGTGTATTTAATAAATATATTAAAAATCGAAAAGCAGTTATAATGGTTGTTCGACCTAAAAGTCCTTTTGTTAAAGAAATAGATTCATTAATTAGTAGAAATCCAAATGCTAATTTATTTTTAGATGAAGATCCTCAATATGAAAATTTAGTTTATAACAAGGCAGTTGATAATTTTGACAGAAGTATTCAGCCTACTCCATCAAAACCCAAAACACCTATTATTCCTAAATACTATAAAGATGATTTTTCAAATGGATTAAAAACAATTTTTTCTCAAACAAATGAAATTCCTAAGATTTATTTGAGATTAAAAATTAACGGTGGTTCATTACTTGAAGATAATAAAAAAATTGGAGTTGCTGATTTTACTGCTCAAATGATGAATGAAAGTACTACTAAATTATCATCTGAAGATATTAGTGTAGAACTTCAAAAATTAGGTAGTACAATTAGTTTTTCTTCTGATGAAGATGTTACAACAATGTATATTGAATGTTTAACTGACAATCTAGATAAAACATTAGAAATTGCTAAAGAAAAGTTATTTAATCCAGGATTTAATGAAGAAGATTTTAAAAGAATAAAAAAATCTAATATTGAAGGATTAGAATCTATGAAAAAAAATTCAGCATATATTGCTCAAGCTGCTATGGGTAATATATTATTTGGAGACTCTCCTTACGGAAGATCAGTAAATGAGAAAAGTATTAAAAAAATTAAGTTAAAAGATATTAAAGAATTTTATAATAATTACTCTCCAAATATTAGTGAGTTAGTTGCTGTTGGTAATATATCAAAGGAAGAATTATATTCAAAGTTAGACTTTTTAAAAAATTGGGAAAATAAAAATATTGTATTACCAAGTAAATTTGAATTTCCAAAAGATAATTCAACACAAATCTATTTATTAGATAAAGAGGGTGCATCACAATCATATATTTTAATGGGACATAAATCTGATTCTTATGATGCTAACGGTATTAACTTTCAATCTCAAATTATGAATAAGTCTTTAGGTGGTGGGGCTAGCGGAAGGTTATTCTTAAATTTAAGAGAAGATAAAGGATATACTTATGGTGCATATTCTTTTTTTCAAGGTGATAAAAATACTGGATTATTTGGAATTCAAACAAGTGTAAAGACAGAAGTTACAGACAGTGCACTAACTGAAATATTTAATATTTTAGATGATTATACTAATAATGGATTATCCAAAGATGAATTATCATCAACAAAAAAATCTTTTTTAAATTCTGCTTCATTAAAATATGAAACTCCTAATCAAAAGCTTGGCTTCTTAAATCGAATTTTAACTTATAATCTAGATGGTTCATATATTGATAAGCAATCTGATATACTTAATTCTATCTCATTAAATGAAATTAATGCTCTTGCTTCTTCAAAAATTAAGACTAGTGAAATGGCAATTGTNATTGTTGGTAATAAATATNTAATTAAAAAGAAACTTGAAAACCTTTCATCAAATAAAGATGGAATGAAATTTAATTTTAAAATTAACGAAATCAAATATTAAAATGAAAAACATCTTATTAATACTTAGTTTGATTATATCAACTGTTGCTGTTGCTCAAAAACATAACATAGTAAATGCTTCTATTGCTTTAAGGAATGCTAACAAAGCTAAAGGTGATGAAGTTGGAGTACTTTTATCTGAGGCAAAGGAATATATTGACGAAGCATTTAATTCCGAAAGCACTTCAAATGATCCCAAAATGTGGAATTATAGAGCGCCAATTTACTTACAAATAGCTTTAAAAAAACCTGAACTTGACAAGTTAGCTATTTTAAAAGCTACTGATGCTCATATTAAATGTTTACAGAAAGGTAAAAAAGATAAAATTATTGTTAAAAAATGGACTTCTAAGGAAGATATTCTTGCTGGATTAGTGCAATGTGGATATAAGCTTTTTAATTTAGCTATTGACTATTATAATAAAGGTGATTACAAGGCTTCTCTTGAGCTTTATGATAAAATATTTGAAATAATACCATTTGATGACGAAGACCAGCTTAAAAGAGGTAATATAACAAAAGAAACAATTCTTTATAATTCATTTTTTTCTTCAAATAAGCTTAAAGATGATGCTAAATCAAAAGTATTACTTCAAAACCTAATTGATATAAATTTTAATGAGCCTGCAATTTATATTCATATGAGTGATATTTTTAAAAGAGAAGATAATATTGAAAAAGCAATAGAGTATCTTTCATTAGGTAGAGATATGTTTGAAGATGATCAATCAATAATAAATACTGAAATAAATTTATATATTGAATTAGGTCGAACAAGTGAGCTATTAAAAAAACTAGGTGAAGCTATTGAAATTGATACTGAAAATAGTCTTCTTTACTTTAATAGAGGAACAATTTACGATCAAGAAGGTCAATTAGAAAATGCTGAAAAAGATTACATAAAAGCTATTGAATTAGACCCCTCATCTTTTGGAAGTAATTATAATTTAGGTGCATTATTTTTCAATAAAGCTGTTGAATTAAACAATTCAGCAAACTCAACTAGCGATAATAAAAAATACAAATTATTAAAGGATCAATCAGATGTTTATTTTAATAAAGCCTTGCCTTTTTTAGAATCTTCGTATTCAATTAATCCAAAAGATAAAAACACATTACTTTCCTTAAAGCAGCTTTATTATATGAAAGCTAATTATAAAAAGTCTGATGAAATTAAAAAACTATTATCTGAACTGTAAAAAAATAAAAAAATGTCAAAGAAAATTATATTCCTATCAATCCTATTAATACTTCAAAATTTTGAAGTTATTGGACAATATTCAAACTTTAAAAATCAAAAAATAAATAAATCTAAAGCTAAAAAAGAAGTTAAAAAGAAAGATGATATTAAAACAAAAACAAAGAATTGTACTGTTTATGATGGTTTGTTTACTATTTATCAAAGTAAAAAAGATGGAAAATCATTTATTGAAATTGACACATCTCACTTAGATAATGAGTTTATTTATTTTAGTTATATAGAAAATGGTGTTACTGATGCTAGAGCAGTAAAAGGAAGTTATAGAGGTTCTAAAATTATAAAAATTAATAAATTTTATAATAAAATTGAATTTACAATAAATAATACTAAATATTATTTTGATGAAAATAGCCCTCTTGCTAAAGCCTCTCAATCAAATGTTAACACTCCAATTATAATTTCTGAAGAAATTATTGCTAAAAATGATGATAAAACTAAGTTTCTTATTAGTGCAGATAATATCTTTTTAAATGAATCATTACAACAAATAAAATATACTTATTCAGGAGCATATAAAGGCTTTAGACTCGGCAACTTAAGTAAAACAAAGACAAGATATAATAAAATTAGAAACTATCCAGAAAATACAGATGTTGTAGTAAATTATTTTTATGAAAGTAAATATCCATCAAAAAGAGGAGGGGAGGCTATTACAGATTCAAGAAATGTATCAATTTTAGTTCAGCATAGTCTTGTTAAAATGCCTGATAATAATTATATCCCTAGAAAAGATGATACTAGAGTTGGTTATTTTACCACTCAATCTAATGATATGACAAGTATTGATCAAGTAAATTATAGAGACTTTATAAATAGGTGGAGATTAGAAAAGAAAAATCCAGAACAAGAGCTATCAGAGCCTAAAAAGCAAATTGTTTGGTGGATAGAAAATACAACTCCATTAGAATTTAGAGACATCATAAAAGAAGGTGTTGAAAGATGGAATATTGCATTTAAAGAAGCTGGATTTATAAATGCTGTTCAAGTAAATATTCAACCTGATACTGCTGATTGGGATGCTGGAGATATTAGATACAATGTTTTAAGATGGACATCTTCACCAAATCCTCCTTGGGGTGGGTATGGACCTTCATTTGTTAATCCAAGAACAGGAGAGATACTTGGTGCTGATATCATGTTAGAATGGTCATATATAACAAATAGAATTGTTGCTGATGATTTATTTAATGATAATAATGAAGATAAAAATTGTTGTACTGCTGCACAATTTCAACAAATTGAGAATTCATTTGGTTTAAATTACATAAAAAACATGAATCTTGGAGAGGAAATGGAAGAGGAGCTAGTAAAGCAATCATTATATAGATTAGTACTGCATGAAGTTGGTCATACTTTAGGATTAAATCATAATTTTAAAGGAAGTGCATTATTGACAACTGATGAATTAAATAATAAGGATATTGTTAATCAAAAAGGAGTAACCTCATCAGTAATGGATTACCCAGCAATAAATATTAATAAAAATCCAAAAGACCAAGCTTTATTTTTTGATGTCAATCCTGGTTATTATGATAGATGGGCTATTAAATTTGGTTATTCAACTTTTGAAGATTCTAAACAAGAAGAAGAAAAAATTAATAATATTCTTGCAAGATCAACCGAAAAAGAACTTGCTTTTGCAAATGACGCATTAGATATGAGATCTCCTGGAAAAGGTTCAGATCCAAATGCTATGATATACGATTTATCTAGTAATCAATTAGATCATTCAGTTGATAAAATAAACATGGTTACCGATATACTAAAGGATTTAAAAACAAGATACACTTCTAATAATGATACATATGAAGAATTATATAGATCTTATATAAATTTAGTGTTTTCTTATTATCAAGCACTTAACATAGCTACAAGACAAATAGGTGGAGTAAATATAGACTTGTCTCATACGGATCAAAATTCTGATAAAAAGCCATTTGAAAGTGTTGATAAGAAAACTCAGCAAAAAGCAATGAGTATTATTTCTAAATATGGTTTTAGTAATAAAATATTACTACAAGATGATATTTTTCCATATCTGCAAAANCAGAGGAGAGGTTTTAACGTTTCGACAGACCCAACTATACTTCAAAGAATTTTAAGATACCAAAATAGATTANTAGATCATTTGTTGAATTCAAGAGTTTTATTAAGAATTTCAAATTCNTCATTATATGGAAACAATTACAAATTGCCTTATTACATGATTGATTTAAGAAATTCTATCTTTGAAGAAGATTTTAATATGAATATTTCTTCTATTAGACAAAATCTTCAGGTTTCCTATGTTAACAGATTGTTATCTATTGTTAATATAAAATCAAGTTTTGATAATTTATCTAAAACTTCAGCTTTCTACAATCTTAATTGGTTAAAAGATAATCTTGATAATAAGATTGGTAATTTACAAACTCGACAACATAAAGATTATTTACTTTATTTAATTGATTCTTTAGATAACCCTAAATAGGATAGATAACTATTTATATAAATTTAACATAATATTAATTATAAGACAATATTAGTTTATTCTCTTATCTGGTAATACTAAAATATATAATGAATAATTATAATGATTATAAAGAACATGCTGTAAAAACATATGATGTATATATGGCTATGAGTGTGTTGAGCTGGGACCAAGAAACAAAAATGCCAAAAAATGGTAGTAAGTTTAGAGCTCAACAATTATCAACATTAGCTAAAATTGCTTATGATTTATCTACAAATAAGCAATATGGACAGCTACTCGAACAACTAAATAATGATAATTCTTTAAATTCTGATCAAAAACGTAATGTATATTTATCTAGAAAAGAATATTTAAAGAATAATAAATATTCATCAGAGTTTATAGTTAGACAATCAAAATTAATTTCTAAAGCATTTAATGATTGGAGAATTGCAAAAGAGCAAAACAATTTTACATTATTCCAAGAATCACTTGAAATGCTGGTTGAATTAAGAAGAGAAGAATGTGAATTATTAGGTTATAATGGACATCCATATGATGCATTATTAGATAGATATGAACCTAATTTAACTACAAAAGATATTGATTTAATCTTTAATGATGTTAAAAATAAACTTGTTCCATTTATTAAAAGAATATCTCAAAATAATAAGGTTGATGATTCATTTTTTTATCAATTTTTTGATAAAGATAAACAGTGGGATTTTGGTATTAAATTACTAAAACAAATGGGTTATAATTTTGATTCAGGACGACAAGATATTTCTGCTCACCCCTTTTCTTCTCATTTTTCCTCTGAAGATACTAGAGTGACTACAAGAATTGATGAAAATAATCTTTCTGAAATGATATGGAGTTGTATTCACGAAGGTGGACATGCTTTATATGAACAAGGGATATTATCTGAAAATTACGGTACTCCCCTTGGCAATTCTGTATCTCTAGGTATTCATGAGTCACAATCAAGATTATGGGAAAATCATGTAGGTAGAAGTTTAGAATATTGGAAAAATAACTACCCAACATTACAATCTTTATTTCCAGAAAAATTAAAAGATATAGATTATAATAAATTTTATAAAGCAACAAATAATGTTAAACCATCACTAATAAGAACTAATGCTGATGAGCTTACATATCATTTACATGTTCTTATTAGATATGAAATAGAAAAGGGTTTAATTGAAGGTAGTATCAAAGTAAATGATTTACCTTCAATTTGGAATAAAAAATACTTAGATTATCTTGGAATTAAAGTGCCAAATGACTCTAGTGGTGTATTACAAGATATTCATTGGTCTCATGGTAGTTTTGGTTATTTTCCTACATATACTATTGGTAGCTTTTATGCTGCTCAATTTTTCAACAAGGCTTCTTTAGATATAAAGGATATTGATAGTAAAATACGTAATGGCGACACTACTGAATTACTAGATTGGTTAAGAAATAACATCCATAAATATGGTGAAAAATATGATGCAAAAGATCTTTGTAAAAGAATTACAGGCGAAGAACTAAATTTTAAATATTTTATGGAATATGTAACAAAAAAGTACTCTGATATCTATAATCTTAGTTAACCCTCGCAACTACTACAAGATACTAGGTTTGTAACCATTTCTTTAGATACACTTTGACTTCTTTGGTAATAAAGTGTTTTCACGCCTAACCTCCATGCTTCAAGTATTAAATTATTTACTTCTTTGACAGGTAAGTCTGCTGGTATATTTAAATTTAAGCTTTGTGCTTGATCAATATATTTTTGTCTTATTGAAGCTTGTTGAATAATTTCAAGTTGGCTTATTTCTTTAAAAGTTTTAAAAACATTTTTCTCATTTTCTGATAATTCTTTTAAATGATTAACACTTCCATTATTTAACATTATACTCCTCCAAGTTTCTTCATTATCAATACCCTTCTCTTTTAAAAGTACTTCTAGATATTTATTTTTTCTCATGAAGTTTCCTTTTGCAAGTCCAGCCTTATAGTAATTACTATACATTGGCTCAATTCCTGGTGAAGCTTGTCCTAAAATAGCTGATGACGATGTTGTTGGAGCAATAGCTAGTAAAGTTGTATTACGTCTACCATATCCCTCTAAAACTTCAGGCTCTCCATATATTCTTGCAAGTTCTATAGTTGCTTTTTCAGATTTTTCTTGAATATCTTTAAATATTGTTGTTGTTAATTGTTTTGATTCTAGACCTTCAAAAGGAATCATATTTCTTTGTAAATATGAATGCCATCCTAATACTCCAAGTCCTAATGCTCTATGTCTTTTTGCAAATCTATTTGCATTTTCTAAATAATAATTACCTTCTGTTTTTTTAATAAATTCTTCTAATACTGCATCTAGAAAAAATGTTGCAAGCTTAACAGTCTCAGTATCCTTCCATTCATCATACATTTCCAGATTCAGTGAAGAAAGACAGCATATAAAAGATTCATCTTTACTGGAAGGAAGAACAATTTCAGAACAAAGATTACTAGCATTTATCATCATTGCTTTATCTTTATATACTTGAGGTTTATTTCTATTGATATTATCAGTAAAGAAAATATAAGGTAGACCTTTTTGCTGTCTGTTTTCTAAAACTTTTGCCCAAACTTTTCTTTTGTCCATATCACCTTCAATCATCTCATTTAACCAGTAATCAGGAACACAAACTGCATAAAATAGATTTTGTATTGGACTACCAATACTTTTAATTGACATAAATTCCTCAATATCTGGATGATCAATATCTAAATAGGCTGCAAATGCTCCTCTTCTTACACCACCTTGTGAAATTGTATCCATTGTAGTGTCAAATAGCTTCATAAAACTCACTGCACCACTACTCTTTCCATTATCTTTTACTGCACTACCTCTTTCTCTCATTGCACCAAAATAACCTGAGGTACCCCCTCCTATCTTGGTTTGCATAATTACTTCACCTAATTTGTGAGTAATATCTTCTATTCTATCAGGAACATGAACATTAAAACAAGAAATAGGTAATCCTCTTTCAGTACCCATGTTTGCCCAAATTGGAGAACTTAAGCTCATCCAACCTCTTTCAATCATTTCTTTGAAAGCCTCTTTTANTTCAGGTCTAAATAAATTTTTTGCAGCTGCTGTACATACCCTATCAATTGCACCTTCTACGGATTCTCCTTGAAGTAAATAACCTCTATTTAGTATTTGTTCACTTTCGGAATTTTTCCACCAGTATCTTTCTCTATTCTCCTTCATAATAATTAAAAGAGATCTAGAGCTGTTATACTTTTATCATGCTTAGTATATTCTACAGGTCGTTTAGCAAAAAAGTCATCCATACTATTTGAAAAAACTTCATTTTCAAACCATGACAATGGTTCGTAGTCTTCATAAGGGACATTAAAAACTTTATCTAAGCCAATTTGAATTAAACTTTCATCAGCTCTATATTTCATAAAATTTAATAAATCTTTTTTAGTAACGAATTCTAATTCTCCCTGTTCAAATATCCAATCAAGTAATCTACTTTCAATTTCAATTGACTCTTTAACAACTTTAGAGATTTTATTAAGAGTTTTTTCATTAAAGAATTCTGGATGTTCTTCTTTAATCTTATTAATAATATACATGCCAGCATTTGCATGTAATTGCTCATCAATAGAAGTCCAAGCAATAATATTACTAACATTCTTCATATGACCTTTAAATCTTGTAAATGAAAGGATAATAGCAAATTGACTAAATAAAGAAACATTTTCAATAAGTATAGAAAAAAGAATTAATGATATAGCATATTCTTCTTTGTCTTCAGATTTAGCATTTGATAAAGCAGAAGATAAATAATCAACTCTTTCTTTTATAATAGGAATTTTAATAAGATCTTCAAATTCATCATTATAGCCTAATACTTCAAGTAATCTTGAATAAGCTTCAGAATGTCTAAACTCACATTCTGCAAATGTACTCCCTAAGCCATTAAACTCAGGTTTTGGTAAATGAGAATATAGATCTCCCCAAAAAGTTTTAACGTTAACTTCAATTTGAGCAATAGCTAGTAGGGCATTTTTTACAGCGTTTTGTTCAGGTTTTGACAGGTGAGAAAGAAAATCTTGTGTATCTGCAGTAAAATCTACTTCTGAATGAACCCAGAAAGATTTATTAATTGCATCAGTAAAATCCGTAATCTCCGGATATTCAAAAGGTTTGTAATTTCGTCTATAGTCAAATATACCCATGTTGTAAGTTTTAAAAAATTAATAAAAAGCGAGTGATTTACTCTTGGAAATAGCACNNAAAAATCNTTAAAAAAAAGATTAACTAATTAAAAATTTCATTTATATCGGTGCACTAAAAGAGTAAAGAACTAATGCAAGTTTAATATTTTATTCACAGTATTTTTTATACATTTTAGAGCAAATAAGTATGATTTATTAACAGCTTATTAATTCAAGTTTTACTTCATTAAATAGGTGTTAAAATTTAAGTTATAAAGAAAAAATAAATAAAAATTTTACAAAAACTTATATAAGTTTAATGTGATTAATTTAAATTTTTATATAAACTTAAACTATGTCAGAAAAATAAAATTATCTATAATTAATTTTTCGCATTCTCAAACTTTCAGGAGTGACTTCTAAATATTCATCTACTTGTATGTATTCCATGCATTCTTCTAGTGAGAAGTCAATTTTGGGAGCAATACTTTCTGCAGCATCAGTACCAGATTTTCTCATATTTGTTAGCTTTTTTCCTTTTACAACATTAATATCAAGATCGCTATCTCTTGAGTTTTCTCCAATAACTTGACCTTTATAAATTACTGTTCCAGGATCAAT
>JGI24539J26755_10000667_pt1 | contig 16252 bp, 18 predicted proteins | sample NorSeaMetagenome_2_FD_26755 | JGI IMG/M metagenome (IMG submission 26755) | reverse complement strand
TTTTCTTACAACTATTGCTTTAAGTCGCATCTGTTGACCTTTACCAGCTTGTTTAATTAATTCTCTAGCAGCAAGTCTACCAATTCTTCCAAATCCAAATAAAACAATATCTCGAGGGGAAAATTCATGTTTTGAGTTTAAAACATTATCTAATTTTTTTAATAAAAAATCTTTTGGATTATTAGATTCTTCTTCAATAAACTCTGCTGTAAGTAAACCTATGTCTAATTTTGAAGGGGGTAGGGTAAGATTAGTTATTTCCTCAATTAATAGATCAGCTATTTTAATATTTATCTCCCTTTTAACTACATTTTGAGCATAATCGAAAAGTCGCATAAGTTCAGTAACTCCAACATCTAAGATGTTTTGTCTGAAAAGAATTATTTCAATCCCTTTATCATACATGAGCATTCCTGCTGAATTTAATAAATTAACAGCTATTTTCTCTTCAGATATCCAGCTTTCAAATTGTTTATTATACTTTTTTTCTTGCATATTAATATTGAGTTATTAGTGCAAATGTAAATTTTTCTTAATACTAAAATATCATTTTTCTGATGATTTTTAAATTGTATTTTTACAATATGATATTAGAATTTTTTAAATACCAAGCAACTGGTAATGATTTCATCATTATAGATAATAGAGAAATGTTGTTTGATAAAACAGACTCTGCTTTAATAACATCTTTATGTGAAAGAAAATTTGGTATTGGTGCTGATGGTTTGATTTTACTTGAAAATGATAATCATTCTGATTTTAAAATGATTTACTTTAATAATGATGGTGCAGAGTCAACTATGTGTGGAAATGGCGGAAGATGTATTATTCATTTTGCCAATTTACTTGATATTTTTGAAAATAATTGTAGCTTTAATGCTATTGATGGCTTGCATGAAGGAAAAATTATAGAAGATTTATATTCATTGAAAATGAAAGATGTTTCAAAAATTGAAAAATTTAATGATTATTTTACTTTAGATACTGGGTCACCCCATTGTGTAAAGTTTTGTGATAACCTAAATGGTTTAGATGTTAACCTTGAAGGAAGGGAAATACGAAATAATAAATTTTTTAAACAGGAAGGAATTAATGTAAACTTTGTTGATACAGATAATTTTTCTATTAGAACATATGAAAGAGGAGTAGAAGAAGAAACTTTTTCATGTGGAACAGGAACTGTTGCATGCGCTTTATCACTTCATTTTGCAAATTATTTAGAAGAAGACAATATTGACATTTTAACTAAAGGAGGTCTACTATCTGTTTCTTTTCAAGAATTTAATGCATCCTATAAAAATATATGGTTAACAGGTCCTGCTAGTCTTGTATATGTTGGTGAATTTGAATGTTAGAATTTTCCAATACTTCTTTAAGATTATTAGAAAATACTGATCTTGATTTTTTATTTGAGATTGAAAATAATCCTAAAAATAAAAAGTTTAATAAATTTATTTCTACCACTTCAAGACAATTACTAAAAGATTATATTAAAAATGCACAAGCAGATATATCTGTATATAATCAAATAAGATTTGTTGTAGAAAATAAAAATATACAAATTGGGTTAATAGATTTATTTGAGTATGATCCTGAAAAGAAAAATGCAGGAGTTGGAATTATTATTAATTCTGAATTTAGAAATAAAAATTTTGGTAGTAACGCATTGAAGATAATAATAGATTATTCATTTCAAAAATTGGATTTAATATTTCTTTTTGCTAATATTAAATCAGAAAATAAGCATAGTATTAAATTATTTGAAAAATTTGGTTTTATTGAAATTACAACGAATATTATCGTTTAGATAAATGAAATTATTATTTTATTTCTCTAGTTTTTTATTAATATTTTACTCATGTGAAAGGGGTGAGGTTAAATCTTACAAGCAATATCTTAACCATAATGATACTGTTAAATATGTAGGTAAAAATCAGTGTAAACTTTGTCATATGGACATCTATAATTCTTTTGTTGAAACAGGCATGGGAAGCTCTATTTCATCTTCTATAAGATCAAAATCTAATATGTCTGATAACCCAAATTTAATTTATGACTCTATAAAAGATTTATTTTATAAACCATATTGGTTAAAAGACTCTTTGTGGATAAAAGAATTTAGATTGTTAAACAGTGACACAGTTCATCTTTTAAATAATAAGGTTAACTATATTATTGGCTCCGGTCATCATACTAATTCTCACCTTTTTGAGGTTAATGGATATGTTCATCAGATGCCATATACGTACTATACACAAGATAGTATTTCTGATTTACCTCCTGGTTTTGAGAATGGGAATAATTCTCGTTTTACTAGAGAAATAAATATGGAATGTATGACTTGTCATAACGCTTATCCAGAACATGTTGATGGCTCAAATAATAAATATAATCATATTCCTCAAGGGATAGATTGTGAAAGATGTCATGGTCCAGGTGAGATACACGTTAAACAGAAATTATTAGGTGAGATTATAGATACTTCTAAATATATAGATTATTCAATCGTTAATCCTTCGAAACTACCTTTGGATTTACAGTTTGATATATGTCAAAGATGTCATCTTCAAGGAACAGCAATTCTTCATCAAGGCAAGAGTTTTACAGATTTTAAGCCAGGAGAGCATTTAGAAGAAATTATGGATGTCTATTTGCCAAGGTTTGAAAATGATAATAGCTTTATAATGGCATCTCATGTTGATAGACTAAAACAAAGTGAATGTTTTAATAACAGTGATATGACATGTGTATCATGTCACAATCCACATAAAAGTGTACAATTAGTAGAAAAAAATTACTTTGATAAAAAATGTATGGATTGTCATAATGTTTGTAGAGATGAAGAAAATGTAAGTGATTGTTTTGTTTGTCATATGCCCAAAACATCGTCAATTGATATCCCACATGTATCAATCTCAGACCATAAGATAGCTATTCCTAATAAAATTAGTAAAGTAACTAAAGAAAAAATATTTATAGGTCTTGTATCAATTAATAATAATAGTCCAACAAATATATCAAGAGCAATGGCATATTTAAAGAGATATGAAAGCTTTGAAAAAAACCCTATTTATCTTGACAGTGCTTATTATTATTTAAATCAATCTCCAAAATCTTTAGCTTTTCCTTCTTTTATACAGTATTACTATCTTAAAAAAGATTATTATAGTTTAATTAATTTTTATCTTTCAACTGACACAAACTCATTTGTTAATTATACAAATGAAGTAATTGCACTTTCACTTTCAAGAACAGCAGATGCTTATCTTCAAAATGGTTTGATTGATAATGCTAAATATTTATTTAAAGAGTCAATTCTACGAGCTCCNTTTATTGTAGATTTTAAACTAAAATTAGTTTCACTTTATATTAATAGTAAAGAGTTTGCAAATGCATTAATACTTTTAGATGATTTAAAATCTCTTAATCCAAGAAGAAAAGAAGTTTTTTTAAATTATGGTTTTTTATATATTAATTTAAAAGAATATGATAAGGCAAAGAAGAATTTATTGTTATCATTAAAATTTGATCCAGACTATCTTTTAGCCTATGAAAANCTTGCACTTCTTTGTATAAAAACGAATAATATTAAAAATGCTAATAGTTATTTATTGAAAATTTTAGAAATTGCGCCAAATCATAAAAATGCTAATTTATTAATGAAAAAAATAAATTGAAAAAGAAAAAGAATAGATCATCATTTTTAAGAAAATTTATTTTAGTAAGTTTTCTTATTTCTTGCTTAGCAGGTGTACTACTATGTTTGCAATTTTATAAAAATATTTTTAACCCCAATATTGTTTTATCTGATAAAAATAATAAGTTCATATATATAAAATCAGATGATAGTTTTAATGATGTCATAAATAAACTTTCAGAAATTAATTTAATAAATATTAATTCTTTTAAATGGGTAGCAGAAAAGAAAAAATATATTCAAAACATAAAATCTGGAAAATATTTAATTAATAATGAGATGAGTAATAATGATCTTATTAATTTACTAAGATCTGGAAATCAAACTCCTGTAAAATTAACATTTAACAATACTAGAACTATTAATGATTTTGTTTCAAAAATTACAAGCTCATTAGAAATAGATTCTTTGTCTTTATTGAATGCAATCTACAATAAGAATTTTTTAGAAAATAACAATCTTACATATGACAATGTTGCTTGTATATTCATTCCAAATACTTACGAGTTTTATTGGGATGTTTCATGCGAAGATTTTTTAAATAGAATGCTAAAAGAATATGACAAGTTCTGGAATAGTGAACGAGTTAAGAAATCAAAATCAATCAAACTAACTTTTATAGAAGTTTCTACGCTTGCTTCAATTGTTCAGATGGAACAAAATATTAAATATGATGAGAGACCAATGATTGCAGGTCTTTATTTAAATAGATTAAAAAAGAATATGAAGCTTGAATCGGATCCAACACTAATATTTGCTCTTAAAGATTTCACTTTAAAACGTGTGTTAAACAAAGATAAAAAAGTAATATCTCCTTTTAATACTTACAAATATAAAGGACTTCCTCCTGGTCCAATTTGTTTGCCTTCAAGTAATTCGATTGATGCGGTTTTAAATTTTGAGAAACATAATTATATTTTTATGTGTGCAAAAGAAGATCTTTCAGGATATCACAATTTTGCAACTACTTACAAAAAGCATCTTAAAAATGCTCGTAGATACCAAAAAATGCTTTCAAAAAAGAAAATATTTAGATAAGTAATATTTTAATGAAATAAATATTTATTTTTTGAATATAAAATTATCTAAATTTGAAAAATATTTTTAAAACAAAAAAAATGTCAAAAATTAAATTTGGTACTGATGGATGGAGAGCGATTATCGCTAAAGATTACACTGTAGAAAATGTTTCAAGGGTAAGTATCGCTGTTGCAAAATGGTTGCTTGAAAATTATACAAAGCCTACAGTTGTTATAGGGCATGATTGTAGATTTGGAGGAGAGCTTTTTGCTGAAACAGTTGCAAAGGTATTATCTTCTTTTTCTATTGAGGTTAAACTTGCTAAAGGATTTGTTTCTACTCCAATGGTTTCTCTTGGAGTTGTTAAAGAAAAAGCTAGCTTAGGAATTGTAATAACTGCAAGTCATAATCCTGCTTCATATAATGGGTATAAATTAAAAGGAGATTTTGGTGGTCCATTACTTCCAAAAGATGTTACAGATGTAGAAGATTTAATTCCTGAGCATAATAATATTGATTTAGATAATATTAATTTTTCACAATTATTAAATGATAAAAAAGTTAAATATATAGATCTTGAAACAATGTACTGTAATCATGTTAGAGAGTATTTTGATTTAGAAGCAATTAATAATTCTGAGATGAATTTTGCTTACGATGCAATGTTTGGCTCTGGAATGAATGTTGTCAGAAAATTACTTCCGAATACACAATTGTTACATTGTGATGAAAATCCTAGTTTTAAAGGTATTGCTCCTGAACCTATCTATAGGAATCTTAAGGAATTCTCTGAATTCATAAAAAATAATAATATAGATTGTGGATTAGCTACTGATGGAGATGCTGATAGAATTGGTTTTTTTAATTCTTCAGGAGAATTTATTGATGCACATCATTTGATATTATTATTAATTCATTATTTATCAAAATATAAAAAAATTGAAGGAAAAGTTGTAACTGCCTTTTCATGTACTGATCGAATTAAGAAAATGTGTGCTCACTATAATTTAAGTCAAGAAACTGTCAAAATTGGTTTTAAGCATATTGCAGGAAAAATGATATCTGAAGATGTTCTCTTAGGAGGGGAAGAATCTGGAGGAATTGCAACAAAAGGACATATTCCAGAAAGAGATGGAATTTGGATGGGATTAATTCTATTTGAGTTTATGGTAAAGTCTGGTAAAACTATTGAGGATTTAATAAAAGAGGTTTATGAGATTGTTGGATCTTTTGCTTTTGAAAGAGTTGATCTTCATATTTCAAGTAAATTAAAAGATGATATTATTAAAAAATGTACAAATGATGAATTTTTAAGTTTTGGCAATTATAAAGTTTTAAGAACTGAAAAAATTGATGGATTTAAATTTTTCTTTGAGAATGATGCATGGTTGCTAATTAGACCTTCTGGAACAGAGCCTGTTTTAAGAACATATGCTGAAAGTTCAACTAGTGAAAAAGCATTTGATATTCTTCATACTGTAAAGTCTGCTATAGGGGCTTAGAATGCGATATTTAATATTTGTTTTTTTATTTTTTTCTTTTACTCTTCAAGCTCAAATAAAATTAAATGAATTACCACAAAATTTTTCGCAAAGAAAAAAGAATTTATTAATTGTTGAATCTTCTTCTTATTCTTTAGCATTGGTTGGATTAAATCAACTTTGGTACAAGGGTTATAAAAAATCTTCTTTTCATTTTATTAATGATAATAATTCATGGCTTCAAATGGATAAATTTGGTCATTTAACTACATCATATTTTGTTGGTGTTTTAGGAATTAAAACTTATCAATGGGCGGGTTTTACCAGAAAACAATCTATTTGGATAGGTGGTCTTACAGGTACTTTTTTTCAATCTGCTGTTGAAATTTTAGATGGTTTTTCTGAAAAATGGGGAGCTTCTTCTGGGGATTTAGTTGCTAACTCTTTAGGTTCTTTATTAGCTATTTCTCAGCAATTATATTGGGATGAGCAAAAGATTTTGTTAAAGTATTCCTTTAATCCCTCAGAAATTTCTAATACTAATCCTCAATTATTTGGTAATAATTTAATTCAAAAATCTTTAAAGGATTATAATGGTCAGACATACTGGCTTTGTTTTAACTTTGAAGATGTTTTTAATTCAAGTTCTTATTTTTTGCCAAAATGGTTAAATTTAGCATTTGGCTATGGAGCTGATAATATGTATTCTGATGCTTATAGTCTTTCGCATGAATTGGGCTACAGACAATTTTTTCTTTCTTTAGATATTAACACTGATGAATTAAATATATCTAATAAATTTGTAAAAAATTTAGTTAATTTATTTGGATTTATAAAACTACCTATGCCTACAATTGAATATAGCCAAGGAAAATTAATTTTTCATAATTTATATTACTAATGCTTGAAGATTTTTATTTAGGAGATAAAGTAATTTTTATTCACTCTAAAGATTATGGTGTTGTAACTAAACTTTTCGACAATAATAAACTTTTTGTTGAAGATAGTTCAGGCTTTAATACTCTTGTTAAAAAAACTGAGATAATAAAATATGTAAAAGATACTAATACTGTCCTTTCATTTGGTGAAATAAATTTTGTTAAAGATAGAGTTGATAAGAGAGTAAAAAAGGATTTAAGTTCAAACAATAACGTTAGAATAATTGATTTACATATTGAAAATATTAGTGATCATTATCATTTAATGGAAAATTTTGAAATTGTTCAACTACAACTAAAAAAATGTGAAAAAGCTTTAGACGATTCATTAAAATCTTCGACTCATAAGTTAATTATTGTACATGGCATTGGAGAGGGTATACTCAAAAATGAAGTCCACAAGATTCTAAGAAGTTATAATCTAAGATTTTTTATTTCAACCAATGGCGGCTCTACTGAAGTAATGCTATAAATCTTCTAATCTTAGAATAATTTCTTTTAGTTGATCATGATTAATTCTTTTAGCTAATATTCTCTTTTCTTTGTCTAGTAAATAAACTACTGGAGTTGAATAGATGTCATATTTGTCTCTCCAGTCGCTATTTGCCAATGGATTTCCTTCATCGTCAAAGCTAATATCAGCAACGTTTAACCAATCTTCAATTTTTTGTTCTTCAAGAAACTTTTTCCATTCATCTACATCAAACTCTGTAGCCACAGCAAAAGATTTAATATCTATATTTAAATTTTTAAGAGAGTCAACTGCGTTTTTTATTTTTGGGACTTCTTTCTTACAGTGTCCACAAGTTGGTCCATAAAATACCAATAAAGTATATTTTGCATTTAATGATTCTATAGTATGTGCTGTTCCATTTAAATCTTTCATAAAAGGTCTGCCATAAAAGTCAACAAATTCAGGTGCCTTTTTACCAATTAAATTGGGAGATATCTTTTCAGCTCTTTCAATAATTTTTTCTAATTGAGTTGAATCAATCCAAGGACATAAATTTTTCATATAATATTTCTCTACCATATGAACAAAAACAGCATCCATGCCCATTATTTTTGATCTTTCATATGTAGATGTTATATGTGAAACAACATATTTAAAAACTTCATTATTTTCTTTGGCCTTGCTAATAATAACATCAGCAGAAATTATAATAGAATCAGGTATTTTTGCTGTCATTTTATCCAAATATTGTTCCATCTTTGGTAAAAACATCCTTGTTTTAAGTATTCTTTGGTCAGAAAAATTAAGATTATCCCAAAAATGTTTTTTATAATAATTAAAAGCAAAATTTTCATCTTTTGGTCCATCATTATCTATTGGCTGAGAAGGAATTATAGGGTCTATTGACGCTATAAGAATTGTAGTGAAAAATATATCAGGATTTTCAGTCAAAAATTTATTTCTAAAATCAGTTACTTCTTTGTCAATATTTTTTTGTTCTAAGGTTAGCTTTTCCTTTTCAGTTCCAGAAGCATTTACTAATCTAGATTTTAGAGGAGCAACTTGTTTTTGTTTTTCTACAATAAAGTTTAAATAATTATAAAATGGAGTATTTTCTTTGGAGTTTCTAAAGCTCATATTGGTGACTAAATTCTTCAAATCTGTTTTAAAACTAAATCTTTGTTCACTTATGATAATATCAAAATATTTTTGCTCTGGAAGAACTACTAAATACATACCGCCATCAAGCTTTTTTTCTCCTTTAAAAGTAAATTTTCCAGATTTTGAATAAGCAGTATCTTTTGCATACTGTTTCCCTCCAAAGTAATATGCTAAAATTATTGAAGTGTCACCTAAGCCAGTTACCTCCCCTGAAATTTCATATCCTTTTTGGTTTTTTTGATTTTTAAAAGAAGTGTATTGAGCACTTGATTGAAAAGAAAGGAAGGTTGTGATAGCTAATATTATTTTTATCTTATTCATTATTTTATATTTTTTTCAAAATTAATAATCAAATTTTAATTTTTTATTTTTTTATTTTTTTATTTTTCATAAAACCATCTAAAAAAACAACTGTTAGTATAATTACACTACCAATGTAAAAAGATAAATTCATTTTTTCTGATTCACTGAAAATGATTAAACCAATAATTATACTGTATATTGGCTCTAGGTTAATTGCCATAATTAATGCATAAGGAGTTATATGTCTCATTATTTCTGTCATCCAAACAAAAATTAATGCTGTACAGACAGTTCCAAGAAGAATTAGATAAACAGTGTCATCAAATGAAATTAGTGTATTAAATACACTCAAATCATTTGAAAACAAAAAATAAATTGATATTACTATTACACCACCTAACATTTCTATCATGGTTATTTTAGCTGCATCCTCCTTATTAATATAATTAGCATTAAGCATTGTAAAAAGTGTTCCTAAAAAAGCACTAATAATTCCATAAGTATATCCTAAAAAATAATTAATTTTAAAGTCATTTTGTTCTGGTCTCTCGTATAACATAAAAGATAATGCTGCTAGAACTATTAGACCGAATAACACTTCATATTTTAAAATTTTTCTTTTTAAAAATAGGGGTTCTAAAAATGCAGAAAATAATGATGCTGTAGACATACATATTACTGCTATTGAAATATTGGAAACTTTAATTGCCCCAAAGAAAAAGAACCAATGTAAAGCAACTACTGCTCCCACACCAAGAAGTGGTAATATATATTTCTTTTTTACAGAATGTATTTGTTTCATAAAAAGTAAAAAGAAAAAGAGAGATAAAAATGCTACTAGCATTCTATACCAAACTAAATGAAGTGTCTCTAGCGAAATTAATTTACCCAAGACTCCTGTAAACCCTAGAAAAATTACCATTATATGTAAAGAAGAGAGTTTATACTTTTTAAGTATTTGATACATTAATTAAATTTATAAATTTGTACAAAAATACAACTAGATTATGAAAATTATCATCTCTCCAGCTAAGAAATTAAATGAAGAAAAAGTTTCAATAGATTATTCAACTTCAATAGAATTTCCAAATGAATGCGAAGATTTAATAAATTTCCTTTCTAAGTACAGTACCTCTGAAATTAAAGATTTAATGAAAGTTAGTGATAATATTGCTCAACTTAATTTTAATAGATTCAAAGAGTTTGATTTTCCTATGGATTTAGAAAAATGTAAACCTTCGATTCATATGTTTGATGGTGCAGTCTACAGTGCATTAAATATCAGTGATTTTAATCAAAAAGAGATGAGTGTTTTACAGAATAGACTTAGAATTTTATCTGGACTTTATGGTGTTTTAAAACCTTTTGATATGATTTTGCCCTATAGATTAGAAATGGGTACAAAGTTTAAGAAAGGATTAACTTCTCTTTATGCATTTTGGGGAGATAGAATTACAAATTCTCTTAAAAATGATATAAAGATGAATGCTTAATTAATCTTGCTTCTAATGAGTATAGTAAGGTTATTAATTTAGATTCATTTGATAATGTTATAACACCAATTTTTAAAGATTATAAAAATGGAGAATTTAAAGTTATTTCATTTTTTGCAAAAAAGGCTAGAGGATTATTTACTAGATATTTAATCAAAGAGAATATTACCAAAATAGATGAATTAAAGTTATTTACTGGCGGAGGCTATTCGTTTAGTGAAATGCATGATAATGGTAATATGATTTTCACTAGATAGTTTTTAAAGTTTTAGATATTTATATAAATTAGAAAATGTGTGATTTATATTCTATTCTATATTTATTAAATTTACAACGTAATAATTTAATTTAATCTCAGCATGTATAAAATCATAATAGTTTGTTTAGTTCTTTTTAGTCAAATTTTAAACTCTCAGACAATAACAAATCAAGGAATGAATTTTTCCCCAGATACAATAACAATAAACCTTGGAGATACTATAACTTTTTCTCTTGGAAATTCTCATAATGCCGTTGAAGTTAGCCAGTCTACATTTTTAAGTAATGGAACTTCCTCAAATGGAGGGTTTTCAATAAATTTTGGTCAAACTGGAACCTTCATTCCCCAATTTGAGCAATCATATTATTACGTTTGTCAACCTCACGCAAGTTCGGGAATGAAAGGTGTGATTATTGTTGAAGATAATAGTCCATCTAGTAATTGTATTGATTCTTCATTAATAAACCCTTTGTGTATTTGTCCATTTATTTATGCTCCAGTATGCGCATGCAATGGTTTAGTTTATTCAAATAGTTGTTTAGCGCAGTGTGATGGAAATACAATAATAGGTCCTGTTGATCCAACTTTAGTTCCCGGACAATCTTGTTCGTTATCATCATGTGAGGTTACAATTTTAGGAGACTCTATGCCTTGTAACTTTCCATATACTTTAGAGGCGGTTTCAGCAAGTTCTTCAACTCCTCTAACATATAACTGGACATTTGCTGGTACAAATTTAAATGCTGGCTCAACTTCAAATTTATTCACAGTTCCAAACTATTATTCTGGTGGTTATTGTGTAACAGTTACAGATATTAATGGATGTGTGGATTCTGCATGTATTAATATTACTGCTATGCCTATGATTGTTAATAGTAATCCAAACCCTCCAATTGTTTGTCAAGGAGAACTATTACAAATTTCAGTTGATGACCCTTCATTAACTAATGTTAGCTGGATATGGCCTCTTACAAGTAATGCAAATCCACTCAATTTGTATCCAAATAACGATTCATGCTATTTTGCTGAAGCTACTGATTTAAATGGATGTTTAAGAAGTGGTTTTATCTGTATTGAGGTTGATTCTTGTTTTTCAGCTATTAATGATTTTAATGAAAAAATATCAATCTATCCAAATCCCGTTGTTAATCAAATCAATTTTAAATTTACCAGTGAACAATCACATTTAATTTCTTTATTTGATATTACAGGTAAATTAGTAGATGAGATATTAACAAACGATAGTAATTATAATTTAAGTGTTAAAAGATATAAACAGGGAATTTATTTCTTGAAAATTGAGAATAAAGACAATTTATTTTTCAAAAAAATCATAATTTCAAATAAATAAATTTATTTTTTATCCTCTTTATTTAATTCTTCATTAGCATAAGAAAAATCATATCTTAAAATTTTCCATTTTAGATTATCATTTTGTCCTACTATTATATATTCTTGGCACAAATCAATTTTTTTATAAAATGATGTATATTCAATAAAAACATAAAAACCATCTCCTAATTCTTCAATATTACTTTGAAAAAATGTTGTATCAAGTTTTCGAGAATTTAATGTGCCAAACTCTCCCATTAATTGAGCAAATGCATTACAGGAACTTAATGAATCAGAATTTAACTTAACTTTTTCATGAAACCCATTGTATGCTTTACCATAACTCTTATTATTTAAATTTGATAGCCAGTTTGTGCAAAATTCATTTGCTTCCGTTATATATTTTTCTTTAAATATCTGTGAAAAAAGTAATTGAGGAAGAAAAAGTAACAGTAATAAAGATGTCTTATTTATCATATAATTATTGATTATTGACTTATACAAATGTATGAAATCGCATATTCATATTATATTTTTAATACTATTTTATGATAAAGTGAACTTAAATCCAGTTTTTTTTTATTAAAACAAAGATTACTTATCAACTATTTACTCTAGTAGTTTTTTTTCTCCAATCTAGTAAGTGAAGAAATAATTTTTTTTCATTAAAAAAAATTCAAAGTATTGATTTACAGTGTTTTAAATAAAATTTATTAATTTTTGTTAATTAAAATGTTTTTTAATTTTATTGTGTTAATGTTTTTTCAATTTAAAAAAAAGATAGACTTATTAACAATTTACACTTGTCTTATCTAGGATATTAAAAATAGTTGCTACATTTTTATTATATTAGTCCTGTTAAAAAATTATTAATTTAAAAAAAAACTTATTATGGCTTTTACACATGAAAATTCAAAAGGTACAACTTACCACTTAAATTGTAAAGATGTTACATTAAAATCAACTGGAAGAGTTCAAAGAATTTATTATTTCTCAAAAGACTCAAGAGATACTGCTACTGATAAACCAGATGGATACAATGTAAAAGAAAATTCAAGAACTGGATTACCTTTCTTAACTAAGAAATAATCTAAATTAAATTTTTAAAAAAAAAGCTCTATTTATAGAGCTTTTTTTTTAGTCTTTGTACAAAGCTATATAGTAAAGTAAATAAGAAGCAGCTGCCATTGCAGCAACTATATATGTTCTAGCTGCCCAATTTAATGCATCACCTGCATAAACAAGTTCTTCTTTGTTTGTAATGTTTGCGCTTTTAAGCCATATTAGAGCTCTTTTACTTGCGTCAAACTCTACTGGAAGGGTAATTAGTGAGAAAATGGTTACAACAGCCTGTAGGATGATAAAAACAAGAATTACACTGCTGATTGGAAACATATGTAATACACCGGCTCCAAAAAAACCAGCAAGCATTATTATAGTCATCATTTTATTACTTGCGCTTACCATTGGAACCATTTGAGATCTCATATGTAGCCACTCGTAAGAGGTTGCATGTTGAACAGCATGGCCACATTCATGGGCAGCCACTGCTGCTGCAGTTATATGTCTTCCGTTAAATACATCAGGACTTAAATTAATTGTTTTATCCATTGGATTATAGTGATCTGTTAGCTTTCCTGGAACAGAAACAATTTTAACATCTGTAATATTATTATCATCTAACATTTTTTTTGCTATTTCATATCCGCTCATTGCAGAAGATGTTTGTATTTGGCTATATTTTTTAAATTTATTTTTTAATCTATTGCTGGTAATGCCACCAATTATCATAAAGCCAATCATTAATATCCAAATCATAATTTTTTTTTTCAAAATTAAAAAAATGTAATTTAATTAACGATTTTATTATATTAGTTTTGTTTAGAAATTATTAAAAAAAAAATTATGAGTATTCCTTTAATATTAATAACTAATGATGATGGAATAAAATCTCCTGGTCTTAGAAAACTTATTTCTATTGCAATAGTATTGGAAAGGTCGTAGTTGTCGCACCAGATGGGCCTAGATCAGCTCAGAGTAATGCAATTACTTTAGAACAACCAATCAGATGTGATAGAGTTACTATAGATAAAGGAAGACAAATTGAGTACTCTTGCAGTGGAACACCTGTTGATTGTGTTAAACTTGCATTAAATAAAATATTAGACAGAAAACCTGACATTTGTTTATCTGGAATTAATCATGGATCAAATGCATCTATTAATGTAATTTACTCCGGTACTGTTTCTGCTGCCATGGAAGCTTCTATTAATAAAATACCATCTTTAGCTTTTTCTATTTTAGATTACTCATTAGATGCTGATTTTACAGAATCTGAACTATTTATTAAAAAAATTATTTTAAAAAGTTTAGAAAATAAGATTTCTAATAATACTTGTCTGAATATTAATATTCCAAAATCTATAAAAAGTAATAAAATAAAAGGAATTAAGGTTTGTCATCAAGCGTCCTCTAAATGGGTTGAACAATTTAATGAAAGGTTTGATCCTAGAGGAAATAGATACTTCTGGTTGAGTGGAGATTTTATTATTGATGACAAAACTGAAACATCCGATGAATATTTTTTGAAAAATCAATTTATTTCGATAGTGCCTGTTCAGTATGATTTAACTTCTTATGAATCTATTGATTATGTAAATTCAATTTTTAATAATGAATAAACAATTTTTTATAGGATTATTAGTTGGTATAATAGCTCCTTTTATAGGATTTTCAATCTATGTTTTATTTTATCTTGAATTAGATTTGTTTGAAACTATTAATATCATTATTAGAAATAATAAACTTAGTCATGTTATTAGTTTGAGTGTTTTAGTTAATCTTTTAATCTTTTTTATGAAGATTTATACAAGCAGAGAAAAAGCAGCTAAAGGTATTTTAGCAGCTACTATTATTTACGGCATAGTAATTATGCTTTTAAAAATATATAATTGAAAATATTTATTATTACAGGAGAGAAATCTGGAGATATGCATGCTGCTAATCTTGTAAAAGAGATTAAATGTTTGAATAAAAATTTAAAAATTAAAGCCTGGGGAGGAGATAGATTAATAAATGAAGGAGTGGATGTAATAAAGCATATTAATTCATTGTCTTTTATGGGTTTTTTAGAGGTTTTAAAGAATATTTTTTCAATTAAAGAAAATTTAGATTTATGTAAAAGAAATATAATTGATTTTAATCCAGATTTAATTCTTCTTGTTGATTATGCTGGTTTTAATTTAAGGATTGCAGAATTTGCTTCAAAAAAAAATTATAAAGTTTATTATTATATATCACCAAAATTATGGGCCTGGAAATCTTCTAGAATTAAAGCAATCAAAAAATATATTACTAAAATGATAGTTATCTTTCCTTTTGAGAAAGAGTATTATAAAAAAAATAACTATGAAGTTGAATATTTTGGTAATCCTTTAATTGATGAACTAAATATTCAAAAATCAAAATCAATTATTAATTCTTCTAAATCAATAATATCTATTTTTCCAGGAAGTAGATTCCAGGAAATTATAAAGATATTGCCTGTAATGCTTTCAATAACAGATGATTATCCTAATCATAAATTTATTGTTGCTGGAGTTTCTTCATTTAATTTAGATTTTTACAAAAAAATTATCAATAATAATGAAGTTGATATTGTTTTTGAAGATTCTTATAGGATTTTAAGATCATCTAAAGCTGCATTAATAACATCTGGAACTGCTAGCTTAGAAGCTGCATTGTTAAATGTTCCTCAGGTAGTGTGCTACAAAACATCATTTTTTTCATATTTTATTGCTAAATATTTTATTAGAATTAAATATATATCTCTAGTGAATATTTTAAATGACAAAAGCATCGTTTCTGAACTAATTCAATTTAAATTAACTAAAGAAAATTTACTTAATAGCTTAAATGATATTTTGAACAAGAAAAATGCTTCCAAGTTAAAGGTAGATTATTCTAATACTCAAAAAATGTTAGCATTAAATGAGGGGAGTCCATCAAAAGANATAGCTAATTTTATATTAAAAACTATTTAGAAATTTTAGTATTTGCAATATCTAATATTTCATTTTCATTAAATTTTGCTTGCTTAAGTATTACTTGGCAA
>JGI24539J26755_10000666_pt1 | contig 16259 bp, 5 predicted proteins | sample NorSeaMetagenome_2_FD_26755 | JGI IMG/M metagenome (IMG submission 26755) | reverse complement strand
TTTCGATCCATGGCCGATACCGAGCACCCGTTCAAGTACGTCTTCATACCCGCGGACGAATCCGTCCCGTGCGAGGAGCGTGAGGGCATCGCCACGGGCGAGGCCGGGGGCGACATTCTGGTGGAGCTGTTGCGCCCGCACTTCTCCGGGGGCGGTTCTCGCATCGACCCCGACGCCGCGCGGAAGGAGGCGGAGCGACATCTCGGCCCCGAGAAGGCTGCCGAGCTCACCCGCGATCGCCTCGTCACCGCGACGCAGTCGGGATCCACGGAAACGTTCGCGCTCGTCCACCCCTCATCCACGAACGGCTTCCGGGGCGTCTACCTCTACACCGATGAATGCGGCATGCTCAAATCCCTCCCGACGAACCCCAGGGCCCACGAGCTCGCGCTTCGATGCGGCATCGACGTCCGGCACCCTTTCCACGGCGACGTATTCGTCGGCGCGGTCAAGACGAACCCGCCGCCCATGCGCAACGTCAGCTTCACCGAGAACGAACTCGACCCGGGCGCGCCGTGGATGCTCACCGCCCCAACCGAGAATGNTGTGTACGCCGAGACCATGAGAGANTTCATGTCCGCGGTGGAGGGCAAGGTGACGCGNGAGGAACTGGAGCACAGGCGCGAGTCCGTCACCAACCTCCCCNCGTTGAGGCGGACGTCGCAGGGCGAGACGATACCCCCGCACGGCCTGAGGCTGAGGGACGGGGTGGACGAATATCACGCGAGTCTCGTCGAAGATAAAGACGCGGTNAAAGTGACGCAGTCTTCATCCCTCGGAGGCGTCGGGGTGTTGGCGGCGCGGCACATCACGCGCGGCGAGGCGATCTGGTCCGAGGCGCCGCTCGTGTCGATCCAGTCGCCGTCGAACGCGGACGAGGCGCTGAGCTGCGGGTGGTGTCACAGGGCGGTTGGGGACATAGACCTTCGGCTCTCGTTGGTATGCGGCGCGTGCGACGGTGAACAAGCCCGGTCTGAAAAGCGCACCGACGAATGGATCGGGGTCAAGGACAGGCCCGGCCTCGTCGGTTTGGAGGAGGCGGACGGGTGCGCGCCGATTACCCGGTGCAAGAGGTGGCGAACGCGTGGATGCCAGGAGATTTACTGCGGCGAGGAGTGCGCGCGGGCGCATTCAATCGCGGGACACGACGCGCTCTGTTGCGGGGATACATTCAAAGAATCTGATGAAGTCGCCGACGAGGCTGAGCACGCGGCCGCCGTGGCCGCGTCCGCGCTCCGCGAGTTCTTCTCCGACGACGATAACCTGCACATGATCGCGAGGGTGGTGGGCGCGATGGCCTCCGCGCTCGCNCAGGGCCGCACCTGGGACGACGCCACGCTTCGGTTCCGAGCCTTNGTGGGAATCCCGTGGTGGGAGACGTCGGGGAGCACCGGCGCCGAGAAACGGCTGGCGAAACGNNCGATGCGCCTGATGACCGAATCNGCGCACGCCGCGGAGATCGCCGTCGCGCGTGAGGCTGACGCGGCGGCGCAGGCTGACGACGAGGACACGTTCCGGTTCTTATACGAGGTCAAGAGCACTTTCCGACAAATCCCAGAAGTGTTGAACCGACTCGGCCTGGACGGAGTCGGACACCTACTCGGAGTCTGCGACATGAACCAGCTCTCGCTCACGATCGACGGGCCCATGCGCAACGTGTGCAGGACACTACTGCGGGTGGACGAGTACCAAGGGAGCGACGCGGCGCGGCCCACGCTCGACGCCTTGCTCCCGATCGCGCTCAGAGCNCAGGCTNNGCGCGACGCCGAAGACGCCGACGCGGGCCGGCCTCGATGGGGCGGATCGGATCGATTCGAGAACGAGAACGAGGACGAGGACACGGACGACATGGAGGGGGAGATTCGGCTGGACGAAACCGCGGACGCCGAGGACCTCTTCGACGTCAGCCGTAGGCTCTTCGGGGGCTTCAAGGGCCAGGCGCTGTTCTCGCTCCTGTGCCTGGTCAATCACTCGTGCGAGCCGTCCACCGTGGCTAGATTCAGCAGCTGGAAAGGACGAGCTATGGTCCGGTTGGAAGCCTTGCGGGACATAGAGGCCGGCGAGGAGCTCACCATGAGCTACATCGACGAAGGCGAAAGCTTGGAGGAACGAAAGGTCGCATTGGCGTCGTACGGCTTCGTGTGCGGGTGCGACAAGTGCGTCGGCGAGGGTGCCCGGGGAGGGAGCTCCGACCCCGGCGGAAACTCCGACGTCGACTAGGTCTCACATCGTCTCATCTCGCTCTTTTGAAATATGTATTTGTATCACCACAACGCGTACATCGCGTACATCACCGGCTATCGGTTGGGCAGCTTCTTCCGCACCAGACCCTTGAAGAAGTCGAGGCTGTTCCCGTCTGGGTGCAGCTCGTATTTTTCACCACTCGCGTCAATCGCCAAGAGGTACCCGGTGCGCGTTATCCCCTTGACCACCAGCCGCACCTTCTTTTCTCCATCCTCCTCCAGGGTCACCTCCTGGTCCGTGTGCAGCCACTGCCGCAGGTACCCGCCCTCCAAAGTGTCGAACGAGTCGCATTCGTCCAGCATGGCGCACATAGCCTCGAACCTGTTGGCGAACCCCGCCATTAAACTTTCCCGCGTCAACTTGGTTTTTTCATCAAAGCGCGCTCGCAACCCGTCCTTCTCGAGACGCTTTCGCACGATGTCGTTAACGCACGTCGTCGGCGTCGCGTTATCGAGGTTGATCCCCACCCCGACGACGACGTCGAAGCCGCCGTCGCTGTACGTGGACGTGCACAGCACGCCGCCAATCTTGAGCCCGCCGCTGTAGAGGTCGTTGGGCCACTTTATTTTTGCATCCACCGCCGTCCCGGTTCCCTTGCGGTGGCCCTTCGCACCGGCCGCGATGAGCGCGTCGTCGGCGCCCTCCTGTATGGCGTCCACCGCCGCCATCGTGGCGATGTACTGGATGAACGGCAACGTTCGTCCCTCCCGGTGACGCGTCAGCAAGGAGAACATGAGACACCCCGGCGGACTGGACCACTCGTTACCGCCGCGGCCCTTGCCCGATACCTGCGCGTCGGCCACGCACACCGCGCCCGGGATGAGTGAACCCGGCGCGTGCGGCCGCGTTGTCGCTGATGAGGTTCTGCGTGGACGGGAGCTCGCGCGCGGTGAGGAGCGCGCGTCCGTCGCGGCGCGTGCGCAGACGCGAGTAGTACGCCGAAGCATCGAAGGTGCTCGCGCCGTCGCGGGAGGAATCGTCGCCGCGGACGAGGGTCACCTCGGGGGTGGCGGCGAGTGTTCGCTCCCACGGCGCGGGGTCGTCTTCGGTCTGCCTCCACGCGCTGACCGTGTAGGTGGCGTCCGTCGGGACGTCTCCTCGTCCCGCATCGCTCGCCATCGCCCGGCTCGCCAAATCGAAGCCCGCCCCACGCTCGCGCCCGCCGGTCTCCCGCGTGGGCACGCGCGCGCCCACCTTCCCTCCCTGCCCGGAGGCGCTCACACGCCGCGAGACGGATCCGGATGCCGAGAACCTCGACGCCGCTCCGGTCGTCGCCGGCCCCGCGCGGTGCATGGGGTCTGGTGACCTCCACCCTCCCGAGGCTGACTTTTATCGAACGAATTGTTCAACAACTGACTTGACTCACTTCGCGATGCGCTCGGCGCCGCGACGCGGGGTCGCGCCCCTGTTGGCGGCTCTGCTGGCGTGCGCGGCGCGTGAGGCATGGGCCGGGAACGCGGTTGGATCCGCGATCGGCAGGCTCAGAGGGGAGACCGGGAGCGAGGTGGTGCAGGAGACCTTCAGCTGGGACGACGTCGGGTCTTCACGGGAGGAGACGACGGATGGATCGGGGAAGCGGCACGTGGTATCGTCGCTCGATCCCGATGAAGTCACGATGAAAGTCAATGAAGCCCAGAAGGATCTGATCGCGACTGGCCCGACGGAGTGCGCGTTCGACCCGCCGGGCCCCGAGATACGAGGGTGGCTAGCCGAGCGCGGTGGATGCCCCGGGGTGGGCGCGCAGTGCACCAATTCGAGCGCACCCTCGCTGCCCAGCAACTGCACGGCGGAGTGCTACAACATAGGCACGTGCAACCAGGAGCTGGGGCGATGCGACTGCCCGAGAGGCACCGACGGCGAGTCCTGCGAGTGGGGCATCAAGACGCCGGACAGAAACGGCGCGGGCGACTGCCTGAACCAGTGCAGCGGCAAGGGCCAGTGCGATTCGGGCTTTTGCAAATGCGACCCCGGCTTCTTCGCCGCCGACTGCTCCACGTACCTCGACCTTGCCGGTAAACCCCGGCTGATCGACGACGAGTGGGACGGACGCAGGCCCCCGCCGCGCATCTACGTGTACCCACTGCCGCCCAAGTTCAACGGCAACGTGGACCTACGTCGAACCGATCGACCCGTCGAGCAGATGTTTTACGAACGTCTCCTCTCGTCGCACCACCGCGTGGCGGACCCGCGAGAGGCGGACCTGTTCCTGTTGCCCATCCCCACGCGGTCCGCGTTTCGGGGCGGCGCGGACGACGTCGGCGGGTGGCCCGGAGTCAACGATTTCTTCCACGAGGCTATCGAGTACGTGGACAGCACGTGGGAGTGGAGTAAGAGCGTCGGGTGGAGGAACACGATTATGGTTTTCCCCGGGGATTGGGGCCCGTGCGAGTGGTTCTCGAGCGAGCCGGGTACGATGAGGACGGAGAACGCGCCGGACTACGAGGAGTTCATGACGAAGCGGCGCAGGATCAACGAGGTGCTGGAGAACGCCATCTTACTGACGCACTGGGGCCTCACCGTGGACGACAAGACGTACCTCGGCGCGGGGCCGTGTTTCGACCCGAGCAAGGACGTGTTGGTTCCCCCGATCAACGGGCACGGCGGCATGGAGCACTCGCCGTTCTACCCGGATAAGTGGGCCGCGCCCATGGGCTCACAAAAGATTGATTTCAACGTCAAGTTCAGGGCGAACCTCGAGAGCCTGCCCGTGGGTTCGGAGGCGCCGATGAAGACGCAGGACAAGCCGCGGCGGTGGCTCCTCTTTTTCGCCGGGAGTTGGAAGGACAAGAAGGCTTACGCGGACCGCCGCGCGATCGCCGACGCGATGGCTGGACGCGAGCGTGAGGGAATTCACGTCGTGGAGCACGACGGGGGTTTTTACGAGAAGAACTTCGCTTCATCCACCTTTTGCATCGCGCCGACGGGGAGCGGGTGGGGGCGGAGGGTCAACATGGCTATGCAGTGGGGCTGCATCCCGGTCATCGTTCAGGATAACATCGAGCAACCGTTCTCCGACATACTCCCGTACGATCAGTTCAGCGTCAGGGTACCAAAGGCGGACATACCGAAGATACCCGACATCGTAAAGGCGATCGCGCCGGAGAAGCTGGAACGCATGAGGCAGCAGCTGGCGTGCGCGGCGAGAACCATGCAGTGGTCCAGCGTTCTCGGAAGCGATTTCGGCGAAGGCGGGGAGCACGACGCGTTCGCGATGGTCATGCTCACGTTGCAGCACAGGCTCGTGACTCACGTGAAGCCCGAGGGATGGGAGAAGCTTTGGGCGCCGAACGTCCCGATGAAGGACGCGTGCGACATTCCCAAGGCGCTGTCTTGCCTCAACCGGCGGCAGCCGATTTGCAAGCGCCCGTGCGCCGCACAGATTAATCGCTCGGGTCGAAACAAGATGGTCGAGATGCACGGTTCGACTTTTCCACCGGGCGGCGCTCTGTGCGGGAAGGATGACGTACCGTCCACGATCGAGTCGTACATCGAAGGTGGACTCACGGTGTACGTCAGGCCGTCCAACATATCGAACACTTGCGAGTCGAAAGCGTAGAACTATTTTTTCCTAAATATTTAGAGTCTATCGAGACGACGCTCGATCTGAGCTACTGTACACTTGTAGCGGCCTTCTACTTGGCCTTCTTGAACTTGACCGGGAAGTACTTGGCGGGTTCCTTCCACTCGGATTTCTTACGCTCCGCGCTGTACCAGTACATCTTGGACTTGCCCGTCTTTTTATCCTTCACCGTAGCCTCCTGCCACTCCTCGCACTGCATCTCCTTGCTAGCCTTGATCCCCGCGCGCAGCTCCCCGTGGAACTGGTCAATCTGCGCGCCGACGTTCACCGTCCACGACTCGCCACCCGGGATGACGTGCGTAACGGTCACCGCGTCGACGTGGAACGGAGTGAGCGGCGACAGCGGCCCGCCGACGACGGACACGCGAACGTGCGTGACGTCGCCGATGACCTGCTCCGATTTCGCCCGCAACTTCGTGAACCCCTCCGACGCGGTTGAGTTGGGCGGGACGTGCGCGACGATCTCGCCGAGCTTACCGATGACCCGGATCGCGATCGGGAACTGGATCGGGTCGTTGAAGCTGCTGCTCTGGTCGATCGAGATTTCATAGTTTTGTCCCAGGGGGTTGAGCGTCTTGGGCGTGTGGGGCGCGGCGGGGATGTCAGCGGCGGTGGACGCGTCCGTGGTCTCGGTCGCCTCGCTCGTGGTCGTGACGGTCGACGCCGGGCCTGGCTTGATCGTCTCCTTCGTCTTCGTCTCCTTCGGCGGTGAGGTCTTCTCGACCTCAGCCTCGATCTTGGCGAATTCATCCGTCTCGGCTTGGACCTTCTCCGCCTTTTTCGCGGACGCCTCCAAATCCTCCTTTAGTGTTTGGGTCGTGAACGAGGTCTCCATCGGGGACGCCGGCGTCGGCGAGCTCGGATCGTCGGCGACCGCCGGGGTGATCTCGGGGACCGCCGGTTTGGCGGGTGTGACGGGAGGTGCCTCGGTAGGGGTCGTCTTCTCCGGGGAGACGGCCTTCTCGATGGCGCCGGCGACTATGGATTTGACCGGGTCCGCTTCCTCGACGGGCTTCGGCTCCGGCGCTGTTGCTGGGGCTTGTGCAGGTGCCGGGGCTGGTGCGGGTGCCGAGGCTGGTGCAGGTGCCGGCTCAGCGACAGCTGCCGGCTCAGCGACAGGTGCTGGCTCAGCGATAGGTGCCGGATCAGCGACAGGTGCCGGCTTAGCGACAGGTGCCGGCTCCGGTGCAGGTGCCGGCTCAGCGACGACAGGTGCCGGGGCAGGTGTGGGGGCGGAAGTGGAGGCGGGAGCTTCGCCCTTGAGAGCCTTCCCCTTCCCCGCGCTCGCTCCAAAGTCAGCCGCCTTCTTCTCCAAACCTTCCAGCGTGATCCCCGTCTTGACCGCGGCGAGCTTCAGGGACACGCCCTTGGCTCGCGGGCCCTTGATCCAGTCCCCGTGCGACGCCTCCCATGTCCTCTCCGTCAGCTGGTGCTCGACGATGACCTTATCCATGAACCAGTCCGAGCCGCCGAAGAAACCGCCGCCGGACCCGTCGTGCCAGACGCGAATTTCAGCCAAGTCGCCCAAGTCGTCCTCGACCACGCGGGTGAACGCGTCGACGCTCTTGCCGTCGAAGAGCTCGGGCGACTGGTCCATTTCCATGTCCCCGGATTTGCCCTTGGCGCCCACGAGCTGAACCGAAACCACGGCGTCCGTCCCAGCGCCGCTCGTTGCGCCGGTGTAGAACGTCAACTTGAACTCTCCGTCGGTTGGGATGAACTCGCCAACCTTTGAGCACGCGATGGCCTTGGCCGCGCGCTCCGCTTTCTTTTCGTAACCGGCGGTGGCGAGAGTCGGGGCGCCGAGCTCGATGCCGTCGTCGTCGACCCAGTCGTTGACCTCGAACACCCACTGCCTGCCGGTGGTGATGGGGAACACGCGAACCTTATCGCAGTACCACTTATCACCGAACATCCCGCCGGATTTATGCGACAGTTTCATCCCGGTCATCGTCCCGAGATCCTCACCCCGCGACAGCATGAACGTATCCGTCGCGCCCGTCTCGAAGGTCCCCTCGGTCTGGATGAGCGTGGGTGTCCACCATTCGGCGTCGCCCTTGAGCGAGATGGTGACCTGGCTGTCGGTGCCGGAGTTACGCTTCGATCCGGTGACGATCTCAACGCGGTACTTGAAATCGCCGTCGTCGCCCGACGCCGACGCGACTCTGAGCCCGGACGTCTTCCCCTCGCCATCCGCGCGCCGCCACACCTGCGGGGCGTCGTCCTTCACCCAATCGTCGCATAGGAGCGTGAGCTCCGCGCCGGTGGCGATGTCCTGGATGGTGACGGTGTACAGCTTCCAGTCGCTGCCCATCATGCTGGCCATCATGCCGCCGCCGGAGACGCCCAAGGTGACCTCGTCGATTGGCCATGACTTGTCGTTTGGATCGACGTCGGCGACGTCAGCCGCGTCAAAGGTGAAGGCGTCCGTCTCGCCCGTCTCGAACCGCGCGCCGAACACGGTCTTGTCCACGAGCGTGTGCGTGAACTCACCCTTGGGCCCCTTGACCTTGATGAAGACGTCAGCCTTGGTACCCGAGTAGTCGTCGGACGAGGTAACCGTGGTGACGACGTACCCTCGCCGGCCCTCCGCCGTTTTCTCGGCGGATCCCTCGACGCCGATGCCCGCTATGAGCACGCGCTCCGGGACGGCATCATCGGAGATCCACTCGCCGCACGGAAACATGAAGGTATCGCCGGTGCGCTCGTGGCGAACCTCGAGGAGAGCGCAGTGCCACTTGACTCCGGAGCACTTGACGGAGCACTTTTCAATCTTCTCGCCCACGTCGGTACCCTCAATCGTNAACTCGGNAACCTTCCCGCGGCCAAAGGCATCGCCGCGCTGCTCGGGCAGCGCGGTCCAACCCATCGACCCGTTTGGTCCCGTGAGCTCGACGAGGACGTCGCCGTCGGTGCCCGCGTCGCGAATGTCGGAGGTGTGAACGGTGACGGCGTACTTTGCCAGTTTTTTCTTCATCCGCTGGCCCCCCGAAGCCGGCGTCAGTTCGCACTGCGTCTGGTACGGCGCAACCTTCTCGTCGAGCCAACAGTCCGCGGTGAAGAAGCGCTTCTTGTGCCAGTCCGGCGCGTCGGTCGCCGCGTTGATGTCCTCGACCACGACGTCATCCAGCTTCCAGCCAGGGCCCCAGCCCGAGTTATCGTGACCGATGACCACCCTGCGAATCTCACCCAAAAATGGAGCCTCGACGACAAACACGTCAGCCTTGCCGCGCTGGAAGTTATCCGCGCTGGTGGCGAGCTCCCGCTTGCCGCTATCGCCGTTCTCGCCAAAGACGGTGATGTACACGTTGGCGTCGGAGCCCGCGCCGCGCTCGTCCGCGGTGTGAACCGTGATCTTGTACCTGTGCCTGTCGTTGGCAGCCGCCGCGCCCGCACCCGCGGCGAGCTTCACCGGGATGCCCTTCTTGACAACCTGATCGCACCAGAACACAGTCTTCGCCTTGGACGCCTCGTCGAGCACCTCGACCATCTTACAGTGCCAGTCGGACCCACCGAGCATACCGGCTCCGTCGTGTTCCAACACAGCCTCGGTGATCTCTCCCATCTTGGGCCCCTGTACCCTGAACTTGTCGACGGCGGCGCGCTTGAAGTCATCCTCGGAGGACTCGAGGGGTAGCGGGCCCATCGCCGTCTTCTTGCCGTCGAGCTTACCCTTGATCGCGAGCGTGATGTTGGCGTCGGTACCCGCGCCGCGCGTGTCCGCGGTGTGGACCGTGACGACGTATCCGAAAGCCTTGTGATCGCCGTCTCCAGGGTACACGATTTGAGAAATCTGGTTCGGGGTTTTACCCTTGCTGAACCATCGGTTGACGCTGAACGCCTGCCTCACGCCGGTCGTGGTGTTGGTGATCTCCACGGACGCGCAATGCCACGACGCGGGGCCGAACAGGCTGCCGGTGTCGTCGTGTCCGATGCGAATGCGCTCAATCTTCCCGACATCCTTACCCTGGACGTTGAAGACGTCCTTGGCGCCTCGTTCAAAGTTATTCACCGAGTTGTCGAGGGAGAGCTCGCCGCTGTCGCCCTTGTCGCCGAAGATGACGAGCGAGACGTTCGCGTCGCAGCTGCTGCCGCGAATGTCCGAGGTGACCACCTGCACTACGTAGTTGTGCATCGACGCGTCGCCGGGAGCCGCGGGCTTGAGCGTGACTCGCAGGTTCTTGTCCTGGAGCCAGTCGTTGTGGTGAAAGAAAATTTTCTCCCCATCCCCGAGGTTGGCGACGGTCACCATGTTGAGGTGCCACGACGCGCCCATACCCTTGCCGTCGATGCCGATGTCCACGCCGGTGAGCTTCCCGATGTTCTCAGTCTGCACCACGAACTCGTCGATCCTCGCGCGCTCAAAGTTATTGGCGGAGTTCTCCAGCGTGAGCGTTTTGGACTCGCCCTTGGTACCGATGAGCTTGGCCGTCACCGTGGAGTCGGTTCCCGCGAACCTTCTGTCGGATGTGTGCACTGCGATGTTGTACCTGCACGTGGCTCCACCGGAAGTTTCGGGCTTGAGCGAGGCGTACACGTCCTCTTTGCACCAGTCGTCGTGGAAGAAGAACACGGGGTTGGCTTCCGGTCGGTCGATGTTGGCAACCTTCACGTTGGAGAGGTGCCAGTCGGAGCCGGCGCCGCCGCCGCCGTGGCCAATCTCAAAGCCGGTGATGGTGCCCACGTCGATGCTCCTGAACGTGAAGACATCCTCGGAGTTTCTATCGAAGTCCCCGTTTTCCAGCTCCTTCATCCCAGTCTTGCCCTTATCGCCGACGATGCGGCAGGAGACCGTGGCGTCCGTGCCGGCCCAGCGCACGTCGGAGGTGCGAACGGTGACTTGATACTGGCACTGCTTAATCGGGTCGGCGCCCGCGGGTGACAGCGTGACCTCGCTGCTGTAGTGCGGAGCCTTGTCCTTGGCGACCCAGCAGTCGCCGTTGAACGTGACCGTCTCCCCGGTCGCCAGGTTGAACACGGTGATCTGCTGCACGTGCCAGCTGGGACCCAAGTTTGCCTCGTCGTGACCAACCACGATGTGAGAAATCTTGCCCACGTTTTTCACCGCAGTCTTGCTGAAGGTATCCTTGCTCGCGCGCTGGAAGTTGTCCGCGGAGGTATCCATGAGGAGCTTGCCGGTGTCGCCCTTATCGCCAAAGACGACCACGTGCACGTTGGCGTCCGTCCCGGCGTTGTCCATGTCTGAGGTGTGGATGTCAATCTTGTACGTGGTCTTGTCCGAGCTTGGATCGTTCACGCCGAGCTTGATCAGCTGCCTGGTCTTTTGCGGGGGTTCCTTGACGTCGAACCAAGCATCGATCGGGAAGAAGAAGCGCTCGTCAGGGCGAGTCACCGCGACGACCTCGACGTATGCGCAGTGCCAGCCACTGCCCATGCCGGTGCCGTCGTGGCCAATCTCAATCGCGGTGAGCTTCCCGAGATCGGGGTAGGGCCCGACGTCGAAAATTTCCAACGCGCCGCGCTCGAAATTGTTCTTGCTGTTGTTGAGCTTGACGTTGGGAGCTGACTTGGTCTGCTTCCCGTCCTTCTCGCCGATGAGCGTGATGCTGACGTTGGCATCCGTGCCGGCGAAGGTGACGTCCGAGGTTTGCACCGTGACGCTGTAGAGAACGCCGCCCGCTTCGTCCATGGGCGTTAGGGTCACCGTGCACAAGCCGTCCTCGAGCCATCGGCCCCCGGGCTGCCCCTTGGGCCCCGCCGGGAAAACGTACGCCTTGCCGGGCTTGGCCTCGTCTGAGATGATGACCTTGTCCAGATGCCACGCCGCACCTATGCTGCTGTTGTCGTGGCCGATGTTGATCGCGGTCAGGTCTCCGAGGTCCGGCATCTCGATGAAGAAGACGTCCCGAGTATTTCGCTCAAAGTTGTTCCGGCTGTTCTCCAACCTTCGCTTACCGCTGGTGCCCTTGGAGCCGACGATGTCAATGCTGACGTTGGCGTCGGTTCCCGCGAACTTCACGTCGCTGGTGACAACCTCGACCTTGTAGTTGATGGATTTCATCGTTGGTTTGCCGTCGGGTCCCAGCGGGAAGATGTCCACCGCCGTGCCGTGCGCGCCGCCGTCTTCGAGCCAGATGCCCTCAAATGGGACGTCAAAGACCGTCTCGTTGCCGCTCTCCACGCAGCGCACGGCCACCTCGCCGAGGCACCACGACGCGCCAAAGCCCGAGTTATCGTGCCCGATGCGAGCGCGCGCGATGCTAGTTCCCATACCCTGCGCCTCAACCTCGAACCTGTCGACCCTGTTTCGTTCAAAGTTGTTGGCCGAGTTGTCGAGTTTGATTGCGCCGGTGGATTTGCCGCTGACGCCGACGAGGTCGATCCAGACGTTTGAATCGGTGCCGGATCCCTTGACGTCCGCGGTGGTGACCGTGACGATGTAACGCTTGAGGCTCATAGCGGCGCCCGCAGCCTGCTCGGCGTCCTCCCTGCTGGTGTAAAGCGTCACCGTGGTCTCGCCGCCCCTGTCGCGGTCCAACCAGAGGTTCCCGGGGAACAAGGTGTGCTCCCAACCCTTGGTGACGTTCATCACCTTCACCGACTGCAGCAGCCATCCCGGGTTCTCCCCCGCGTTGTTGTGACCGATGCGACAGTGCGTGAGCTTGCCGAGGTCCGCCGCTCGCAGCCTGAACACATCCTTGGCGCCCCTCGAGAAGTTCTCCGGCGAATTGTCCAGTCGTTGTTCGCGAATAACCGTGGTCTTTCCATCCTTGTCCACGCCAGCCGCGGAGAACACGACGGTCGCGCCGGTCGACGCGCCTTTCGCGTCGCCCGTGACCACGGTGACGATGTAATCGCACTGCTCCGCCTTGTCCGACTTTTGCGATTTGTTGAGCGCGTTCTCTTCCTCGGCGGACGTATCCGGCACGCGGGTCAGCGCGAGTTTCGGGGTGAGGTCGTCCATGATGTAGGGCTTGGGTTCGTTTCTCCGCTTCGCCACACCTTTTTGCTCCTTCGCCTCGGCGTCCACCCTCCACTGGAACACGCTCCTGTCGTGGCCGCCCACGGATATCAGGTTCCGACCCGAGTTTGCGAACCGAACGTTGACGACGTGCGAGGAGTGCCCGACGTACCCGACTGGTTTTCCCTTTGGCTTGTCCCGCGGCCCGGCGTTTTGATCGCCGCTCCACTCCATTCGCCTGTACGGGGCGTTCTCCACCACGCACGGCCAGTTGAACAGCTTAACCTTGCCGGAGTCACCCACGGTGGCGAGCAGCTCGCCGGTCCCCTCGGGTTCCGGCCCTCTGTCGCACGCGTTGACGTCGGTACCGTCAACCGACTCGCCCTTGATTCCCCTCGGCCATATGCCCATCACCGAGAAACCCAGCGTGCACGTCTGCGTGTCCCACCGCTCGTCGCGCATCGCGTGGCGCACCTGCCGCCCCGTGTTGCCGTCGTAGTACAGCAGCTCGTACGCCCCGCACGTCGACTGCAGGATTCGCCGATCCGGGAACTTCGGGTCGAACGTGGACCAGTCCAGGTGGGTGACGTAAGAAGAGTGGCCTTTCAGTCGGTGCAACCGGTGGTATTTTACCCCGGTGCTCCGGCCGGGTACCGCGTCGCCCGTCACGTCGTAGATGTCGATGAAGTTATCGTGGGATCCAGCCGCGAGGAGCTTACCGTCGGGAGAGTACTTCACCTCGTCGATGGCCTCGTTGCAGTGGTGAAATTCGCATCTGGACTTGTCCGCTCGCTTGACCACCTGGTTGAACTCGCCGCTGAGCATGTTGTCGTAGTTGAGGACGAGCAGGGTGCCATCCTTGCACCCGACCGCGAGGTGTTTGCCGTCGGGGCTGAAACCCAAACCCACCACCGGGTGATGCGTGTTGCACTTAGCCTTGAGCACGCGTCCGTTGCAGTTCCAGAGGTACACGCGGCCTGATTCGGCACCAGTCGCGACGACGTGCGAGTGCCTCGGGTGAACCGCCACCGCGCGAACGTCGGCGCTGTGACCGTAGAGCATGACGTGTGGCCCGTCCTGGTCGTCAATCTCCCAGATGTCGCACCTGTACGTGCCCACGATGACGTCGGAGGAGTAGAGGTGGCAGTCGAGGGCACGAATCGCGGGCGGGCGGTTGCTGTCATCGGCGTTGAGGACGCGGGTGGTGTGCGGCTCGCACGGGACGGATTTAGCCCGAGCGGCGGCGGTGAGCTGCGCCGTGGTCCACCACATGACCGCACCGTCCCCGCCGCCGCTCACCAGCGTCTCGCCGTCGTCACGCAGGGCGAGGCATCGCACGCCGCTGAGCGTGACGCCGCCGCCGGAGAGCTCGGGGATCTTCGGCCCCGGGCTGTGCGCCTTGAGCTTGCGGGTGCAGTGTAGACCCTTGACGGGGTCGGTGACGAAGAGAAGGACGTCGCCATCCCTGGTTCCCGCCACGAGCGTTGATCCGCCGCCGGGGACGATCTCGTTACCCCGCGGGGGCATCCAGCACACGGACATGACGTCGATGGGCGCCGTCACCGGCGAAAACTTGGAGTTTTCCGCCATGCCCGGGCTGCCTTTTTTCCCGTAGTANGGGATCCCGTCATCCTTGTGATGCAGCCGCCAGTACTTTATGTGCCTCGCTCCGTAGGTGACAAACTCCGACCACTTGTTCTTGACCGGCGCGTCCTCTTCGTCGCCGCCGCCGTCAACCTTGCCGAACGGGTTCCACGATGCGCCGTAGACGTGCGGGAAGCTGTCGCCCTTGCCACCCTTGCCGACGGTGAGAAGGCCGGGCGTCGGGGGCTCGTCGGGGCCGCCCTCGCCGGTGGTCACGCTCGCGCCGCCGCCGATGGCGCCGAGCGCCTCGTCCGCGGTCTTCCAGTCGAACACGTGCACGGTGTGATCGACATCCCCGGTGACCACCACGAGCCGTTCGCCGTCGGGGGAGAACTGGAGGGCTATGACGGACGGGTACCCCTCAAACGGAAGCTGAGCGACGAGACCCCTCAACTCGCCAGTCTTCGGGTGTACCCTGCTGTCCCATATACACACGATGGGCGGTCCGCTCGTGCTCGCAACCTGACCGGTGGCCACGAGGCACGTGTCCGGGTGCAGCGCCAGGCACTTGATGTCGTCGTCGTGCCCGTGGAAGAAGTGCTGCTTGTGGTTGTGCCTGTCGTAAACGACGCCGACGGCGGCTGTGTAATACACCGCGTGCTCAGCCTTGTTGTAGAACAGGTTATTCGCGGTGTTCTTCAACCCGCCGTAGCCGTAGACGTACTCGAGGGACAGGCCAGCCTTTGGGGCGCGCGCGGACCTGGCCGTGAGAGCCGGGTCCCAGTTGCTCGGCGCGTAGACCCCTTTGCGGCACGGCCAGTATTTGATCCTACCCGCGAAGGCGTAGCCGCTCTTATCGTTCGCCTTGTACGCGCCCACCCGCCTCTCCTCCATGGCGATGATCCTGTTGCCGCTGGACAACACGGCGGTGACGAACAGGTCCACGGGCATGCGCCCCGTCCTGTCCTCTCCGTACTTTCCGAAGAAGGCGTCGACGACGGCGGGGCTCAGTCGGGCGCCCAATCTTGAAAAGACCTCCATGAACTCGGCTCGCGTGCACAGGCCCTCGACGCCGCCGCGCTCCCTGGACACGGCACCGAACGCGGACTGGAGCAAGTCGCGTTCGGTCTGGTTGAAGGACGCGTACGCGGCGAGCTTCTTCTTGAGCTCGTCCTCCTTTCCGGCGACCTGAATCATGATGTCGGAAGGGCCGCTACCGCCCGGGCCCGATTTGACCCGAGCCCGCTTGCCCGTGGATGTGTCCGCCGCCTTTGAGCGCCGGACATCGCCCCATTTGCTCGTCGACCACATCGGGGGTAAGTCACCGGGCTCGTCGGGGAGCTGCGTCGTGGGCAAGGAGTCCCGCTTGCTCACCACTGGGCGGTACGTCCAGTTCTTGGAGCTGAGGGGCTTGGTGCCCATGCTCCCAGCCGCGCCCGCGGAGGCGCCCAGCCGCTTGGTCCCGGACATGCTCTTGGCACTCGCGGGCGGTGGGAGCGTGGATCCGGGCCGACGCGTGGATTGCCCGAAGGCGGCCCCGCCCGAGGATGTCCTGTTGCGAGACTGCTCCATGTCGTGCCCGCTCCGGGTGCCCCAAACGGTCTAGATTGACGCGCGGGCCGGGAGGGCGATGACGCGTTCGCGAACCTCCCGAGCCGCGCCTTTGAAGCGTGAGCGCGAGTCTGGTGACTATCACTCGCGCGATACGCGTATTCCAGAGGTGCACTCGTCCCTGGGTGCCCTCGCTTGTGACCCTCCACGCGGTGGGTGCCGCCTTGGGTTGACCGAATCGATTGTCAGAAAACGGTCGGATTCTCAAAATAAATTCTCACAGCAGCCTTCTCTCGGTAAAAAACCAGCACTCTCTCTCATCGCCCCTTCTTCACGCGCGTCCCTCTCTTGCTCTCCTTGAGGTCATCCTCCGTGAGA
>JGI24539J26755_10000665_pt1 | contig 16271 bp, 13 predicted proteins | sample NorSeaMetagenome_2_FD_26755 | JGI IMG/M metagenome (IMG submission 26755) | reverse complement strand
AGCTGGCAAACTGGAGAATTTGGCCCTATGGGTCTTGAAGCAAGCGTAGAGCTAGGGTTTAAAAAGGAATTAGAGAGTGTAAAAACTAAAAAAGAAAGAGACAACCTATATAATAAATTAGTTAAAGAGGCCTACGAAAGAGGAAAAGCCATAAATGCAGCATCAACTATGGAAATTGATGAAGTTATTGATCCTTTACATACTAGAGATAGAATTTTAACTGCTCTAAATAGTTATTGCTCTAAAGAAGAAAGTAGAAAAAAAATTATTGACTCTTGGTAATAAAAAAAGCCTCGATTTTACGAGGCTTTTTAATTAGGTAAAAGTTAACTATTGCATTAATGAAGCATTAAAATACATAGTAACATTTATTATCTTTCCTTCATTGTCGAATCCATGAATGTAGTGAATTGGTAAAACGATTTTCTTGCCATCTGACTTTCTTGTCATTCTAAATTTCCACCAAGACAATACATCTTTACTTTCCCATAAGTCATATTCTAAATAATCAGGGTAACCTACTTCATCAGCAGCATCAAAAGTAAAATTTTTCATCAATTCTTCATTAGCTTTTTTTGCATCTGACAATGTTATTGGTTCTGATAAATTTATATCGTTAACTTCTGCATTTTCATCCCAGTAAGAATAAGATTTTTCATAATCACCATTTAGAAATGAATAAATACTATGTCTTACTGTATTAATATTTTTGTGATTACTGTAAATTGTTCCATTTTCTCTATCATTTCCTGGCCAAGCATTATTTCTTGTTCTGTAGGTGTTTTGATTATTATATTCAGCTATATAAACAATTTTACTTGCATCTTTATTAAGTAAATACAATCTATGTATTGGATCGTCAAATTCTACTCCAGTTTGCTTATTAACAGCGTATAAATGATCCCATGTTTGAACCCAAAGTTGACCACCTTCTTTATATTCAATCGCATCAGGATATGTCCCTTCTGATGTAGTTAACTTTAAGTAATCATTATTGTTATACCACCATGTCATATTTCCAACCATCTGAGCTTTATTAGCTCCTTCATTATCTTTATCCTTACTATTTCCGTTTTTTACTTTAAAATCTTCAGATAAATAAGATGCTGCTTTTTCAATCTCTCCACTAGTCCATGCGTTATTAAATGAATTAACTAAATCAATTCCTGGATGGTCAACAAATACAGTTCCATTTTTTTTCTTCTGAGCACTAACAGAAAATGTAATAAGTGCTATCAACATAAAAGTAATTTTTTTCATAATATTTTTAGAATTAAAAATAAATATAATAAAAATTGATAAAACATACTATTGAGTATGTGTAATTTTTTGGCTATTTTTTAACTACAATAAAAGTAGCTTTTGCTCCAGTGGAAAGATTCCACTGATTAGAGGATATCAAAGAGTTAGAATCATCAAATACTCTTAATTCTGCTGTATTTGGTCCTGAACTACCTTGATTTAGTGCGGTAAAATCAATTTTATTAAATCCTTTGGATAGTGGTAATTTAAAACCTGAAAAGCTAGACTCTAAATACAAATTGTATATCACAATAGAATCGTTAACCGAGATTCTAACTCTATCTCCATCAACATATTCAAAATCTCTACACAATATGTTTACATAACTAGATCCAGTCGAAACATCACCAAGATATGCACCCTTATTGTAATCGTTAGGTTTTTTATCTTTTTCTCTATTTAATTTTTTTAAATAAATATCCCCAGGATTTAAAAAATTCTCTTTTTTATCTAATCTATTAGATGCTAAAGATTTTTCCTTTTTTTTTAGTGAAAAATAATTAGGGTTTTTTGGAGTTATATCTAATTTTTTTAAAGCTGCAGAAGTTGGAGGTAAAAGCTCAATTTTTCTGTTCGAATTTTCAATTTGAGAAAATCCAACTAGAGAAAACAATAGAAAAAATAAAATATTATTTCTAAATGATATGAAGCTATTTATAAAAAAATTAAATTTCATAATTTATTACAGGCAAATATGATGCCTTTTTAAATAATACAATCTAAAAGTAAAGTTAAATTACTTAAAATACTTTTTGTATTTAAAATATGAAGCAAAACCTAAAATAAATACAAAAACACTAGAATAATATACAAAATCAGGTGTAATCACTTTATCTCCACTTGCATAAGAATGTAATCCTGATAAGTAAAAATTGACACCAAAATAGGTCATTAATATACTGGCATAAGCGATTATTGACATTAAATTAAATATCCATTTACTCCTTAAACCAGGGATTAAACGCATATGTAAAATAAATGCATAAATCATAATACTAATTAATGCCCAAGTTTCCTTTGGATCCCACCCCCAATATCTTCCCCAGCTTTCATTAGCCCATTGTCCTCCTAAAAAATTACCAATTGTAAGCATTATTAAACCTACAGTTATCGTTAACTCGTTAATGATTGTCAACTCTTTTAAATTTAAATCAATTTTTTTCTTATTTTTTTCATTAGTGATTAAAATCAGAAACAACGAAACTATTCCAAGTATCATTCCAAGTGTTAATGGACCATAACTTCCAACTATAACTGAAACATGAATCATCAACCAATAGCTATCTAAAACAGGAACTAAATTTGCAATTTCAGGGTCCATCCAACTCCAATGAGCAATCATTAGAATCATTGAAGCGACAAATGATGTTGCAGCTATAGTCAAATCAGATTTCCTTCCAAATGCTAAGCCTATACCCACTGTTGCCCATGCAACAAATATCATAGATTCATAAGCATCACTCCAAGGAGCATGACCAGCAATGAATCCTCTGGCCACAAGACCCAGGGTATGTAAAATAAATAAGAAAACAATTAGAAACTTAGAGATTGAAACAAGGTAATTAACGAACTTATTATCGTAAAATATTTGAAATATTAAAAAAGCAAACATAAGTGTACCAACATACATGTACCAACTGAACAATTTTTTAAAAATATCGTATTTATTATATAAAATTTCAGCTTTAATTTTATTTTCATCAGGTAATATAGATGAACCGTACTTGTTTTGAAAACCCTTTATACTCTCTAAAATTTTAGTTGAATTTGTATAATCATTAGTCACTATGTCATTCTTTATGGAGCCTAAATAAAGTGGTAAAATATTTTTAACATATAATGAATCTATACCTTTGAAATCAGTTGTGTTTATTTCTGAAAATGAAACCCATTTATTACCAACGTCATTTGGGATTGGAAATATTTTTAAAATTTTCCCATCCAATGCAGAAAACAATAAATTAATTTTTCTATCCACATCTATAAAGTCTTTCTCAAATTGGTTAGGTAGAGAAGATTTATAAGAACTTTCTAACTGACTAGCAAGCTTATAATTTCCGTTTTTATCAAAAAAATCAGTAAAAGCTGCATACTTTTCTTTACTGTTTCTACCAGCAATTTTTCTTATACTATCGTTTCCTCTTTTTAAATAGATAATAGGAACATTATACCATAGCAAAGGATCTTTAGTGATAGATAATAAAACTTGATCAGCATTTAAATTCTTGTAAGAATCAGAACTACTAACCTTTCTTAAAAGTTCAGAAGCAAAAGTATTTAAAGGTTTCATTCTTCCGCCAGAATCTTGTATAACCAAGTTACCAAATTTTGATGCATGTAATTCATCAACTGGGTTATTAATGATAATAGAATCTAACTGTTTTAGATTAATTTTTTGCTGATGATCATGTTGGTCCTGAGAATAAACTAGTCCTGAAAATAAAATTAAGATCAGTGTTAAATTTTGTTTTTTTATTTTTACTTTTTCTAATTGCTTGGCTAAATCTTTAAATCGTGTTTTTCCAAAAAACATGATTCCTAACAAACCTATATAAAGTAAAAAATAGCCAATATAAGTAATTAATGTTCCAAAATAATCATGATTTACTGATAGAACTGTACCTTTTTCATCTGGATCAAAACTAGCTTGAAAAAATCTGTATCCAGAGTGATTCAGAATATGATTCATATAAATATCATAGTCAAATGTTTCATCATCAATTACTGTTACCCTACTCATAAAGCTACTGTAGCTTTTTTCAGTACCAGGATATTTTTCAGCTATAAAATCATTTAGCTTAATTTCAAACGGTAACTTGTTTTCAAGCGATCCATATGTAAGTTGAAAATCTAAGCCTGCAAGACTTATTTTTTTTGGGTCATTAGCAATTCCTTTTGCCCCTAATAAACCTAAAATTTTTGATTCATTTTTAGAGGATATCTTTAAAAACAAGCCATCTTGTTGTGTTATATCTTCAGATTTTACTATTTCAAATTTTCCTTCAACAACATGGTCTGGAAAAACAAACTGAAGACCTGCAGAATTATAAAGTGATCTTAATAGTAGAGGTTGATTTTCGTCTTTATTGAGAGTTCCTTGGAACTGATCAGCCATTCGCATAAAATCTCCATCAAAAGGACTTCTTATAAATAATTCNCCTTCATTCTCAGTAATATTTATAGCACCCTCTGTTGGACTATTTAATGAGAATAAAATGTTNTGTATACTTGTAACTTCGCCTGATCTTAAATAGTGCTCGTGTCGATTACCTTTACTTGCCTCAACTATTTTTAAATATTTTTCACCAGTTGAAGCTTCAACCAATCCTTCTGTTGCATCTTCAATAAAATCTAAATATTCAATAGTAAAATCTTGACCAGAAAACTCATAATTCAACTCAAAATAATTATTAGTATGTTCAGATAAAAGTAAATCATCCTGTATTGTCTTACGTGCAGGCTGACCCTGATGTTCTCCATCTACTAAAACAGTTAAATAAGTTTTTTCAGAAAGAAAAGTGTTTGAAGAAGTGTTTTCTCTAATTGGCATCACTCCTTCATATCCAATATATCTAGTTACAAAAGCACCTAGTATAATAAGTATCCATGAAAGGTGAAGCATTAAAACTGGCCATTTATTAAACTTTAAAAGATTGTATCTTTTAATGTTAAATAAAAAATTTAATACAAATACACCTAAAATAACTTCGAACCATGTAGCATTATAAATTAAAATTTTGGCAGTTACTGTACCATAGTCATTTTCTATGAATGTCCCTATTGCCATAGCTAGAGCAAAAACAATAAATAAAATAGCAGTAAGCCGAGTTGAAACTAGAAAGGAAATTAATTTTTCACCCATTTATTAGTAAAATTACAGTCTTGATTGTCTTTGTTTATATTAATGTATGTATCCTCAATTTTTTCTATCATCCAACTTTGAATTCTTTTAAGTTGTTTTTCTTTCAAGGCTAATTCTTTAATTTTAATAAAATCCTTAGAGTAATCCGCAATATGCTCATCAAATCTATTGCTAACTTTTATGATTTTATATTTTTTTAATCCTCTTTGATCTTCATCCAATAAAGGCATTGATATTTCATTATCTTTTAATCTTTGAGCTTGACTGTAAAGTACTGGATCCATTTTTGTTAATTCAAAACGTGTGTCTCCAGTTGTTGGATTAATTANAACTCCTCCGTTAGCTTTAGTTTCAACTTCATCTGAAAGTTCTTTTGCTGCATCTGAAAAAGTTAATTCGCCATCNGTAATTCTTTTTCTAATCAAATCAATTGTTCTTTTCGCATCAACTATAGCTTCATTAGTGATTTCTGGTATTAAAAGAATATGTCTAGCATCAACTTCTTGTCCTCTAATTTTTTCAACTTTTGCAATATGCCAACCACTTTCAGTTTCAAAAGGATCAGAAACCTCACCTTCTCTTAGTCTATATACTGCATCTCTAAATTCTTTATGCATTGTAGGTCTATTTCTATTCAAAGTATACATGCCACCAGTTGATCTAGATCCTGGATCTGAGAATATAAAATTGCCTTTGTAGCAAATGAAGAACCATTAACAACTATATCATTCTTAATAGTTTCTAACCTTCTTATTACTTTTTTTTCTTCTTCTTCAGAAACCTCTGGGTTTATCACTATTTGAGCTAACTCTAATTCTGCTCCAAAAACTGGCCTCTCATATTTTGGTATCGAATAAAAAAATTGACGAACTTCATCTGGTGTAATTTCAATTTCCTCAACAATTTTATTTTGCATTAACTCTGAAAGCTGTCTAACTTTATTTATTTCAAATAATTCAGATCGAAAAACCTGTTCATCATTTTTTTTATAAAATTCAAGTACTTTCTCCAAACTTCCAATTTGATCAACAAAATAATCTATGGTTCTATCCACATAAGAATAAATAGAATTACTATCAACTTGTAAACTATCTTGTTCTGCATGATGTGCGTAGAGTTTGTCTTCCATTAATTTTCCTAATAGACTACATCTTGTAATGTTTTGAGTTGAAACACCTTGAGATTGAAGGTCAATAAGAGTTTTATCAACATCTGATTCTAAAATAACGTAATCTCCAACAACTGCCGAAACTCCATCAATTTTTATTTTAGTTTTGAAATTGGTGTTTTCTGTTTCCTGACTATAGCCGTAAGTTGTGGAAAATAAAATTATTAAGAGGTAATTATAAATTGGTTTCATAAAATTCAAATTCATTTTGTTGAAGAGCATCTTCTATTAATTCTTTTTCAAATTTACTAATAAACTCNAATTTCTTTTTATTTAAAAGCACTTGTTTTAATGTTGATTTAATGAAATCAAATGGTGCTATATCATTTTTGAGTTTATANTCTTTTATATTAATCAAATATAGTTCCAAAGAGTCTTGTATTCTATAAAATAATTTGTTTTTAACAATGTTTTGTTTTAATCTATCATTTATCTCNGGTAATTTATTAAAAAAAACTTCTTTATTAATCCATAAAGAGTCATTAAAATAATAAGATGAAAATTGGAGNGAAATAGAGTCTAAAAAAATCTTATCACTCTTTTTAAACCTNCGAAATCGATTNATAACATCTTTCAAATTATAATTTTCACTATTTATTTTTAAATATCTAGCATTTACAATTTCCTGGTTAAGTTTAAAATTGAGTTTGTTTTTATCATAATAATCTTTTATTGAATTTTCAGAAATAAAAGTATCTATTGAAGATTTTACTATTTTTTCTTGATATGCATATGAAAATAATTCGTTTTTATATGACTCAATTAATTGTTTTAAACTCTCTTGCTTTTTATCTCCTAAATTTACAAGAGCTTTATTNAAAAGTATTTTTCTTTTTGCCCAATTATTAATATGATTTTTAACAAAAATNACACTATCTTCTTTGGATANTCCAGTTGGTAAAACGATNTTTAAATCNGATTTATAAAAANAATCNTCTCCTAATCTAGCTAAAACTTGATCGGGTTTTTTTTCAATAAAATCACAACCAATAAACAGTAAACTAATTAAAAATAAATATACTTTCAAAATAAAATTATCTAGAATAATTTGGTGATTCGTTTGTTATCATCACATTATGAGGATGACTTTCTTTTATACCAGCACCTGTTATTTGAACAAACTTTCCGTCATCCTTAAGTTCTTCAATGTTTTTACTTCCACAGTATCCCATACCGGATCTAATTCCACCCACAAATTGATGAATACTTTCTACCAAATCTCCTTTATAAGGAACTCTACCCACTACACCTTCGGGTACCAACTTATTTGATTCATTTACTGAATCTTGAAAATATCTATCCTTGCTTCCTTTTTGCATAGCCTCAATTGAACCCATTCCTCTGTATGACTTAAATTTTCTTCCCTCGAAAATAATCGTTTCACCAGGTGATTCTTTAGTTCCTGCTAATAAAGAACCTAACATTACAGAGTCAGCTCCCGCAGCAATTGCTTTAGTAATATCTCCGGTATATTTAATCCCTCCGTCGGCGATTACTGAAACACCAGATCCTTTAATTGCTTGAGAAACCTCATAAATAGCAGACAATTGTGGATATCCAACTCCAGCAATTATTCTTGTTGTACATATTGAACCAGGTCCGATTCCTACCTTAACTCCATCAGCTCCAGCCTTAACTAAAAACTTTGCAGCTTCAGCAGTTGCAATATTTCCTACTATAACATCAATATTGGTAAACTTTTCTTTTATTTTTTTGAGAATATTTAGCACTCCTTTTGAATGACCATGAGCTGTATCAATTACAATTGCATCAACACCAGCGTTACATAAAGCCTCACATCTTTTTATTGAATCAGTTGAAACACCAATTGCAGCTGCAACTTTTAATCTTCCATAGGAATCTTTATTTGATTTAGGTTTTAAAAATATTTTTTGAATATCTCTAAATGTTATTAATCCCATTAATTTATTTTGTTTNTCTAAAACAGGAAGTTTCTCAATTTTATGTTTTTGTAAAATTATTTCAGCTTCATCCATTGTAACTCCTTCNTTAGCTGTAATTAAATTAGACTTGGTCATTACTTCTGACAATTTCTTGTTATTATCATTTTCAAATCTTAAATCTCTGTTGGTAACAATACCAATGAATAAATTGTCTTGATTAACAATAGGGATTCCTCCAATACTATATTCCTTCATACAATGCTTAGCTTCAGCAACTAAAGAATTTTCATTCAATGTTACAGGATCTAATATCATTCCAGATTCTGATCTTTTAACTTTTTTCACTTTATCAGCTTGCTGTTCAATAGTCATGCTCTTATGCAAAACTCCNAAACCACCTTCTTGAGCCATAGCTATAGCCATTTTACTTTCTGTTACCGTGTCCATGGCAGCGGAAACAATAGGAATATTTAAATTAATATTTCTAGAGAATTTAGTTGTTAAATCAACTTGATTTGGAAGAAATTCTGAATACGAGGGTACTAATAATACATCATCGTAGGTAAGTCCAGTTCCAGTAAATTTTTGTTGTGAGATTTTCATAGCAATTAACTTATTAATTAATTGCATGCAAATATACTAAATTTTAACCTTAGATAAATTAGGAACTTTTAAAATTAAACTAATCTAAAAATTAGTAAGAGAACTGTATAGCATTACTACAAAATATATATAAAAACAAATCTCCAATTTATTTATTACTACACAGTTCAATGTACTAATTCATTATTTAGATTGATTATAAATAAAGAACAAACATAATTGATAAAAACTTACAAAACAAGCTTATTTATAATTATTCTAAATTAATTGTTAAAATATTTATTTATAAGATTCAAATAAACTTTTAGCATGATTATAACAAGACTCAAAATTAAGTGAATTGATATTTATTTTTTGATCGACAGAGTTAAAATAAGAAATCAATTTTTCTGTAGGTAAATTTCCTGTTAACTCATCTTTAGCCATGGGACAGCCTCCAAAACCTTGTATTGCACCATCAAATCTTCTACACCCAGCATTATAAGCTGAATCAATTTTTTTAAACCATTCATCTGGTTTAGTATGGAAATGGGCTCCAAATTCAATTTGATTATACTTTGGGATTATATTAGAAAATATATTAAAAATATCATGTGAATCAGCAGAGCCAATGGTGTCGGAAAGCGATATTATTTGGATTTTTAAATGACTAAGTTTTTCAATCCACATTTCAACAATTTCATAATTCCAAGGTTCTCCGTATGGATTTCCAAAACCCATAGATAAATAAACAACTAATTGTTTATTATATTTTTCTGCAATTGACTTAATTCTTTTTAACTCTTCAAAAGATTCATCAATACTTTTATTAGTATTTCTCATTTGAAAAATTTCTGAGATTGAGAAAGGAAATCCTAGAAAACTTAATGATGAATAACTACAAGCTTCAATCGCTCCTCTTTCATTAGCAACAATAGCCAATAATTTAGATTTTGTATNTGATAAATCTAAATTATCAATTATAAAAGCTGAATCACTCATTTGAGGAATTGCTCTTTTTGAAACAAAACTGCCAAAATCAACAACATCAAAACCTACTGATAAAACTGATTGTAAATAATCTAATTTAATTTTAGATGGAATCCATTGCTTTATTCCTTGCATTGCATCTCTAGAACATTCAACTATTTTAATTGAAGACATAGTATAAAATTAGTTTTTATTAACTAACTATCCAGTATACAATAAAGATATATACACCTATCTCCAATAAATATATATTATTNCTAATTAAACTGTANCNNCTTGAAAGTGAGTTGAGTTTTGAAGAAAAAAGAGAAACCAATATAAAAACTAAAGTAGCTTGTATCCAAAAAATACCACCAAGTATCAAAAACTGAATTTCATTACTAAGATTTGAATGAAATAAAAAACTTGGAAAAAAAGCAATAAAAAATAAACTAACCTTAGGATTTAACAAGTTCATTACAAACCCTTTAAAAAAATCATTTCTTGATTTATTTTCAGTATTTAATTCCTTTTTTTTATTCCTGTTAATAAATGTTAAAGTAATTAAATAAGAAAAGTACAATACTCCTAATAATTTTATAAAATTAAAAATATATTCATTTTGAGAAATTATTAATGACAAACCTATTGTAACAAAAAAAGTATGAACTAATAAACCAGAAGTTAAACCAAGAGAGGTCATTACAGCAGATTTCAGTCCTTTNGATATACTTTGTGAAATAACATANATAATATCAGGACCAGGNGATAGTGTCAACAATAACGATGTCAAAAAGAAAGTCATTAAAATATCAATNTCCATAAATAATTTATTGATTTTAAGATTGTAATTTAAGGTTTATAAATTATTTTTGCTCAAAATTTATTAAAATGTCATATATCCAAAATTTAGAGAAAAATTTATCGAGCACAAGGAAATCACTTGTAAATCATAACCTGTATTCTAAACTTGATTCAAAACAAAAGCTTGTTGAGTTTATGGAAAATCATGTTTTTGCTGTTTGGGATTTTATGTCATTGATAAAAGCTCTACAGAAAAACCTAACATGCGTAGATATTCCCTGGGTTCCTAACGAAAATCGACTTGCTGGAAGACTAGTAAATGAAATAGTTTTAGCAGAAGAAAGTGATGTAGATTTAAAAGGAGATCCAAAAAGTCATTTTGAACTTTACCTAGAATCCATGATTCAAATAGGCGCAAGTACAAAAATTATAGAAGATTTTATTTCTGAAATTAAAAATTCAAAATCTTACACTAAATCTGTTGAAAAAATAAATATCAATCCGATTGTTAAAGAATTTATGGATTTCACATTTAATATTATTGATACTAATAAAAATCACGTAATTGCAAGTGTTTTCACATTTGGAAGAGAAGATTTAATTCCTGATATGTTTATTGAAATTGTAAAAAAACTCTCTTTTAATGATGAAATAAAATCAGATAATTTAATTTATTATTTAGAAAGACATATTGAAATTGACGCTGACGAACATGGTCCAATGGCACTTAAAATGATTGAAGAGTTATGTGGAGAAGATAAGGAAAAATGGAAAGAAGCTGAAATTGCATCAAAAAAAGCTCTTGAAATGAGAATTAAACTTTGGAATTACATTGAAAATAAAATTAGCTAAAGTCTATCCTTTAACCGATCTTTTCCTCTAATTAGTTCTGAATTATGATGTTCAATTAGATTAAGAATTTCATGAATTTTTTCAGGATTATCTTTAGCAATATTAAACTTTTCAGAGGGATCGTTATTTAAATTAAATAATAAAGGGGGATCATGTGTTTTTGGTTCTTTAAACCAATCTGAAGTTTTTAAATGTAATTTAAAATTTCCTAGCCTTGCCGCGTACAACTCATCACCCTTATAAAAAAACATATCTTTTCTTGGACTTTCCTTACTTTCAAATAAAGTTTTAGATAAGTCAAGACCATCTACGAGCATATTTTTTTCTTGTTCAATTCCTGAAATACTAAGAAAAGTAGAATAAATGTCAAGTGTTGAGCCTATATCATCAATAACACCTGGTTTAATATTAGAACCCCAAAAAATAGCTGGTACCCTCATTCCTCCTTCCCAAGTTGTTCCTTTTCCATTTCTTAATAGACCAGCTGATCCAGAATGATTTTTATACACCAGCCAAGGACCGTTATCAGACGTAAAAACAACTATAGTGTTTTTATCAAGATTAAGCTTCTTTAATTCCTCAGTTATTAAACCTACTCCGTGGTCAATTTCTTCGATAACATCACCATACAATCCTCTTTTACTTTTTCCTAAAAAATCTTTTGAAGCATAAAGTGGAATATGTGGAAGATTGTGAGATAAAAAAATAAAAAACCTATCGTCTTTATACTCATTAATTAGTTCAATAGTTTTTTTAGTGTATCTATCAGTAATTGTAGTTTGATCTACGGGACGCTCAATTATATCAAAATTCTCAATCAATGGCACATTATAACTTTTAGAATCAAGTTCATTTCTTTCATACTCTGACCAATAATTATTATTGTTAATCTTATCCATATCATTAGAATATGGAATACCATAATAATAATCAAAGCCATGATTTAAAGGCAAATATTTCTTTTTATGACCAAGATGCCACTTACCCACAATAGCTGTCTTATATTTATTTTCTTTTAGTTTCTCAGCTATTGTAAATTCACTTGACGGAAGACCATTTAAAGAGTTAGGAAAGAGAACTCCAGTCATACCACTTCTGACTGGAAGCCTTCCTGTAAGAAGAGCAGCTCTACTAGGCGTACAAACTGATGAAGCAGAATAAAACTGAGTCCATTTTTGACCTTCATAGGCCATTTTATCTAGACTAGGTGTAGAAATAGTCGGATTTCCAAAAACTCCTAAATCACCATAACCCATGTCATCTACAAAAACAATTATAAAGTTTAGCTTTTGATTTTTCTGAATTCCAAAAGAAAATAAACTAAATAAAAAAAAAGCAAAAAAACATGTAAAACGGTTAAACATCATAACTCTTAAATTTATTCGAATTTAGATAATAATATTATAATAATAACTTATTTTTTTTACCTTGGCGATTCCTAAAATTTATAAATTATGAATAAAACATTTTTATCATTAGTTATTATATCAATAATTACTATCAACTTTTCATTTGCTTTTCAAACGTCAAAAGCTAAAAGATTTGCTAAAACAATTACTGAGAAAGAATTAAGCGAACATTTATACACTTATGCTTCAGATGAATTTGAAGGAAGAGATACTGGTGCTCCAGGACAAAAAAAAGCTGTAGAATATATTAGAAATTATTACAAATCAATTGGAATTGAACCAGGAGATTTAGAAGGGGACTATTTTCAAGAAATGACCCTGACAATGAGGGGAAGAAGAGGTCAAAAACCTAAAACTGTAGAAACTGAAAACGTAATAGCTATAATAAAAGGATCTGAAAAACCAGATGAATATGTAATAATAACAGCACATTTAGATCATGTTGGTATTACTGATGGTGAAATTTATAATGGTGCAGACGATGATGGTTCTGGAACTGTTGCTTTACTAGAAATTGCTGAAGCTTTCAAAAAAGCTGCTGATAAAGGTAAAGGACCAAAAAGATCAGTTGTTTTTTTACATGTTACNGGTGAAGAGAAAGGGTTATTAGGATCTGCTTATTATACAGATAATCCTGTGTATCCATTAGCAAATACAGTAGTGAATTTAAATGTAGATATGATTGGAAGAATTGATCCAACAAGAAGAGAAAAAAATAGAGATTATATTTATTTAATTGGATCAGATCACGACAGTGTTGATCTTCATAATTTATCTGAACAAACTAATACAGAATCAGTGAATATGACACTTGATTACAGGTTTAATGATAAAAATGATCCTAATAGATTCTATTACAGAAGTGATCATTATAATTTTGCAAAAAACGGGATTCCGATTATATTTTATTTTACTGGAACTCACGCTGATTATCACCAACCAAGTGACACTCCTGANAAAATTGAATACGATTTACTAGAAATGAGATCAAAACTAATTTTCTATACTGCTTGGAACATTGCCAACAGAGACAAAAGATTAGTAGTAGATCCTAAGGAAGAAAAAACATCTTTTTCTATTTCAGAAGATGATCTTAAAAAGTTTCATGGTTTATATGCTTCAGATTTGATGCCACTTAAGTTTGAAGTTTACACTAAAGACGGAAACTTAGCTATGAATCCTGTTGGAATGGATCAAGAATTAGTTCTTGAAGCAACATCAGAAAACACTTTTAAACAAGAAATGGCAGGNATGGAAGTTTCGTTTAGTGAAGGCGCTTTGAAGTTAAAAATGCAAGGAAGAGAAATTAGTTTTAAAGCTGTCCCTTCTGTTCCAAAAGATGCTGAAGGTACTGATATTGAATAAAATTCGAATTATATTTACAAAAAAAAACGTCCTTCATGGGCGTTTTTTTATGAAAAAATATCATTTATAACACCTGCTAAAGTTGAGCCAGCTTTAAATAATTTGTGTTTTATAAAAGGGATTTTATTATTTATNTAATTATTATCAATATTATCAATATTCTTAATTTCAGCATATAGAACTTTAACATCTTGATGAGTTTCATAAACCCAGTCATCAGGACTTAATGAATAATCAACGTCTTTCATATACATTAATTCATCTGTCAGNTGAAGATAATCCATGTTTAAAGATTCAATAACATGGACATCCCAAACAATATGAAAATTTGTAGGCTTTCCAAGAAACGAAAGTTTTATATCATTACCTCCCCTGTCCTCAAACATACCAGTATGTAATGGCTGATGGATATCTCCAACTAAATGAATTAAAAACTTTAAATAAAAAGCTTTGTCATTTTTATCTGATTCAGGATCTTTTAAGACTCTTATACATTTTTTTAAAGTCGTAACAATATCTCCATTTGGATTTTTTTGAATATCAGTATATTCTTTATCTAATGGCATATTTACATAATGCCATGGACTATATTTTTGGTATTTAGGATCTGATTTGATTTCATCAGCCCAAGTACTAGCACTTGACATAGATTCTCCATCTAACAAATCATTTACAATAAGTTTTACGCTAGGGTTAAGTTTTCTCTCAGCAATTTCTCCAACAACCTTATGTCCAATACTTCCCCAAACTAATAAGTTATCTAATGAACTAAAGGATGTGAAAACTAGTATTATTAAAAAAAAATATCTTTTGAGATCTGTCATAAAGAATTAAAATTAATGAAAAATAATATGAATTAGTATTAAACTTATTAGAAGAACCCAGCCCAATATTTTATTTCTTTCAGAGGATATATGAATCAACTTAAATATATTTTTAACTCGATTAAAATTAAAAACTATTGCTATAAAAAGACCAGAGAAAATAACCCAAAAAGCTCTAAGAAAATAATTCATCTCAGGGAANAAAAACTGAAGAAATATATTTAAAGGAAGGGTTAAGATAAATGCAATTAAAATTGATTTTTTCGATGGTTTTAAAAGTAAAACAGCACTACATATTAAAACTACAACTCCACAATTAATGTAATATCTAAGATTATTTAAAGTATGAGTGAAGGCAGAATCAGGATCATCAAATTTTAAATAAAGTAAGATCATCGCCATTATAAGAGCTGTAAATAAACTAAACACAATAGCTCTTCTTCCAGATCTTATTTTTTGNAAATCATTAGCCTTTTTNTTAATGTATTTTGAATATATATCGACCGACCATAAGGTAGCTAATGAATTAAAAGTTGAATCGACAGTACTCATTAATGATGCGAACAAACCACATAAAACAATTCCCTTTAGCCCAATTGGTAAATATGTTTTTACTAAATATGGAAATGCTAAGTCAGGTTCTGCTAAACTATCTCCAAGAATACCATATAAAGCAATTCCAGGAATAACTATGATAACAGCCATGAGGTATTTTATTAATCCACCTATCATTAAACCAGATTGAGCATGGGCAATACTTTTTGCAGCAAGAGCTCTTTGCATAACAGTCTGGTTAGCACACCAGTAATTTATATTTAAAAAAAACAACCCCAGCAAATGAGTCCATGGTAGTGTAGAATGACTAGCTGGTAGATGAAGGTGCATTTTTTCAGGGGTTTTAACATATAATTGTTCCCATCCACCTAATTGGTTAACAGCAATAAAACACACTATAATTCCACCAATTAGTAATATGGAAAACTGAATTATATCAGTTTTAACAACAGCATTCAATCCACCTAAATAAGTATAAATTGCTGAGAATATTCCTAAAATACAAATAAGTATTGCTATTCTTAAAATTCTATTTTCATGTAGAAAAGAAAGCTGTTCTCCAAAGACCATTTCCGCAGCATATGCTCCCCAAAAAAGAGCAGCTCCAAGTGTAATAGTAGAAAATAACGCAATATTACTTAATGAATAAAAAAGAGCAATTTCCTCTCCTAATTT
>JGI24539J26755_10000663_pt1 | contig 16278 bp, 9 predicted proteins | sample NorSeaMetagenome_2_FD_26755 | JGI IMG/M metagenome (IMG submission 26755) | reverse complement strand
ATATGTTCACCATCAAGGGCTAGTTTTTTAACAGGAACCTACCCTCATATACATGGCGTAAATCAAAATAATAAATATGTTGATCCCGATTGGACAAACTATGCGCCTTTCTCAACTCATTTGCAAAAATCTGGATACGAAACAGCTCATATAGGTAAAATTCATATGGCTTGGAAAAGAGGTAAAGAACATATAAGACCAGGATTTGATTATTGGTTTAGTTTTATTGGTCAAGGACAATATTTTAATCCTAAGGTTAATGATAATGGTAGAGAAACTCAGATAGAAGGCTATATGACAGATATTTTAACTGATAAAACTGTTGACTGGTTAGTAAATAAACGTGATCCTGATAAACCTTTCAGTCTAAACCTTTGGCATAAAGCAGTTCATGAAAAACATCTTCCAGCACCAAGACATGAAGATCTGTTCCAAGACGATCCATTGCCTGAACCTCCATTTGATACGCATAAGGAAACATTTAAGGGTAAACCAGAGTGGTTAAGAAGAAAAACATATGGATTTAAATGGAATGAAAATGATAAGATTCCTGAAGAACTACCTGAAATAACCTGGCCGATTAACAAACATAAGTATATGCAGCTTCTTAGAAGTTTGATTGCAGTTGATGAATCACTTGGAAAAGTAATAAAAACTTTAGAAGAAATAGGAGAACTTGAAAATACAGTAATAATTTACAGTAGTGATAATGGGTATTTTATGGGTGAACATACTTTTATTGATAAAAGATTAGCATATGAAAATTCTATGAGAGTCCCTATGATAATTAGATATCCTAAATTAATCTCAAAAAGCTCTGTTGTTGATGAACAATGTCTAAATATTGATATAGCCCCTACAATTTTAGATTTAGCTGGAGTAAATAAACCTAGCTATATGCAAGGTGAGTCAATGCTAAAATTAATAAGTGGAAAAAAAGATAAATCTTGGAGAAAAAGTATGCTTTTCGAATATTATGTTGATGATGCTTGGCCATATGCAGGACCTAATCAAGTTGCAGTTAGGACTAATGAATATAAATTAATTGATAATTTCTTAGAAGATGATATCGATGAATTATATGATTTAAAAAATGATCCAGGTGAAATGACAAATTTAATAAATGATTCCAGCTATGATTTAGTTGAAAAGNAATTAAGAGAGGAATCTATTAAATTACAAAAACAATATAATTATAATCCAGATAGAGATTGGTGGTTAAGAACACAAATCAAAAAGTAATCATGAAAAATATTTCATTAATTTTCTTAATATTTTTTTCAACATCAATTTTTTCACAAGACCTTTTATTAAAAGGAACTGTTTTTGAAAAAGATTCAGACATTACTCTTCCTGGAGCAACAATTCAAGTAATCGGAAATGATACTGGTGTAGTTACAGATTTTGATGGAAATTTTGAGATTATTTTAACTATTGGTGATAAAATCAAAGTTTCATATGTTGGAAAGGAAACAACCGAGTTAACTATAATATCCTCCCCGGTTTCTATTTATATGGAATCTNACACTAACGAACTAGATGAAGTGACTGTAAGTGTTGGTTATTTTGATATTAGTAAAAAAGATTTATCTGGATCTATAATTCAAATAACATCCGATCAACTTGAAAAAAATAGAAATGGATCTTTAGAGAGTGTTTTACAAGGACAAGTATCTGGTTTAGTTGTTACAGAAAGTTCNGAGCCTGGCGGCGGCTCAGGNGTATCAATAAGAGGAACTAATTCTATTTTAGGAGGAACCCAGCCTTTATATGTTCTAGATGGTATACCTGTTTCTCCGTTATCTGATGCCCAAGGAATGGGTGGAAGTGGTGGACAACAAAGTTCTCTTAGTTTTATAAATCCAAATGACATTGAGAAGATTGAAGTTTTAAAAGATGCTGCTGCTACCTCAATTTATGGAGCAAGAGGAGCAAATGGGGTTATTTTAATTACCTCTAAAACAGCTAATAATGAAAATGGAAAAGACAAAATATCTTTAAGATATGAAAGTTATGTAACCTCTGTAAGAAAAAATATTGATGTTTTAGATGGTTCTGGTTTTGAAAGCTATATGAATCAAAGAGTTTTAAATCAAATCTTTCAAGATATTACTGATCCGACCAGAAATGGAGGCGCATATGATGGTTCCCAGTTAATAAATGTTGAGAATTTCCCTGAAATATCTGAGTACAATTTTCCATATCCTCAATCTACAGGGAAAAATACAAATTGGCAAGATGAAACTTATAGGCTATCTCTAAGTAACAAATACAACTTAAATTATAGGGGAGGAGATTTTAAAAGGAATATTTCAATAGGACTTGGAATTAATAATCAGGAAGGTGTAATTATTAATTCAAATAATAAAACTATAAATTTTAACATGAATGCTAAGAGAAAAGCATTTAATGATAAAATTGATGTTTATTCCAAAACATATTTTACTCATAAAAAAGGAAATGCTGCNTCAGTTGGTAATGGTGAAATATTTCAGCAAAGAGGTGTTGTTTCTCAAGCGTTACAATTTCAACCTATTTTTTCGTTACTAGAACCTGGTCAAGATGATGATATCTATTCTACTCTGAACGAAGGTAATGTTGTATCCAANCCTTATAATTTAGCTCGATACGTGATGGATATTAAAAAATCTTTTTCTTTTCGACAAACATTGCAAATCGTAGCTAGAATTACACCAAAATTAACTGCTACTTTAAAAGGATCATATAACTTTCAAAAAAGTAACAGAGATAACTATTATCCTCTAAATACCACAAGAGGAAGAAATACAAATGGTCAAGCATCACAAGCTTTTTTAGAAAATAGCAAAACATATGCTGAGGTTAATTTCAGATATAGAAATAAGTTTCAAAATCATCGTTTAGACGCTACTGTTGTTGCAACATATGAGAAAAATGAAATTAGATCTATGTTAAATAAGGCAAGAGGTTTTGGAACAGATGCTACAGCCTTTTATAACTTTGCTTCGGCTGAAGAAATTCTTACTCCAATTTCACAATTTAGAGAAGTTGGTTTGTTATCTGCTTTGTTCAGAGTTGGATACAATTATAAAAGAAAATATTTTATAGATGTAAATGCAAGAATTGATGCATCCTCAAAATTTTCAATAAATAATAAAAGCGCCTTATTTCCATCAGTTGCTTTCTCTTGGTTTGCTTCAAAAGAAGATTTTTTAAAAAAATATGATAATTTAAATGAGCTTAAATTTAGAATATCATATGGTAAAATTGGAAGTAATCCAATATCGCCATACCAGTCATTGGCTCTTATGACCCCTATTCGTTATAATTTTAATGATGAAATAATTACTGGATTTTTTGAATCTAATCTGGCAAATGATGATCTAACTTGGGAAACTACTGATCAATTTAATTTTGGTATTGATTTAGGTTTATTAGATTCAAAACTAAATTTTATAGTAGATTTATACCATAAAGTAACTAGCGATTTACTACAAAATGTTCAACTACCTCCATCAAACGGATATACAAGTAGAGTTGACAACTTTGGAGAAGTTGAAAATAAGGGTATCGACTTTAGCATAAATTCAATAATCTCAGAGAATGATAGTTTTAAGTGGAATGTAAATGCTAACTTAGGTTTAAACAAGAATAATCTTAATAAATTAAACTCAAATTTAGATTTTCAGTTAGGACCTTCAGTTGGTTTTTCACAAGCATATCCTATTCTTTTTAAAGTTGGCCAACCCTTAGGAATTTATTGGGGTGCTCAAACAAATGGAGTGTATTCTGATTGGGATGAAGCGATTAGTAGTGGAATTTCTGGAGCTGCGCCAGGTGAAATTAAATATATAAATAATTTTGTTGATGTTGACCAGTCTGGTCAACCTTTAGCTATACAAGAAATTAATTTTGATGATTATGTGAAAATTGGAGATCCTAATCCGGATTTTACCTATTCAATTTCAAATAATTTTAACTTTAAAAATTGGGATGCAAGTATTCTTTTTACTGGTCAAAAAGGAGGAGATATATTTTGGGTTGATTCGTGGCAATTGACTGGTTTACAAAAAACAACTAATGTACTAACTTCCTCATTTGAAGACTCTTGGATGGCGCCACTTACTTATGAAAACGGTAATTATTTATATGATTCTTCAACTGGTATTTTAAATAATGTAAACAATCCAGGTGCAATGATAGATACTGGAAAAAGAGCAATTTCATCAGATAGAAATATTTATGATGGATCATTTATAAAACTTAAAAATATAAATATTGGATACACTTTTGAATTATCTGAGTCTAGAAATATGAGGCTTTATATTTCTGGACAAAATTTAATCGTTTGGACAGATTATCCAGGATATGATCCAGAGGTTAGAACTTATACCAAAAACCCTCAAAAAAGAGGAGTTGATTTTGGAACATATCCAGGAACTAAATCTGTTTTAATGGGTTTGAAATTTAATTATTAATACTAATGAATAAGAATTTAAAATACTTTATAACTTTTTGTGTAGTTATTATTTCATTTATTTCATGTGATGTTCTTGATGAAGATCCTTTTACTCAACCAAGCACAGAAAACTTCTATAATAATGCTACTGATGCTCAAGCAGCACTAACTTCTGTTTATGCAAGGCTAAAAAGTGGGGAAGGTTATTATAAGCAACAATTTTTATCAACTCTTGTTGCTTCTTCTGATCAAGGCTTGTCTTCTTATTTATTTAACGATTTTAAAAGAGGAATTGTAACCTCAGATAATCAAAGTATTAATAATTTATGGAAAGAACTTTATCTAGGAATCAGAGAAGCAAATAATGTAATAGCTAAAGTTTCAGATATTGAAATGGACCAGGATTTAAAAAACAGAATTCTTGGAGAAGCAAAATTTTTAAGAGCTCTAAATTATTTTAATCTCGTTCGCTGCTTTGGAGAAGTTCCCCTAAGAACTGAACCTGTAGAAGCTGGAGATGATCAAGGATTAGCTGTGTCATCGATTGTGAAAATATATGATGTTATTATAGAAGATTTAAACTTTGCTGCAGAATATTGTTGGGGAAGAAATGAATCAAAAGGGAATTTTACAAATAATTTAGGAAGAGCTACTAGTACTTCTGCTCATGCACTTTTGGCAAAAGTTTACCTAAGAATTGCATCCTCTAAAAGAACAGCAGGTGAAGGAAACCTTGGTAATAAACTCTATCTTGAATTTCCAGAATCACATACAAATTATTATCAATATGCAAAAGATGAATGTGATTTAGCCATTAATGGGCAAGGATTTAAATTAACAGCTAATTTAGATGAATGGATTTCAATTTTTAATGCAAATAATGGAAATAATTCTGAAATGATATTTGATGTTCAAGGATCATCGTTAACTGGTCAAGGAACCGCTGTTTCAAATTTATTTTCACCAAGAAATGCAGGTTTGTCCGGCAGCGGATTTGGAGGNGCTAATAAACTAAAAGGAAAATTCATTAATAATAGATTAAATAAATCTGATAGTAGATTTAAAAACTCAATTATTAGTCATTATGAAACAAGTACCAGAATTTTCAATGTAAATCCTGGTTTTACCGGCTACATTCCCACAGAAAAAGCAACAGGAAAAACGAAAGGAACTTTATGGCAAATATGGACCGCAAAATATATTGATTCCGAAGCGACTACTGAGTATACAAGCAGACAAAATTGGCACATTATTAGACTTGCGGATGTTTATTTAATGAGAGCAGAAGCACATGCTGAAATTTTATCTGATCCTTCTTTAGCAAACAACGATATCAATATCTTAAGAAATAGAGTTGGAATGAGTGAAGTGAATTATTCATCTTTAACAATGAATTCTTTTAGAAAAGAATTGCTAAAGGAACGAGCTGTTGAACTTTANATGGAAGGTCATAGGTTTTATGATTTAACAAGATTTGGGGTATATGATGAATACTGTAGATCAATATATGGGAATATTGATGGAGCAAGGCAACCAGAAGATTATCTATGGCCTATCCCATTAATCGAAGTTTCAACAAATAGTAAAATCAATTAAATTATGATATTAAACAGTAATTTAATTCATTTATTTTTCTTATTATCTGTAAAAATTTTAATTTCTCAAAACAGTTCTGAACATCCAAATTTTATTTTTATTCTGGCCGATGACCAAGGTTGGAATGGTACATCTGTTGAAATGATAAGTGGCCTAAAAGAAACTAAAAGTGATTTTTATGAGACACCTAATATTGAAAAATTAGCTAATCAAGGCATCAAATTCTCATATGCATACTCTGGTGCACCTGTTTGTGCTCCATCAAGATATAGTATTCAATTTGGTCAAACTCCTGCAAGATTGAAAATGATTAGAGTTGGGATGAATACCGAACATATTAACCATGATAGTGATTTTACAATTCCAAAACAATTAAAAAAAATCAACTCTAATTATAGAACTGCACATTATGGGAAATGGGGGATGGATTCTAGTCCAAAAACTTTGGGATATGATATTAGTGACGGAGCAACTAAGAACAAAGACGGAGTTTTTAATTATAAATCAAACAAATTACAGTGGAGTAATAATTTTGATGAAGATCCAAAAAAAATATTTAGTATTACTCAAAGAGCAATTCAATTTATTTCTTCAAGTCATAAGAAGAAAAACCCTTTCTACTTACAGATTTCTCATTACGCAATACATTCTGATTTAGTTATGAAAAGAGAAACATTTGAAAAGTATAATAGTAAGATTAAGGGTGATACTCATGACAATATAGGGCTTGCTTCAATGACAGAGGATTTGGACACTAGTATTGGATATATATTAGAAAATTAAAAGAATTGGGGATTGATAACAACACCTATGTGATTTATAGTTCTGATAANGGATCTGTGCCAATTATTACACCTAGGAAACATTATGAAAAAGGATACAATTATCCCCTAAAAAGAGGCAAGTGGGATGCTAATGAAGGCGGAATTAGAGTTCCATTTATAGTTACTGGCCCAAAAATAAAAGCTAGTTCACAATCTCAAACAACAATATCTTTTTCAGATTTATTACCAACAATAATTGATTTAGCNGGGGGTGGGAAATTGAAATACAAAAAATTAGATGGTGGAAGTTTTAAACAGGTNTTATTTAATAAAAGTAAAAATATTAAAAGAAATTTCAACGGAATTGTTTTCCATGTTCCCTACGAAAATAAAATAGCTCTTGGAAGAGCCCATTCAGCAATAATAGTTGATAAAATGAAATTAATTAAGTATTACGATAATAATGAAACTAAATTATTTAATTTAAAAAGTGATATGAGTGAAAATAAAAATTTAGGTTTTAAAAGAAAAAGATTAGCTGATAAATTAGAAAAACAAATGAGTAATTATCTTAGTGATGTTAAAGCTCCAAAATGGCAACCAGGAATAACCTGGAAAATGAACACATTAGAATACATCAATTCGTTCCATTAAATTTTATTTTTTCTTATGATAATGATTCCAATTTTATTAGCCTCGTTATTACAATAAACAAAAATTATTATACTTTATTTAACTATTTATTATTCACTATATTAAAAACTAAAATCCAATTTATTATGAACAAACTCTTAATTTTATTTTTTTCTTTAACGTTTTCATTTTCTGTCTTTTCACAAGATAAATTACAGGATAGAGCAAAGAAAATTTCTGATGAAATGACCACTGTTTTATCTCTTAATGACAAAGACTCTGAAAAAATTTATATTATTCAACTAAAAAGATTTATAGATGCAAAAAAAATTCGAAATATTCATAAAGGTGACAAGGAGCTAATGAAAACAGAATTAAAAAAAATGCAAGGTAAATTGTGGCAAAACCTTAAAGGTGTAGTAGGAAAAGATAATATGAAATTGTGGGGGATGTATAAAAAAACAATAAATAAAAAAAACAAGTAAATAAAAACCGTAAAAAATAATCCATCAAATATGAAATATACATTCTCTTTCTTTTTTATAATTTCAATTTTACTTTCTAGTTGTTCTTCNAAGCAACAAAAAAATGAAAGACCTAATATATTATTTATAATGTCCGATGACCACGCTTATCAAGCTATNAGTGCTTATGATGACAGACTAATACAGACTCCTAACATTGATAGAATTGCAAATGAAGGAATGCTTTTTCATAATGCCTCAGTAACTAATTCCATATGCGCTCCATCAAGAGCTGTAATATTGACTGGAAAACATAGTCATTTAAATGGAAAGATTGATAATCATGCTAAATTTGATGATTCACAAATCACCTTTCCTCAACTTTTTCAAGATGCAGGATATCAAACAGCCATGTTTGGAAAACTTCATTTTGGAAATAATCCAAAAGGAGTAGATGATTTTTTAATATTACCAGGACAAGGATCTTATATTAACCCAAAGTTTATTGGNAAGGATAGTGATACAATAATTACTGGTTATGTTACAGACATAATTACCGATGTAACTTTAGATTGGCTAGATAAAAAGAGAGATAAAGAAAAGCCTTTTATGATGATGTATCTGCATAAAGCACCCCATAGAGCTTGGTGGCCTAGTCCTGAAAAGTTTGCTGAGTTTTATGAAAAGAAATTTCCTGAACCGAAAACTCTTTTTGATGACTATTCTGGAAGAGGAACTGCAGCTAAAACAGCAGAAATGAATATTCTAACACACATGCAATATATGCATGATAGTAAAGTAAGGCCTGAGACTATAAAAGAAATGGGTAAAGTGGAGCCTGAGATTGTTTATATAAAAGGAGATGGTAGTTTAATGCGTCCTACTGAACAAGGATTTTATCGTCCATTTGGTAGAGCAAATCAGGAACAGAAGAGATTATATGATGTTACTTTAGATAAGATTAGTAANGATTTTAAGGAAAACTGGCCNACTATGAATGATAAGGAAAAGATGCAATGGAAGTTTCAAAGATATATGCAAGATTATTTAGCAACAATTTCCTCAGTAGATGACAATGTTGGAAGAGTTTTAGATTACTTAGATAAAACTGGTTTAGATGAAAATACTATAGTAGTATACACATCTGATCAAGGATTTTATTTAGGAGAACATGGATGGTTTGATAAGAGGTTTATCTATGACGAGTCTTTCAAAACTCCATTAATGATAAAATGGCCAAATAAAATTAAACCTGGTACAACAAACGAAGAAATGGTTCAAAATTTAGATTTTGCTCAAACTTTTTTAGAGGCTGCCATGATTGATGCTCCCTTAGATATGCAAGGCGAAAGCTTGATTCCTTTGTTGACNGGAAACTCAGANGATTGGGATAGAGAGGCTGTCTATTATCATTATTATGAATACCCATCTGTTCATATGGCAAAAAGACACTATGGGATTGTAAATAAAGAATTCAAATTAGTTCATTTTTATTACGATATAGATGAATGGGAGTTGTATGATAGACTAAATGATCCAAATGAAATGAATAATGTTTACAATGATCCCAAGTATAAAGACGAAGTAGAAAAATTAACAGAAGAATTAAAAGAAATGAGAATAAAATATAAAGATTCAGAAGAATTAGATAATAGTTTTATCTACAAAAACTAATTATAAATTATTCTATTTATCTGCGGGCTTAAAATAAATTCGTTTCCCATTTTTATTATATATATCTCCATGAGTTAGATTTGGAGCTTTTCGGTAAGATTCTTGTTCAAATTGTCTTCCAACNCCCTTAGGTTTAAGTTTTGCATTTGCTATTCTTATGTCAATTTCTATTTTCATTGAGTCAAGTAATAAGGAGTAATTAGGATTACTTACAAGGTTTTTTAATTCTTCCTTGTCATTTTTATGATCATAAAGTTCATATCCTAATTCACCATTCTCTCCCCATTTGGTTAGTCTANAATTTTCAGTTTTAATTGAGTAACCATTTCTCCATCTTGTTAAAGCACTATTTCTTNTTTTAAAATTATTGTTTTCAAAAACAGGTTTAAGGCTTTTCCCAACCACATGATCTGGTNACTCAATTCCAGTTAAATCCATTAATGTTGGATAAATATCAATTAATTCTACAGGTGAATTTTCGATTCTTATATTACTTTCAATTCCAGGACCTGAAAAAATAAGAGGAACTCTTGTTGAATTATCAAAAAGAGTTTGTTTTTGCCAATGTCCATGTTCCCCAAGATGATATCCATGGTCAGATGTAAATACTACAATTGTATTTTTATCTAAACCAGTTTGTTTTAGTTTTTTTAATATTCTTCCAATTTGAGCATCTACAAAAGTTGTTGTTGCGAAGTATGCTTCTTTAATNTCCTGAGCAAGCTTTTTGTTAGATTTTAAATTAAGTTTTATTTGATTTTTTTTCAATCTAATTGAATTTGCCGCTGTTTTTGGAATTGTCTTTAAGTATTCATCATTGNTACCATTATAGGGAATTTCGATTGAGTTTCTGTCGTACATGTCAAAATATTTTTTAGGAGCTACNAATGGTGTGTGAGGTCTATACATTCCTACAGCTAAAAAAAAATTTTGTCCAGTTTTAGAAAAACTTTCTAGTTGTTCTATTGCTTCAGTTGCACCAATTCCATCAGTTTGTTCCTCGTCAGTTCCATCAGCTGCTAACCAACTTAGAGTTCCTCCATATTGTCTTGNTGTTAAAGTATTTATTTTATACTCTTCAATTTTATCTCTTCCATAGGGATTAATTGTTTGATCCCAGGTATATATGTCATCAGCACTAGAGGTTCCTATTGAGCTAGGGTTGTCAAAGTGATAAATTTTTCCAATTCTTACTGATCTATAACCCTGTTGTCTAAATCTTTGCCCCATTGTTATAACATCAGGAACTGTGGTTCTTAGTAATACATTATTATTAGTCATCTTAGTTTGATCTGTATACATTCCGGTCATAAAAGAAGCTCTAGATGGACCACATAATGGATATTGGTTGTGTACATTTCCAAAAAGAGTTCCGTTTTTAGCTAATTTGTCAATGTTAGGACTTATAACTTGAGGATGACCATAAGAACCTAAATCACAATTTAAATCATCTGCAATTATAAAAAGGACATTTAGTTTTTGATTTTTATCAATTGTATTAGATTTTTTACATCCAAGTACTAGTACAAAAAATAATAAGCCTAAAGTAATTTTAATATATTTCATAACGAATATTTACATGTTTCAATATATTAAATTTAAATCTAAAAAATATGCAATTTATCTGAGTGAATTGAATTAAATTTATAATTATGAAAAACTTATTCAAATTTTTCTATCTTTTTATTTTATTGCTAACTACTTTAACTGGATGTAAGCAAAAACAATATCAACCAAATATTGTTTGGCTTGTTGCTGAAGACCAATCTCAGCATTTTTTCCCATTCTACGGAGACAAATCTGTTAATTTAACTAATATTAGTTTTTTACTTGAAAATGGGATTATATACGATGATATGAACTCTCCATACCCAGTGTGCGCACCTGCTAGAAGTGGAATAATTACCGGAATGTACCCCAATTCTATAGGAACAGGAAACATGAGAGCACTTAGTGATTATAGAAATATAAGAAATGAAAATGAAGCTTCTTTGGAGATACCATATTATTCATCAAAAATAGCTGAAAGTATTAAACCTTTTACTCAAATTTTAAGAGACAACGGATATTATTGTACAAACAATTCGAAAAGAGATTATAATTTTAAATTAAGAGATGAAGCTTGGGATGATTCTAGTAATGATGCAACATGGGAAAATAGAGAAGAGGGTAAACCTTTTTTTTCAGTTTTCAATTTTAATGTCACTCATGAATCCCAAATATGGAAAAGAGATAAACAACAACTTAAAGTAAATCCAAATACTTTAACAGTTCCACCTGTGTTTCCTAAAGATTCAATTTCTAGGCACGCTTTGGCGGTAAACTATTCAAATTTAGTAGAAATGGATAGGCAAATGGGTCTGATTATAAAAAAATTAAAGGATCAAGGTTTGTATAATAATACTTATATCTTTTTTTATAGTGATCATGGTGGACCCTTTCCTCGTTATAAAAGATCAATTCATGAAACAGGATCCAAGGTTCCGTTAATTGTTAAGTTTCCTTCAAATGTTAAAGTAAAAGAAAAAAGGAATAGAGATATGTTAAATTTTATTGATTTTGCACCTACAATTTTATCCATTGCAGAAATTGATATTCCTGAAATATATCAAGGAAAAGCCTTTTTAGGAAATCAAAAATCAAAAATTAAAAGAAAATATCTGTTTACTGCCAGTGATAGGTTTGACGAACATTCTGATAGAATTAGAGCTGTAAAAAGTAAAAGATTTAAATACATAAGAAATTATAATATTAATAAACCTCATGCTTTAAACATAGGATATAGAACTCAGATGGCTTTAATGCAGCATTTAAATAAATTAAATAATTCCAACAAATTATCTCCAGAACAGAAACTCTGGTTTCAAGTTCCTAAAAATCCTGAAGAATTTTATGATTTAAAAAATGACCCCTTTGAATTAAATAATCTGATTGTAGATAATAATTATTCAAAGCAATTGAATGATTTAAGAAACCAACTTGATATGTGGATGAAAGAAATAAATGATTTGGGTCATTTTCCAGAGAAAGAATTAGCAAAATTATTAACTGATAATTAAATTTAATTTATGAAAAAATTAACTATTCTTTTATTCTTGTTTACTTTTTTATTACAACCAAATAATTGTTTTGGACAAAATTCTAATATTGATAATAAATACACTTTTAAAGAAGGTGATTATAATGGAATTGGAAAGTGGTATATGGGTAGAGAAATAGCCTATGTAATGGGATTTCAAGGAATTGATTGGTTAGAAAGATCTGAAAGAGAACAGGAAGAAAACGTTTCTAAATTGATTCAAAACATGAGGATTAGGTCCGATGATATTATTGCAGATATTGGAGCTGGATCAGGTTATCATTCTTTTAGAATTGCCACTTTAGCCAAAAATGGTTTAGTCTATGCAGTTGATATTCAAACAGAAATGTTGATGACTATTGAAAAGAATAAAGAGTTTAGTAAAATCAAAAATATTGAAACAATTTTGGGAACTGAAAAAAGTGTTCAATTACCTAAAAATTCAGTTGATAAAATTTTAATGGTTGACGTGTATCATGAGTTTAGTTTTCCAGTAGAAATGATTAATTCCATGAAAAACGCTTTGAAACCCAATGGGCAGTTGTTTTTAATAGAATATAGAGGAGAAGANCCACTAGTTCCTATCAAAACAATCCATAAAATGACTGAAAAACAAGCTTTGAAAGAAATGGAATCAGCAGGTTTTAAACTAAAAGAAAATATTGANAATCTTCCCTGGCAACATTGTATGATTTTTGTAAAAAATGATAAAAAATGACATATGCTTAGAATGATATTTTCTTCAATTTTTTTCTTTCTTTCTTTTCAATCTTATTCTCAAGTCGAAAATGAATATTCTATTAAAAATATTTTAATCGATAACGATTACGATCTCAACTCTTTTTACATAGGAGCAACACTAAATCATAGTCAATTAAACACTCCTGTTGAAAAATTATTTTTAAGTGAATTCACATATTCAACTCCAGAAAATTGTGCTAAGCAAACAATGATACATCCTAAACCAGGAATTTGGAAATGGAAAAAATTTGAGGATTATTTAAAATTTGCTAATAAAAATGATATCACTCTAAGAGTTCATGGTCCTGTAAGTCCACAAGCTTCAAAATGGGCTAAAAACGATTCAAGAACTAAAAAAGAACTTCTTACAAATATAAATGAGTTTTTCACTGCTCTTTGTATTAAAGTAAATAAGGAACCCTCCGTAAAATGGATGGATGTAGTTAATGAGACTGTAACTCGAAACGGTACTTGGTTTGCTGAAAAACCAGGAGATTCAAAATGGGAAAACCCTTGGACTCAAATTGGCTTGAACGCTGACGGTATTCCAATATACATTATTCGAGCTTTTGAAATAGCTAATGAGTTCGCCCCAAATATTAGTTTAGTATATAACCAACATGCTGGAATGGAACCTGTAATGTGGAAAAAAATATTAGAAACAGTTTTGTATTTAAAAGAAAGTGGTCTCAGGGTAGATGGTATTGGTTGGCAAGCCCATTTAAATGACATGAAAGATTTGGCAATGGATAAAGAGAAATTAGATTTTTTTGCTTCTTTAATTGATTGGACACATGCCAATGGCATGGACTTTCATGTAACTGAAATGGATTACAAGATTAGAGAAGATCCTCCTTTAAATGCATCCTTACAGAGACAATCTGCAGCATATTCCAACATAATAAAGATATTGATATCAAGAAAAGATAGTGGAGTGGTAACTTTCAATACATGGGGAATGATAGATAGACCAGGAAGTCATACAAATGGATACAGGTTCCTATTTAATAAAGATTTAAAACCTAAACCAGCAATGTTTGCAATAAAAAGAACTTTGATAAAAAGGGATACATCACTTGTTTTAATCAAAAAGTGATTATCAAATAATCAAGTTGTAATATTTTTTTGATTGAAACGATTTTTAATATTCTTAGTATTAATTAGATGTCTTACTGCTATAATAATTTTTTATATTTTTTAAAATAAAAACATTCTTTTAGTAGGAAGTTTGTTATTTACTCTTATGTTTGTAATAGAACAATAGTGTGGGCACACGTTAATTGTAAAATGTTCAAAACTAGTGATTTATAACTTTTTGATTTTATTAATAATGTGTAAAATATTAGATATTTATTTTATATGTAATTATAAGAAAACAGCTTTATTTAACTAAATATTACAAATTATGAAATTCATATTCCGTATAATTATTTTAACAGTCTTAACTCCTCTTATAGCTTTTTCTCAATCCAAATTAATTACAGGGACTGTTAATGATGAATTAGGCTTGCCTCTTCCAGGAGCTACTATTCAGGTTAAAAATTCAAATAATCTTGGAGCTATCACTAATTTTGACGGCCTTTTTACTTTAGAGGTTCCTTCAAATTCAAAACAAATCCTTATAATTTCATATATAGGTTATGTAAATGAAGAAGTAGATGTTTCTGAAAAAACAATATTTTCAATTAATTTACAAGTAGACAATGATCAGCTTGAAGAGGTCGTTGTTATTGGATATGGTACAGCTCTAAAGAAAGATATTTCAGGTTCTATTTCAACTGTTTCTGTCAAGGATAAGGTTGCAACTCAGTCCAATTCTGTAGATCAGCTTCTTCAAGGTCGTGCAACTGGAGTTCAGGTTATACAAAATAGTGCTACTCCAGGATCCGGAATTAGTGTAAAAATTAGAGGAACTAATAGTTTAAGAGGAAATAATGAACCTCTATATGTTATTGATGGAATTATTATTTCTTCTGCTGGTGAAGATGTACTGCCAACAGGTGTAGGAAATACTGGACAAGAAACTCAAAATGGTTTAAATGGTATAAATCCACGAGATATAGAAAGCATTCAAGTGCTGAAAGATGCTTCAGCAACAGCAATATACGGATCAAGAGGAGCTAATGGAGTTGTTTTAATTACTACTAAAAAAGGGGTTAGCGGCGAACCTAAAATAACTACTTTTTTTACTAATTCAGTTAGGACAGTGTATAAAAAAATTAACGTTTTAGGTGCATTTGGCTATGCAAATTATGTTAATGAAATTGATCAAATTGCAGGTTTAAATCCAAGATACACTTTTGAGGAAGAAGGTATTTTTGTTGGTAGTGAAGGAATTCCAATTCTTACTGATCAATTCAACTGGCAAGATGAAATATATGGAGATGGTTTTAGTCAAAAATTTGGAGTATCAGGTTCAGGAGGTGGAGAAAATGGAAATTATTATATATCAGCAGGATTTGATAATCAAAGAGGAGTAGTTACTAACTCTACATTTAAAAGCAGTGACATTAGAATTAATTTAAACCAAGATCTTAATAAAAATCTCAAATTAAAAGCAAGAATAGGTGGTTTTATTAATAACTCAAACTTTGCTGAAGGTGGAGATTTAGATGGAGGTGTTAATAGAAGTTTTGTAAGAAATGTTATTGCATACAGGCCTATTATATCACATGATTTAAACGATATTAATTCTGAAGATGACTACACAACAAATCCCTTTTCTTGGCAGAAGGACTTTTCTGATGTTTCTAAAGAAATGCGTTTTTTAGGTTCTGTAGGACTAACCTATAAGCTTCCATTAAAAGGATTGACTTATCAAATTAAATATGGTGGTAATATTAGAACAAAAGATAGAAGACGTTTTTATGGACTTTCTACCTATCAAGG
>JGI24539J26755_10000661_pt1 | contig 16297 bp, 12 predicted proteins | sample NorSeaMetagenome_2_FD_26755 | JGI IMG/M metagenome (IMG submission 26755) | reverse complement strand
AGCCCGGACCCGCCGAGCCACTGGAAAGCGGAGACGGACCCGGCGCCGATGGAGTCGGTGACGTCCTCGAATACCCCGCCCTGCCCGGGTACGTCCCCGCCGCTCTTGCCCTTCTTCCGTTCCTCAGGCAACGCGAGCTGCGTCCAGCGCCACAGTCTACCCTCCCCCAGCGTCCAGAGCTCCATCGCGCCCGTCGCGTCGTCGGCGATCCACTGCGCCGCGACAGCCGGCCCGGCGTGGCAGTCCCGCTGAATGGCGTACCGTCCCTGGCCACCCACGTCCACGACGACGATGCGCCCGTCCTCGAGGCCCACCGCGAGCCGCCCGCCGCTCCCTTCGCCCTCCTCGGCGGGGGGGCACCAAGACGCGCACGTCGCCTTGGTCTGCGGGAGACCGCGCCAGAGCAGGTCGCCGCCGCCGCCGCCGTGCAAGTCCAGCGATCGCAACGAACCGTCGCCGCACGCCACCGACGCACGGAACGGATCCTCCGGGTCGATCCCGACGCGGTACGCGAACCCACCGAGGCCCATGGTGCTCCACCTGCGCTCACACGCGCCCACGTTCCACACGGACACGCTCCTATCCAGCGACGTCGTCACCGCCGCGCCGTCCTTGACGCAGACGCTGAACACGGTTCTCGCGTGAGCCTTGTCGGGTGGACCGAATTTATCCACCGCGATCGGGGCGTTGTCCAAACTGGCGTCGCCCACGAGCTCATTCACGTNCAGGGTCCATCGAAGCAAATCCCCGCCGTGGCTCGCGGTGACCAGGTGCACGGTTTTCGTCGAGGAGGTCCCTTCCTCCGATTTTTTATCCCCGGCGTTTGGCCCCCCTACGGGGTTTGGGTCCCCTACGGGTGGGTCGCGCACGGTCGACCACGCGAGCGACAGCCACAGCCTGCCCCGCTGCGCCTCCGACAGGTGCGGCGGGCACCTCGGGAGCGACAGGGTCTTCCTCAGGCTCGTCCGCGCGCCGTCCCACGACCACAGCGTCACAGCCCGCTCCCGCCCGCCGACCGCCAGGACCATCCTCGGGTCGTCCCTCTCCGATGATCCCTCCTGAAGTCCCCTCTCGTTCCCTTCCTCGCTCGTACCCGTGGCGGGCCACGGCAGCCACGCGCACGCCTGCGCGTCCCCCGACCTCGCCGGCAGCCTTCTCTTCACGACATCGTCGCCGGAGAGCACGTAGACGCCCAGCGCCCCGCTCTGTTGCCCGCACGCCACCTCGTCGCGGCGCGGGTGCGGCGACATCGCCAGGCACAGCACCGGGGATCCGTCCAGGGGATCCAGCGCGCGTATCGGCCCGTCGCCGCCGCCACCGCCGAACCTCCACACCAGGCACTTACCGCATTTATCCCCGGACACGGCCAGGTCCGGGACGCGGGGCGAGGTGGCCACCGCGGTGACGTCGACGCCGTGGCCCCTAAGGATCCGTACGCATCGTCCGTCGGCGACGTCCCAGAGCCGCAGGGTCCTGTCCGCGGAGCCGGAGAGGAGGAGGTGCTCCACGCCGGGGTACCGCGCGAAGGCGAGCGCGGTGACGCGGTTGTTGTGGCCCACGAGCGTCCCCGCGAAGGAGACGTTCGCTGAATGGGGCCCGCGCGAGTGGGATGAAGAAGTCTGGGGCGTTGGGCGATCCGGCGCGGACCCTTTCCCCCCGTCGGGTCGAAGGAGGACGATGGCGTTGCGCGCGGCGTACGCGTAGATGGCGTTGGAACCCATGCCCCAATCGGCGAGCGCGGAGCCGTACCAGTTGGGCGCGGGCGGGATGGCTATGCCGTCCTCATCTTCCAGTTGGGGCGCCATGGGATCGCGACCTAAAATAAATCCAACAACTGGGCACCCCCTAACACCGCCCGGCTACCTCGACTCGACGCTATCGCCGGTCTCCTCGACGGACGAGACTCACCTCACCGGATGGTTCTGTGCATCAGCTCCGTCGTCGCGTTCGTTCGGTCGTCCTCGCCGCGCGCGACGGTGCGCCGGCGGTTATGGCGCCAGACGAACAAATCATCAGTCTTCGGCATGTTTTGGCGAAGAGGAGCTTCAAAGGGCGGCGGTGGTGCGCGTGCGTCGGGGGTCGGCGAACGTGTCGTCTACGGTTCATCACACGCGCTCATGCTACGGTTCTACGGTCTATGGCGTACTCTCGAAGGTACCTACGTGTTTTGCGACGTCGCATCGGCTCCAGGGCGCCCCAGGGCTCCATCCGGCGGCCGTCCGCCGACGCGCTCATCAGAATCAGCCTCTCCCTCATCATCCATCATCCCTCCCTCCACTGGTTCGCGCACTTGCAGCACTTGTAGAAGGTGCTCATGGGCTCGTCCGCGCTTCGTATCTGAATCTGCATGAAGTACGCCATCCCGTGGTCGCACTTCGGGCACGTCGCGGACGTCTTGTCCACGTTCTTCCACGCGCCGTCGCCGCCCAGCACGTCGTCCACCTGCTTCCGCTCAACCTTGACGGGGTCCCGGATGGTCTCGGTTATGTCGTGGACGTAGGGGCAGGTCTGGCAGTAGAACTTGAGACCGCCGCCGTCGGGGCAGTGGTCCACCAGCAGCATGTTCGCGCAGTGCGGACAGAAGCTGAGCATGGTGTCCGTGCGTGTCGCCACCTCCGACGCACCCGACTACTGTGGCGCCGAGGACCCATCGTGAACTTTTTGCCGAAATACGGTTGCTTCTAAACCAGTCAAACACAGTCTCGTTGAGCTTTATCCAAGGATGGACACTGCAACAGGCGCGACAGCCACCTGACGCACGACTCGCACCAAGATGGCCGAGCCGCAGGAAGAGTACGAGGACGACGGAGAGGTGCGTGGACCGTCCGTGACCCGCGCGGACGCGGCATCCGACCCCTTCATCCCGCGCCCGCACCGTGGGAAACGCCGATTGAGCGAAAGTTTCGTGACCTAAACCCTAAATGCCCACTGACGCGCCCGACCCCCTGCCCACCGCATCGCAGGAGTACGAGGAGGTCACCGACGAGGAGGAGGAGTATGAGGAGGAGGAAGAGGAGGAGGAGGAGGAGGCTGCCGCCGTGCCCCAGGCCATGACCCCGGCGGCCGCCCAGCTCCAGGCCATGATGCAGCAGGCGCAGGCCCAGGCGCAGCCCGCCGGGCCCAAGGACTGGGCGGGCCTGAAGGACCACCCCAACAAGACCCAGGCCTCCCTCAACGAGGTACTCTCCAAGATGACCTCCAAGGGCCAGACCGAGATGACCGTCGTGTTCGTGGGCAAGCAGGGCGTCGGCAAGAGCTCGACACTCAATTCCGTCCTCAACGAGCGCGTCGCCGCCGCCGCGCCGTTCCAGCCCGAGACGCTCCGACCCCTCCTCGCCGCACGGAAAGCCGCAGGGTTCACCATCGCCTTCCTGGACACCCCCGGCTTGCTCGAGGGCGATGCCGTGTCCCAGCGCGGCATCTCCAGCGTCAAGCTCGCCATGAAGGACCGCGAGGTGCACGCCGTCGTGTACATGGACCGACTGGACGCGTGGCGAGTGGACAACTCGGACCGGGCCATCTTCAAGGCGCTCGCGGAGAATTTCGGGATGGACATCTTCGAGCGGATGGTACTGGGGTTCTCGCACGGGCAGCTGTCACCCGCGAACCAGATGCCCTACGACCAATTCGTGGAGCAGCGCGCGAGTGAGCTGAGAAGTACTATTCGCAAGACGCTCGGCGCCCCGCACCTGGCGCTGCCGCACGCCATCGTCGAGAACGGGAGCAGGTGCGCGACGAACGGCGACGGCGAGAAGGTGCTGCCGGACAGCGGGCGTACTGCGTGGGTGCCCAAGTTTGTGAGCACCCTCGTGGACGTCGCGATGGGTCTGGCGCCCATGGCGTTTGACCCGGAGAAGACGTACAACAAGGACGACCCGAACAAGAAGCGCCGGCTTCTCATCTTGCCCATGCTCACGCTCCAGACGCTGGTGCTCAGGCCGTTCATCGTGAGCCTCATCAGGAAGGACGTCAAGAAGGGCAAGGGGGGGCGCGTGTGAGACGCATACTACTACTAATACGTAACAAAAACAGCATATCATATGATACACTCCTCGCGCATCGCGTCGCCCCCAGGCAGTCAGGCGTTTTCGTAACTCGTATTCCCGTGTCAACAATCGCGTCAGATCCCGATGGCACCTCGTGCCAAGCGCGTTAAGTTGGATGAGGGTGCGAAGCAGCCGGACCTCCCGTATCCCTTTGGACCCGGACCCGAGGTGCGCGTGGACGTCCCGAAGGATGTCGTCATCCCGACGTTCCTCGAGATGACGGGCCGGGCGCGGGAGTTGATGCGTCAGGCGACCCGCGAGTGGCAGTGGGTAAGTTTATTTTAATTATCGTATGGGCAATTAGTATGACATCGTGTTTTGTTTACAGGATGCGTTCTCCTATGTCCTCCACGTCCCGACGTATCCGCTGGCGACGCTCATGAAGCACATGCTGTTTTACTCCAGCCTGGGCAATGAGTTCATCCCAAAGCACCGGGAGAAACAGCTGGATCGCTTCTTGGTGGCCGTGGACCTGCACTACCACCGACCGATACGCAATCCCGCGGAAGATCGTGTCAACATCAAGTCGACGGCAGGAGGAGGCGAGGGGTTGCGGGTGGGATATCACAACGTCGTGCACGCCTGCGACGTCCTGCAGTCCACGTACGCGTACATTCACTTCAGCGATCTGACCACGCACCAGCCGTGTCTCAGGTTCCGATACGAGATGCTCTTCGCCGCGATGGTTCACGACGTCGGTCACGTAGGGGTTGATAACAACTTTTTAGTCAAGACCAAATCACAGGCCGCGGAGACTTGCCCGGAGGCGCCGCTGGAGCACTACCACTCCCGCTTCGGCAAGATCATCGAGTGCCAGTTCGACGGCTTCGACCATAACACACACGTTGACGACGGGTACGAACTGAATCACGGATACGTCAAGTGGGACGAGTTCGTGCCGAGGATGGTGATGGACACGGACATGTCGCGGCACGCCGACGTTTTACGCAGGGCCGGGCCAGCAGAGGACGCCTCGAAGTGGCTGCCCCCGAGGGAGGATGCGCAGTGGAGTAACCTGGTCGAGGAGGCGAAGAAGTGGAGCACGTACTGCGAAAAAGAGAGGATCGAGGGTAAGGAGCTATTGAAGAACTCCCCAATGTGGTTCGCGGCGGCAAGTAACCAACTGCGTTCTCTAAACAAGATTAACTATCGGGAGACTTCGCACGACGGTCTCCTCGACCGGGTTCGGACGCTGCAGACGCTCGTGCTCAAGGCTGCGGATCTCGGGCATCTGGCGCGTCCCTTGCGGGTTCACAAGGAGTGGGTGGAGGTTCTCTTCGAAGAGTTCTGGGCGCTCGGGGACAGGGAGGCGGCGGCGGGGTTGGACGTGAACCCGCTGCACGACAGGTTGAACGCGTCGGGGGTGAAACTAGCGGAGAGCCAGGTTGGGTTCTTCACGAAGGTGGGTTTGCCGCTGTTCGAGGCGTTGGTGGAGGTGCTGCCCAGCACGAGGTGCCAGCTGGATGCCGTGCGTACGAACCTCAAGTACTGGGAGACGCGTCTGGCGGAGGAGACGGTGAAGGAGGCGAAGGCGGGGGGAGGGTGTTAGCAACACTTGTCGAAATACGAGATTTTCTAGAAAATCTTTGGAGAATATTCTGCTGACGCAATCATGCGATCCACATTTGCCTCAAACCTCCGCGCGCGGAGGGAAGGTTCGCGGCGCGCCGCGTCTCGAGAGAGTCGCTTCGGGGCCTGTCGGGCCTTCACCCGATCACCAGCGGGGGGGGCGATGGGTTGCGGCGCGAGTAAGAGCGCGGACCCGGGGATCGCCCCAGCGGAGAAAGCCCAAGCCCCCGCGAAGAAGGAAATTCAGAAGGAAATCCCCCCAACCAAGGATGTCGTCCCTAAGAAGGAGTCCAAGGCGGACGGAGCCGACCAAATAGGCGCCAACTTCGACGCCGCGGCGGCCGTCACCGTCGCCACCGGTACAGCCGCGCTCGTCGCCGGAACCGTGTCCAGCGATGCGAGGGGCGCCATGGGCTCGGCAGCGGCGGTCGCCGGGCAGGGATTATTAGCCTTCGCAAAAGAGCTCCCGTGGGTCGCCCCGATAGCCTTCCTCATCGCCGGTGTCGTCCAGGCATCGGCGGAGGTACACTCGCTCAAGGCTGACGCGAAGGTGTTCTGCAAGAACGTGCAGAGCTGCGAGGCTATCTTGCAGGAGGTCGCATCAAAGGGACACCTCGAGCACGTACGCGAATCCGTGGAGGCTCTCCAGTACACGATGGAGGAAGGACTCGCGTTTTGCCAACGGCTCAGGATGCAGTACTTCATCACGCAGCTCATCATGAGCGGGCGGGACACCGTCAAGTTTCGGGAGATCTCAAACAGCCTGCACAGGCAGGTGTCCGTCATCGCCGCCGCCGCGTCCATCAACGCTCAGTCCGTCATCGTAGACGACTTCCAGCAGGGCGAGCAGCTCAAGGCGAAATTGGAGGAGCTCGGCGGCGCGGCTGCGGTCGCGGCGGACCCGGATAAGATGGCGCAGTGTACCTCGTTCCTCAAGGCATCCGACGAGCTCATGCTCGGCGCCATCAACAGCGTCGAGGCTGCCGTGCGACTCGAGGCTCAGAAGAGCCGGCGCGACATGGAACAGATGAAGGAAACGCTCCTAGAGTCGCAAAAACAGCAGACCAAGGTGCTGGAGGACCAGGTTAACAAGCTGACCACCATGATGGAGGCTTTGCTGATGGCCAAGGCGGGACCCGGGGTGGATTTCTCGCAGCCGACCGGCGTTCCAGTCGCCGCGCCGCCCCCGGCTCCACCGCCGGCACCAGCGCCAGAGGCACCCGCGCCAGAGGCTGCACCCGAGCCCGCGCCCGAGCCCGAGGCTGCCCCCGAGGCACCCGCGCCTGAGCCCGAGGCACCTGCTCCTGAGGCACCTGCGCCTGAGGCACCCTCTCCGCTGGCGCCCGAGGCCGTCGCCGCCAAGTTTGAGGAGACTGTCAACGCCGAACAGATCAGGGCGTACATGAAAACGATGCCCACTTACGATAACGAGGCGGAGCGCCTCGTCGCCGTCAAGGAGGCCGGCCTGGAGACCGCGGACGTCACCGACACGATCGGCGCCGATGAATTCACCTCAATCACCAAGGAAGCCATGGACGAGTTCGGGGTGTGCACCGCGTACATCGGTTCCATCGACGGCACCAGGCAGACGTACCAGTCGTGGCGGCAGAAACACCTCGACGGGTCCGTTCAGGACCACGCGGGCCTGTGGCTCCCCAACAAGTTCGGCATGTGCAAGCATACCGTCAAGGCGAACGACGTCGTGGTGGCCAACGGTAGCTTGGGTGAGAACACCCTGGAAGGGATGCCGATGTTCAGCGCTGAGGAGATGCAATCCATGGCAATGGCGGGAGACAAGGAGATGGGACGCATCTTCGGGGACGTCCAGCAGATGATGGAAGACCCCGAGGGCAAGGTCCCCAACGAACAGCTCACCAAGGAGGACTGGAGCCCACACGGCGAGAATGGCATGACCTACGGCAAGGTGCGTGGGTTCTTTGGGAACGCATTACCCGCGTGGACCCCGCAGACGCATTACACCGGCATCCCCATCAAGGTCGGCGGTGAGACCGTCGCCACTTTCTGCGTCATTGACGGTAAGCAACGCGACGATATCAACGTCGACAAGATGAAGGAGTACGCCGCGCGCGCCCAGAAGGTCATGGAGGAGCGCGCCACGGCTCGCAAGGCTGCGCAGGCGGCCTAAACGGGGGGAAAATCCACCCGGCCTAAATTATGTTTAATGTTGAATGTATTGATGACCGTTGTAACTAAATGGTCATATAAATGCGTCCTAATTCGTATTTATAGCAGCGAATAAGGTTTTAGGTTAACTTTGTCACAGGGGTGCCTAGAAGACGGCGGCATAGTGACGTGACACGTCGAGCTGGGGGAATGTCGACGCAGGGTGAATGGTGCGAGACCAAGTGGGTGTGTACCACCCACCTGGAGCCCGCCGTCGCCTCCAAGGCGGCGTCGGAGGAACCGGAACGGTTCGCCCGGGCGGTCACGGCGCTGGAGCGAGCGCTGGATGAGGCGAAAGCCACCGGCGACTTCACGCGGGTGCACGCCCGGTTCCAGCCCACGTCGCAGTTCTTCAGCGCCCGCACGGGCTTGAGACCCGAGGATCTGACGCGATGCGCGCACCTGGCCATCGACATCATGCACGCGGTCGACGGGGACGTCAGCGCACAGGCGCGTTGGGGCGGCATGGCGACTCGGGTGATGGAGACCCACGGGAAGAGGCTACGGCTGTCGGTGGACTGGCGGCCGCTGCGTACGCTCGTCAGGGCGTACCTGGACGGAGACAGCGAGGGATACAACGGCGCCATACCCCTCGCGGTGCACCAGGCGATCGTGAGCAGGCTGGCGAGGAAGTCCAGGCGGCACTTCGCCCCCGACGCGCCCGCCCAGATCTGGGCGATGCTCGAGCCCGAGATCCGCGCCGTCGACACCGCGGACTGCTTCGAGGGGCTCGGCATGCTCAGCATCCTGATGCCCTGCTCGAGGATCGGCGACGACGACGACGACAACCCGTGGGACGAGTGGGTCGCCACGTGGGTCCAGATGTCGTCGTGGATGCACACAAACGCCTTCTGGCTCTCCGGGTGGCACGCTCTGTTCGCGCAGCTGTCAAAACACGACCGCAAGGGACGAATCGACTGGGCGAAACACCGCGCGCACATGCACACCACGGCGCTGTGGTTCATGGAGATGCCCGTGGGCGGAGGGGAAGGTTCGTGCCCGTTCGGACGGAGGTCACCGAGCAGGGCGACGTACGTGTTCAACAGGTTCGTCAACGAAGACGGCATGCGAGTGAGAACCGCCGCCAAGGCTTTGGTATACAGACTAGGCACGACGACGAATGGGGACGGTGGGGACCCGGATGCTGACGCCATGGACGCCATCGTCGACGTGGCTGAAACGTACGCGCACCCCAGCAACAACGGGCGGTGGCACCAGAACATCGCGCTCTTCGTGCAGCACTGCGTGCGGTACTTTCGCAAACGGTGCGCCAGTAAGCGCCACGTGGACGACATCCCGCTGTCACCTGAGGCGAAGGAACGGTTCGTCCGGTGCATGATGCGACTGATCGACCCCGGGATGTACAGCAAGAACGGCAAGTTCCGCATGGCGAGTTCCGTATGCGCGGGGCAGCTCGCGTATACGTGCCCAGCCGCCGTGCTTCCCAAGGTTATGACCAGGTTCCAGGAGGCCATCGAGCACTCCACGGCGACGCACCAGCTCTCCGCGGCGCTCTCCGTGATGACCTCGTGCCTCCGTCCGATGCTCCTCGCGCCGATGGATGCGTTTCAGTGTGGAACGGTACCGCCCCCCGCGGACTACCTGGCGGCTGTGCTGGACGCGACGCTCCCCGGCATCGACGCCAACGACTCCCATAAGACGCTGGGCGTGGTGAGGCTGTACGCGTCGGTGGTGAGCAACTTTGGAGTGTTGGCAGACCCGGGGGAGGATGNCGCGTGCGAGTCGTTCCCGTTCTTCTGGTCCGAGTGGATCCCCGCGGTGTTTGACCGGTGAGTTCTCTGTTTTAACTTCTGTTCTTATGGGCAATTAGAATGACGTCGTGTTTTCTTTACAGGTTCTTTGCGTTTTTCCAAAACGTGGATCCGGGCAACGCGAGCAAGAGTGACGGCGCGGATAAGCACCGGGGTGGAGCCGGCGGCGACGGCGGCGCGAGCTACCTGATGGGAACGTCCTCGATGTACTCGCCGCTGATGCGGTTGATATTCGCGCGGATGCACCCGAGCCTGCGTCCGCGGGCGGTTCGTCAGCTCGCGCGGTTCGCGCTCACCAGCACCCACAGCGGCCTCACCGGCGAGGTTGGGCAGATGGTGATGGCGGCGGCGACGCAGGCGCCCGAGGAGGCTGTTCCGAACCTGACGGTCCCGCTGCTGCGAGCGTTGGCGCAGGAGATGGACGACGTCGCCAGGCTAGTCGCCGACGGGACTGTGGAGGCGCACCAGATCGTGTCCCCGACGAAAGAGGCCAAGCTCAAGTGGCTCACCGGGTTACTGGGCAGCGCGCTTCACAAGGGTGGGCCACGAATCGTCGACATCGCATCCGAAGTATCCGCCGTCCTTCGGTCCATGTTTGAGCTCAGCGTCACCGGCAAGTCACTTCGACTCGCCGAGATGGCGGCGCACCTGGCTTCCATGATGTGCGGCGCGCTGACTGGGACGTACGTCGACGATCTTTTCGCCGCGGATGACGGCGACGCTTCGACGAGTTTCCCCGCGAGATGGGTCGCGTCCAAGGTACGGGAGGGCGAACGGACGGATTTGATCCCCACGCCGTTCAAGTGGCGCCGCCCGTCGCCCGAGGAGATCGAGGTGGCGACGGCGGTGGACGCGGAGTTCCTTCGCGCGCCGGCCAAGGAGTTACTCGACGCGCTCACCGGCGGGACGGACGGTACGGAACTCGGGAAGGAAAAGATCCGCGGCGCCCTCGCGTCCATCGGCGGCGTCGTGAGCGGCTTTCGCACCCGCTTGGTTGATTTCGAGCCAGCCGGAGTGGAACAGCCCGAGAACATCGTCGGAGTGCAGGACGTCGTGGATCCCCCGGTGCCGCTGGAGTCGCGGGCGCTCGCGTGCGATGCCGTCTCCGCCGTGCTGGAGAACGTGGGCGCCGACGACGTCGAGACGCTCGGGATGGCCTTGTTCGTCGCGGATAAGCTCCTGGCGCCGCACACGCAGGATTTCCACGGGATTAAATCGGCGCTGCGCACGTGGCACGCGGACGCCACCGCGCTGACCCAGCCCAAGATGGCGCCCGACGACGTCAAAGTTCAGCCGCGGTGGCTCGTCGCCGAGTACGCCTTTCTTCGCTTCCTATGGAGGGGCAGTCAGGCGGCGTACCACCGCGGCGGGCCCGGGTCGGACCACCCGACGCATCCCTCCTTCGTCAAGCTCGTGGAGCAGTGCCGCCGCATGTGCCTGCACAAGTACAGCAGCGTGAGAGCCGCCGCGAGGTGCGCCACCGAGGGTGTCATGAAACGGTTCCCCACGTCGATCCCCAGGCTCTGCGACCCGGCCGCGGATGCGCTCGCAGCCACACCCGCCGACGAGGACCGGTGCGTCGCCGCGTGCAAGCTCCTCAAGGCGACAACCTCGGTGAACCGGCTACGGACGGACCCTGCGCATTTCCGGTCCGTCGCCGCGGCGCTCCTCGGGTCGTCGCATCACGACGGCGAGAAGGCGCAAACCGGCGTGAACGAACTGTTCCTCTCCATCGCCATTCGGTTCAGCCGGTCGCACCTGCGTCACACGGAGGACGATACCTACGCGCTCCACCCCGATCTGCGCGCCACCCGGGAGCTGATCTTCGGGATGATGTCGTCGACAGAGAAAGACCCGGCGGCGGCGGCGGCGGCGGCGGCTACACCGATGGAGACTGACGAGGGCGACAAGACGGCCACCTCGGCGCTGCACTGGAGTTACAGTCTGATGGCCAACGCTCTGCTGCTGTTTCTGGTGCACCCGCGGCTGGACGACGCGGAGATGTCCCGGCTCACGTCCTATTGCATGTCGTGCCTCCTCGGGGATCTCAAGGTTATCCGGATGCCCGCCGCGTGCGTGCTGCTGATGATCTCGCGGTTCGAGAGCTTCGAGCGCGCGGGCGCACCCGTCGTGGCCGCGACGTTGACGTCCCAGCCCGGCGCGCTCGCCACGATGCTCACCAACCTCGGTCTGTGCCACAGCGTCGCCGAGGCTGGCGGCGGGCGGGGACCGCAGGGTCGCGCCGACACGCTGGTGCAAGCCGCCGAGAACCTCTACGGCGCCGGCTCCGACATGAGCGGCAAGCCGTGGCCGCGCACGAGGATATGCGACGACAGCCAACTCATCGGGAGCTTCGTGGTGGCGTGCGCGAGGCTCTTCGGGCTGTTCACCCGCGTCGCCCCGAACGTCGTGGCTGAGACGCTCGAGGCGCCTCTGTCCACGGGGGCCTTCGCTGAAGGGGACCGGGGCGCGAGGTGCGCAGCCGCCGAGGCCATCGCGGGTGTCCTCGCGTCCAACACTGCCCCCAAATGGGCCGCGCCCTTGCTCCTCAAGGCTGTGGACGAGGCGGCGAATGATTCAACCGAGGAGTGGCTCCGAGCGGTGCGATACGCCGCGAGAGGCGGGTCCGACGGCCTCGGGTGCGAACCGCTGCTGACGGCGCTGACGACCCAACCCGACCGACACACCGCCACCGTGTCGCAGCAGGCGAGGCGGCTGGAGGCTGCGCTGATGTGCGTAGCCGAGCTCGCCGCGCCCCCCGTCTCGGACGCCGCGGTGACGTTCCAGGAGAACCTGCTGGACGAGCTCCTCGCGCCGGGTGAGTCGAGCCCGCTGGGTCACCCGTCACGGGCCATGCGTGAGGAGGCCGCCAAGCTCGCGGCGCAGCTCATCGGCGCGCACGGTGGGGACGGGGAGGTAGCCGACGCACGGTTCGCGGGTGCGCGGGCCAAGGCGCAGGCGCTGCTGGGTCAGTTTGTGGAGTACGCGCCGGACGCGTGTCGGGAGGCGTTGGAGCACCAACCCTCCGACGCGAAGCTCCTCGGTATCAACGGCGATGCCATGGAGCTCGACGTCGATACCGAGCGTACCGACCGAGCTCAGAACGACGATGCGAAGAACAAGCTCGGTACCGGGTTCAAGGCACCCGCGGGGCGGGGCATGCACTGGCTCGAGGGTTCGTTCCTGACGGTGATACAGCTCGCCAAACACGGCGGCGTCGCGTTCGTGTCCGGCGCCGTCGCCGCCGCGCTCCCCTTTGTCCTCCGCGTGCAGGAGTGCCCGGACCGTGAGTTTGCACTCGTGGCGAAGCGAACGCTTACTTACATCAAGTACCTCGTGTTCCCCCGCGCGCACCTCGGGCTCGTGGTGGCCGGTACGTTGGAGGGCATGAGGGACGGACACCAGTGGCACGCTCGAGCCGCCGCGCTCAAGTTTTGCCAGGCTTTCGCGTACCGCCACTCGTTCACCCTGTCAACGCACGAGATGGCCAGTTTACGTGACGAGACGTTCGCGGCGCTGTGCGATGTCCAGATTGAGGTGCGGACGATGGCGCGGGACACGCTGATCGGTTTCCTCAAAGGGGTATCCGCGGTCACTGCGAGTTCCATTCGTGCACGGTGCTTAAACGCGTCCAAGGAGTTGCCGCCGCGGAAGCGATCGCGTGTGGGACGCGGGGAGGACGGTAACCCGGGTGGTGTGGACGGCCCTGATGAGGACTCCAAGGCGAGGAGGCACGGGTGCGTGCTTGGTTTGAGCGCGTGCGTTTTGTCAGCTCCGTACGGGGTTCCGGATTGGATGCCGGAGGTGTTGGAGGAGCTGTCCAGGCGGACGTGCGAGCCGAACCCGGTCAAGGAGAGCGTCCAGTGGACGTTCTCGGAGTTTAAGAAGACGCACCATGACGCGTGGCAGGAGACGCGCGCGGCGTTCACGAGCGAGCAGTGGGAGAACATATCCATCGGGATGGAGCTGGCGCCGAGCTACATCGTTTAACATCCTTTTCGCTGAGCCTCAACAAATCGCAATCGCGCCAGCTGTCTTTCAAGGGGGGTTGCCCACCATCGTCTCCGACCACTTCAAGCCGCGGTACCGCCCCTTTCGGTGTGCCCGAGTCTTCGCCGAGCGTCGGACTCGCGAAGAAGACCGCAACCCGAGTCGTCGTCGCCGTCGTCGTTCCGTGAGCGGACAGCCGCGGCGCCCTCCGAGCGAACTCACCGGCCGCGTCACGTGCTTCGGAAGCCTCAACTCACGCGGTTTCCTCAGTCTGACCCGACACCACCATGCAGCGCATGGCCTCCATGATGGGCGGCTCTCGCGAAGCCGAGTCCCACACCGACTACCAGCCTCTTCCGGGTGGTGAATTCGACGACATCGGTGAGTCCGCGCATCCATAGCCGTCCCAAAGAGCCATCGATCCACGCCGTCACGGAAAATCCACCCCCTCCCGCGCCTCGCCCGAAGATTCTTTTTCCTGACGCTTCGGTCCCCTCTCCACGCCGCCTCCATCTCAGGCGGGATTCGTCAGCCGGACTTCTCGCAGGACAGCGGCGCCGGCGCGACCCAGGCGAGCGCGCAGAACCACGGCGGCAATCTCATCGCGTCGTGCCCCAAGTGCGCCTCCCAGCTGCTCATCCCGCCCGGCGTGCCGACGGTGGCGTGCGGCTCCTGCGGTCAGGCCATCTCCCCGGTCGTCTCCGGGGGGCACGGAGCCCCTGCTCCGCCGCCCGGGCCCGAACCGTTCACGAGGATGGTCAAGTGCCCACTCTGCGCCGCGGTGCTGCAGCAGCCCCCGGGGGCGTCGCTGGCTGTCTGCGGGGGGTGTCACCAGGTGATCGCTATGCCTGGGGGGGAAAACGGGGGTGGCGGCGGCCAGCCGCAGGCGTCGGGGGCGAGCTCGGAGGCGAGCGCGTTGGGAGAGGGGGGCATGCCGCCGATCATCGCGTGCCCGTCGTGCAACATGAGGCTGCAGCCACCGCCGGGGGCGCCGCTGGTGGCCTGCGGCGGGTGTAGGCAGGTCATGCAAGTGCCTGGGGTGGCCCAGTCATGAGGATGCACCATCGAACCACGCCACGCACGAGAGCACGTATCACCTTCACCTTAGCGCACTAACTTACGGATGTTTAACACGCACTGTTGATCACAGACAACCGACGTCGTCTCGTTACAACTGCCTAACCACACACGCACACGCACTCGTTCACTCGGCGCTCTTCGTGTTCATCACCCAACAGAACGAATCAATCCGCGCCGAGTCGTCAATTGAGCAATGATCCCGTTTACGAGCCGAGGGCGAGGGTGAGCTCCGCCTCGCACGCCAGGTCCTCGCCGACGAAGCACTGGCCCTTCATCTTGGCGATGCCGAAGCGCTTGTTCATCTTGGTCAGGACCACCTTCATCACGAGCTGGTCGCCCGGGACGACGGGCCTGCGGAACTTGACGCCGTCGATGCCTGTTAAAAAAACACGACGTCAGTCATTTTAATTGCCCATACAAATATAAAAAAATAGACTCACCGGCGAAGAAGAACTCCTGCTGCGTGCCGCCGTCGCCCGACGCGGCGGGGTCGAGCATGATGAGCCCGCCGACCTGCGCCATCGCCTCGACCATGAGAACGCCGGGCATGATGGGGCGCTGGGGGAAGTGACCGGGGAAGAAGTTGTCGTTGATGGTGACGTTCTTGAGGCCGATGGCNTAGGAGCCCTGCTCAATCTCGAGNACGCGATCGACGAGGAGGAAGGGGTAGCGGTGGGGGAGCAGGCTCATGATCTTATCGATGTCCATCTCCATGGGAAGCGCCTTGCCGAGACCCTTAGCCACGGAGCCGGGGACCTCCTTGGCGTCGGCGGCGCGGACGACGAGGGACGAGGCGCGAGCCTTGGAGGAAACCTTGGAGCCCATCGCGAGGGATGAGCCCTGGGCGGTGCGCCTCTGGGTGAAGGCCGCGGGGGCCTTGGAGGAGGCGCGGGCCTTGGCGGAGGCGACCGCGACGGGCGCGCGCACGGAGGTGGCGGAGGTGACGGCGAACATCTCTGTTGCTATCGGTGCGTTCAGGTATGGATGCGAGGCAATGGATAGGAAAGGGGAAAGCAGTCGGCTGACTGGGTTTTACGCTGGCCAATCAGAGCGGTTCGCACGCAGGTGCACAGTCAGACAGTCAGACAGTCAGAGTTTGCCATTAACAAAAACAGCTCGCGACGCCTAATACACGTAAGGGATCAGCCTGTACTTCACGATGGCGCAGTACTTGTCCCAGTCCTTGCCGTACTTCTCCTGGCACGCCTCCCCGTCCCGCATGTCCCGGTGCACGAGCAGGATGCCAAAGTAGATGACGTAAAAGTAAGGCACGACGTGGTCGAACCCGCAAGGCAGGCACCAAGCCCACGACATGAGCCAATCGCCCAGGTAGTTGACGTGCCTCGCGATGCCCCACCACCCGCTGGTGATCAGCCTGGTGCCCCGCTTCGTGGGTAAGTACGTTAAGTGCGCCACACGCGGGTCGTTCGGGTCGTTCCTGAACCAGTTCTTCTGCAAGTTACTCCCGCGGAACACGGCGTATCCCAGGCACTTGACGATCAAAATCAATGCAAGGAACGCGATGGACAGCTCCTGCGGCCGCTCCAGGCAGTACCTCGCCTGAAGTGAATACGTGAACGGCACCCACACGAGGTCACCGAACACCAGCATGAACCCGAACCCGTCGGTGGTGACGTCCATCGTGGTCAAGATGGC
>JGI24539J26755_10000657_pt1 | contig 16328 bp, 15 predicted proteins | sample NorSeaMetagenome_2_FD_26755 | JGI IMG/M metagenome (IMG submission 26755) | reverse complement strand
TAGAAAGGTCTAAAGAAGAGTTAGTTGTAATCCACTTTAGTAAATTATCTTTTCCCCCAAAATCATCTGCATACCATTCAAATATTTTAGAAAGCTCAACTTCTCCCCCGTTTTGTCTTATTCCTAAACCTGAGCTCTTTAAAAAACGCTCCGTGTTTTCTTGTAACAATGTATCTACATTTTTTTCAGAAAATGCATTATTAGAAAGCTTAGGGCAAGAAGCAGCTCCGCAATTAACAGCAAAATGAATTTTAGGCTCTTTAAAAACTGGGCGGATTATTTTATTCTCTAAGTAATTTAAAGAGATTGTTTTTTTACCAATTTTAATAAAAGAAATATCCCAAGCATTTTCGATATCCTTAATTGACTCAACTGGGTAATTTTTAAGAATCAATGAAACTGTAGAAGCATTATATAAATTAATATAATAAGCTAACTTCTTGTTTCTTGACCAATTTTCTTTTGGCTCAGCACTAGTTAACATCTTTAAATATTCATTTAATTTATATTCTTCTTTTTTGAAGGAATCGTAATTCACAACACCATTTCCGGAAACATGTTTTTGTAACAACTCATTAAACTTTAAATGATTAAATGTTATCACCATAGGTTTTACTCGTCCTAAACTGGGAACAATAACATCCTCCTCAATAAACAAACCGTCACCCTTAACAGAAGCTACATCAGAAACCCTAACATCTTCTACAGGATTATTTTGTTTAATTATTATTTCAGAAGTATTAATTTGTTTTTTAACTTTCGGATCATCCATTTCAAGATCAGATAAAGCGTTAGTACTTTCAACCTTATCTGAAATTTTAGTTTCTAAATTCTCAACAACTAAACCCTCCTTCTTTTCAACAAACTCAACCTTTTCGTTAATTACCTGCTGATTTACTTTATTCTTATTTACTTTATCTCCGCAGGAACCAACTACAATAGCTAAAATTGTAAGACACATAATTCTCTTCATACTGCAATAACGTAAATATTTTTTGAAAGTTTGTTCAGAAAGATGACAATTTAAAAAGTATTTTTAAACTTTAAACAGTTTTCCATGAATTTACAACTATTAAAAACATTGTGCGGAATTCACGCTCCTTCAGGAAGTGAGTTTTTATTAACTGAATTTCTGCTTGATTATATTCACGAACATAAATCTTCTTGGACTAAACAACCTATAATTCATGCAGGAGGAGAATTTCACGATTCCATTGTTTTAGTGTTTGGGAAACCAACAACAGCAATTTTCTCACACATCGACTCAATAGGATTTACTGTTGGTTATGGCAATAAATTAATTAAAATAGGTGGTCCGCAAACTGAAAACGGATACAAGCTTGTTGGAAAAGATAGTTTAGGAGAGATAGAATGTGAATTATTTGTTGAAGATGATGGAATATCTTACATATTTCATAGAGAGATCGAACGTGGAACCACGTTAACTTTTAAACCAGAATTTAAATCAGAAGAAGGCTTTGTTGATTGTTGTTATATGGATAATCGTCTTGGAGTTTTAAATGCCTTAGAAGTAGCCAAAACATTAGAAAATGGAGTTATATGTTTTAGTTGTTATGAAGAACACGGAGGTGGAAACTCACAGTTTTTAGGTAAATTTATTTACGATAACTATCAGGTTAGACAATCTTTAATATCAGATATCACATGGGTTACTTCAGGTGTTCAACATGGGAATGGAGTTGCTATTTCCATGAGAGATTCTGGAATTCCAAGAAGGAAATATCTTAATAGAATTATAGAGATTGCTAAAGCGTCCAAAGTACCTTATCAATTAGAAGTTGAAAGTGCTGGCGGTAGCGATGGAAATGCTATTCACATGAGTTCCCTCCCCTTTGAATGGTGTTTTATAGGCGCCGCTGAAGATAATGTTCACTCTCCAACCGAAAAAGTAGCTATTAAAGATTTTGAGTCAATGGTTGAGTTATATAAAGCGCTAATGGTTTCATTATAATATTTTCCTTATTTTTAGAAAAGTTGCTTAAACTTAAATCAAATATTATTTTATTTATCAGTATCTTATCTTTCGGGATAAGTGCAGCACAGCAAGACATAGCTATTGATACTGCACATTTTGATACTGTAGGAATACGAATTACCTCTGGCTTTACCGTTAAGGACTTTATCCGAATGAACAAACAGGACACCTCTTTCTACAGGGCCTTTAAAAATCTAAAACTTTACCCACATAAATCTGTAAATGAAGTAACCATTTTTAATAGGAAATGGGAACAAATCGGAAAGATGAATAGGACTGCAATGCATTTAAGCAACGGTAAGCAAGGTTGGATTGAAATTAAGGAAGAATCTACGGATGGGAAGTTCTACAACAGGAAAGGAGAGCATAAGTACCTTACAGGCGAAATGTATGATAAAGTGTTTTTCGAAAAAGGAAAATTCCGCGTAGGAAATAAAGTAGATAGCGCATATATTCAGCAAGAGGCAGAAAATAGAAACAAAACAGATAAGTACTATGAACAATTAAAAACTTTTATGTTCTCCCCTGGACTTGGCGTTGATGGTGTACCCTTTATTGGACATAAACTCAATATTTTTGAAGGGGAAATGACTAAGTATTATGATTATTCCTTAGAAAAGAAAATGTTTAGAGATTCTATTTCCTGCTACAAATTCACTGTTCAAATTAAGGAAGGAGTGAAACAAGAAAAAGTTGTAATAACCAATTTAACAACGTTTTACGACAGAAGAACAATGAAAGTGATTGCGAGGAGCTATAAGCTCAAGCAAACAATAGCTATTTTCTCTTTCGATATTCAGATGTTCATACTTTTAGGGTTAAAGTTCAATGAATACCTTCCTTTAGAAATAAAATACAATGGCCAATGGGATATTCCTTTTAAAAAACCGGAACGAATTGCATTTAAGATGAAGTGCTTAGAATACAATAACATTAATAAGGCNAATTAAAACCCTACTCAATTATCATTGCTGCTGCTTGTACTTTCTTAGCAACTTTTTGTGCAATCTCAATAGAATATAGCGCTTTTGGAATCGTTAAATCATTGTCTATATTATTTTCTATACTTTCAACAAANAACTTAACTTCTTCTTGAACAGGATTTGAAACATCAAACTTTGGCTGCTGATATATNACCTCCTTCTCCCCTGAAGCTCCAAGGTTTAGCGTNAATTTTGCCTTCTTGTTTTTTGATGCATCTTTAAGCGTAATCATATGCGCCTCATTCGACACAAAATCAACGTTCATATAAGAGTTTCTTTGAAAAAACTTCATTTTATGCATGGGATTAAAACTAATCCTACTAGCTGTTAGGTTTGCAACGCAACCATTATCAAATTCAATTCTTGCATTCGTAATATCGGGAGTTCCATTTACTACCGCTACTCCATTTGCACTTATCTTTTTAACTTTAGACTGAACAATACTTAAGATAATATCGATATCCTTAATCATTAAGTTCTGTATTACTGATGTATCAGTTAAAGCAGTGGTTAAACTTTGTAATTGGTGAGACTCAATAAACATTGGAGTATCAAATTTATCTTTGATACCTAAATAAACAGGAGTAAACTTCAAAGGATTTCCTACTTGTAGCTTAATATTAGCTTCATGAGCTAAGTTCATTAAATCATTACCAATCTCAGGATCGATAATAAAAGGAAACTCAACTAAGGTGTGTATTTGATTTCTTATTGCATTCTCTAGTANATTGTTCATACTAGCAGCTTTGCTCGATACATAAACACTATCCGTTGCCAATAACAACTCGTCTAGAGTTCCGAATCGTGCATGGTTATTTTCAAAGTTGGGATCATCCACACTATGGAAACCAATAAAATGCACCTCCTCCATAACCTCTATTGAAGTACATAATTTTACTAGTTCACTAGCTTCGCCTATTACACCTATTCTTAACATAAAAATGTTTGTACTTAGCAAAAGTAAACGTCTTTNTGATTCTTTGTTAGGACTATTTTTGTAATTAATTAACATTCGATTTTTAAGATCTCACTATGATAGACAATTTGAAACATAAAGGAATGCGTAAAAACATGCTTAAAAAACTATCTGAAGATGGGATCACAAATCAAGAAGTCCTAGAGGCAATGGATAAGGTGCCAAGACACTGGTTTTTAGATGAGGCTTTTCTTAATATTTCATATGAAAACAGGGCATTTCCAATCGGAAATGAACAAACAATTTCTCACCCTAAAACAGTGGCTTACCAAACACAACTTTTAAAGATAAAAAAAGGAGAAAAAATATTAGAAATAGGAACTGGATGTGGTTATCAGACTGCAGTTTTGTTTCATATGGGGGCAAAAGTGTACTCTATTGAACGCCAAAAGGATCTACATATTAAAACAAAAAAGTTTTTAGACGCTATAAGAATTAGAGCTTTTTTAAAATACGGAGATGGTTATAAAGGTCTTCCTGGTTACGGACCATTTGATAAAATAATTGTTACTGCAGGCGCTCCATTTATTCCTGACGCCTTACTTGAACAACTAACAGAGGGAGGAAGATTAATAATCCCTATAGGTGAAGGTAAAATGCAAATAATGACTGTAATAGACAGGTTATCAGGAGATAAATACAATAAAAAAGAATACGGAGAGTTTAGTTTTGTTCCAATGCTTGAAGAAAAAGCTAGATAAACTAGCACTGAAAATGATCAACTCATTGAACAAGTAAAGAATGTTTTTTTATCTTTATAATTCAAATGAACAATCCTAAAAACGTAGTAATAATAGGCGCAGGAATTGCAGGAATAGCAACTGCAATCCGTTTAAGAGCCGCAGGAAATATAGTCTCTATATTCGAATCCAATCCTTATCCAGGAGGAAAACTAACCTCATTTACAGAGGAAGGCTATCGTTTTGACATGGGACCATCGCTTTTCACAATGCCTCAATTCATAGAGCAATTGTTTGAGGTTGCAGGAAAGTCAGTTGATGATTATTTTGAGTATCAGAAAAAAGATATTGTATGTAATTACTTCTATGAAGATGGAACTACTTTTTCAGCCTTGGCTGATAAAACGCTTTTCGCAGAGCAAGCAGCTCAAACGTTTAATGTTTCCAAAGAAACTATTTTAAACTACTTTAAAAAGAGTAAACTAAAGTATGATTTAACAGCTTCATTGTTCCTAGAGAAATCATTACATAAAGCATCTACCTACTTTTCAATAGATACACTAAAGGCTATTTTCAGCGTAAATAGTCTAGATTTAAACACAACATTATCTGCATACAATAGCAAAACGTTTAAGGACGAGCGCTTGGTTCAACTTTACAATAGGTTCGCTACATACAATGGCTCCTCCCCTTACCAAACACCCGGTATCATGTCTATGATACCGCACTTGGAGCAGTATTTCGGGACTTATTTCCCAAAAGGCGGAATGCAATCTATCACAACTAGTCTATATGAATTAGCCAAAGATATCGGAGTAGAATTTCATTTTAATTCTAAAGTGGAGCAGATACGAACTGAAAATAATAAAACAACAGGAATTACAGTAAAAGGAAATAATATTGATGCAGACATTGTTGTATCAAATTCAGATATCGTTCCAACTTACAGGAATTTATTAAAAGATCATAAAGCACCAGAAAAAACATTAAGCCAACCAAGAAGCAGCTCTGCACTTATATTTTACTGGGGAATCACAAAACAATTTCCAAAATTAGATTTGCATAACATATTTTTCTCTGAAGATTACAAAACAGAATTTGATGCTATTTTCAATGAAAAAACTGTTGATAAGGACCCTACCGTATACATTAACATATCATCTAAAGAAGAAACAACAGACGCACCGGAAGGTCACGAAAATTGGTTTACGATGATTAATGTACCCAGTAACACTGGACAAGATTGGGAGAGAATTATTGAAGAAGCACGCGATAATATCATTTTAAAACTAAGTAGAATCTTAAAGGAAGATATCTCTAAACTCATCGCATTCGAATCTATATTAGATCCTCGAACCATAGAATCAAACACACAAAGCTACCAAGGTGCTTTATATGGAGCATCTAGTAACAATAAGTTTGCAGCTTTTCTAAGGCATCCTAATTTTAAGAGAACGATTAATAATCTCTATTTTTGTGGAGGTAGTGTTCATCCAGGCGGTGGAATACCACTTTGTTTACTTTCGGGTAAAATAGTATCCGATCTAATTGAAAGCAATAATCAATGAGAAAGTCCATAAATTTTAAAACTAAAGTGTCCATATTTGTTTTATGGTTGTTTACTATCTCAGGGATAATTGGAATAGCATCTCCTGCACAAGATTGGTTTTTAGCATTAACGCCATTAAACTTACTACTAAGCCTAATCATAGCATTGTGGCACTTTAAAGCATTTAATGCTAAAGTTATTTTCGCATTAAGCATTCCATTTATTTTAGGTTTTGTAGCAGAAGCACTTGGTGTGAATTACGGCTTAATCTTTGGAGATTACATTTATGGAGAAAACCTTGGTTTTAAGGTATTTGGAGTACCTTTAATGATTTGTGTTAACTGGACACTCCTAACAGTAGCAACAGCCGATATTTCTAAACTATTCTCTAAAAACATTGTAATATCCAGCTTGCTAGCTGCTGCTTTAATGACTGGATTGGATGTGATATTAGAAGTTTCTGCTCCACGTTTTGACTTTTGGGAGTTTAAAAACGGCATTGTTCCACTTCAAAACTACCTAGGGTGGTTTATAACCGCTTTCATTGCACATTTAGGTTACCAGTTTTTCAAAGTAGAATCTAGCAAAGTAATTTCATGGCATATTTTAATATCGATCTTTATATTCTTCTCCGTTTTCTTATTCATATAAATGACTAAATCAGATTATATAATATTGGGAGCTGGCGCTTCAGGTTTATTACTGGCATATCGAATGTCTCAAGACAGTTATTTTGATGATAAATCAATTTTAATTATCGATCAGGTAAAGGATAAAGGAAACGATAGAACATGGTGTTACTGGGAAGAAGGCAAAGGAGAATGGGACGATTTATTGACTAAAACATGGCCTAAAGTATTTTTTGGAAGTGCGTCATTTTCAGAAACAATTCCTATTGCACCGTTTAGTTATAAAATGATAAGAAGTGAAAAATTCTATCATAAACTATGGGAAAGTATTAATTTAAAAACGAATATCACTTTTATTGAAGACAGTGTTAAAACCTTCTCAGAGGTAAGCGAAGGAGTTGAAGTGTTACCAATCTATCAACGTACTTTGGCGCGAAACTCCTAAATAGCATCCCCAACAAGGCAGTCTACGAAAATCAACAAAAATACCCTGTTCTCCAGCAACATTTTATGGGTTGGTTTATAAAAACAAAACAAGACTGTTTTGATGATTCTGTGGCTAGCTTCATGGATTTCAACATTCCTCAGAAAGGCAATACCCGCTTTATGTATGTGTTGCCAATGGATAAAAAAACGGCCTTATTTGAATACACCTTATTTTCAAAAGAGTTATTGCAACATTCCGAATACGAGAACGCAATTAAAGATTATTTAAAAGAACAAAAAATCACAGATTTTGAGATCATAGAAAAAGAAATGGGGTCTATACCTATGACATCTTTTAAATTTGAAGAATTAAACTCAAAAAACATCCTAAACATTGGTACTGCAGGTGGATGGACTAAAGCAAGTACAGGATACACTTTTAATAATACTTCAAAGAAAACTAAACATTTAGTGAAGTTTTTAAAAACCGGAAATTATTTTACTCAATTTTCTAAAAAAACAAAATTCTGGTTTTACGACTTACTTTTTTTAGATGTTTTGGCCAATGACAACGCAAATGGATCCAACGTTTTTGCAGCAATGTTTAAAAAAGTAAATATTAAAACTATACTTAAATTTCTCGATGAAGAATCTAATTTAATTCAGGATTTAAAGATCATAACGTCTGTTTCTCCCAAAACATTTATGCGCGCAATATTTAAACGATTGTTCTAGGCAGGACTTACATTTTAATCCAAAACCTTTAAAACAAGAATATCAGGGACATTATAACGTTTTAAAAAACAAAACACTTTTAATCAATAATGCCTTGCTTAATAACTGTAAGCTTGTCTCTGCTCATTTCTTGCATTGAATGCTCAATACCTCCAACTCCAATTCCGGAAACATCCCTACCGCCAAATGGCATCCAATCAACCCTAAATGCAGTATGATCGTTTACCATTACAGCTGCTGCGTTTAGTTTCTTTACAGTATCCATTGCTATATCGATATTCTTCGTAAAAACAGATGCCTGAAAATGATAAGGTAGGCTATTGGCCAATTGAATCGCCTCATCCCTATCGGTATAAGAATAAACGCAAACTACTGGCCCAAAAACCTCTTGAGTAGAAACCAATGATTTCGCAGAAGGGTTTAACAAAACTGTTGGAGCATAGCAAGTATCCGAAATTCGTTTTCCGCCGCAAAGTAATTGAGCTCCTTCATCAATCGCTTCCTTAACCCAAAGTTCCACTCTATCAACTTCACTAGGCAAAATTAGAGGTCCTACTTCTGTGCGTTTATCCATCTGATCACCTACTACAAGATCTCTCGCTAAAAGTGATAACCCTTCTGAAACCTCATGAACAATTGATTTACTAACGTACACTCTCTGTACTGATACACAGACTTGTCCAGCATGATAAAACCCTCCTTTGCATAATGCAGGAAGAAGTTCACCGAGGTCCGTATCCTCCTCAACAATTACAGGAGCAGAACCACCATGTTCAAGTGCGCATCTTGTCCCGGGAGCAAGTTTAGACTTTAGTTCCCAACCAACTTTTGCTGATCCAATAAAGGAAACATAATTTACCCTACCATCAGTTGCTAATTTTTCCGAAAGATTATTTTCACAAACAATAGCTTGGCACCAACCTTTAGGCAATCCAGCTTCTTTTAATATATCTACAAACGCTAAACAAGAAAGCGGCGTTGTTAACGCTGGTTTTACAACAACAGGACAACCTGCAGCTATAGCAGTTACAGCTTGATGAATAATTAAATTTAACGGATGGTTAAAAGCACTTATCGAAACAACCACCCCTATTGGTTCTTTAACTGTATAAGCAATTCTATTCTCAGACGACTTTGTAAGTCCCATAGGCACCTGATGGCCAACTAAACGACTAATACCTTCAATTGCAATCTTAACGCCGTTTATAGCCCTTAAAACTTCAACCTCAGAATCTAACAATGGCTTACCACCTTCACGCGATGCTAATTCAGTTAAAAATGGAATTCGAGCTTTCATAATAGCTACAACACGTTCTAAAATCTCAATTCTTTCATGAGCAGCCAACCAATTTTTATGATCTAAAAACAAATTATAAGCAACATCTAAAGCATGCTCAACCTCCTTACTTCCAGCAAGTGGAATTTCCTTAATTAAGCATCTATTAAACGGGGAAAAGACTTTAAGCATAGTAGAAAATTAAATTCTTGGATAAAAAAATAGCGGAAAGTTACTAAAACTTTCCGCTATCACTTTTTTTTATTATCTATTAATGATTGTGTCCACTGTGATCCTGACCATCATTTGAATCATCAGCAGGCTTATCTCCTTTAACAATCTCAACCAATTGAACTCTAAATATTAAAGTAGAAAATGGAGGAATATCTTGTCCTGCACCTCTTTCTCCGTAAGCTAATTCATATGGGATATACAATTCGATCTCACCACCTTCATTAATGTATTGCATTCCTTCAGTCCAACCTTTAATTACCTGATTTAAACCGAATTCAATAGTCTTACCTCTTTCAAAACTACTATCAAATATTTTCCCACTTAATAATTTACCTTCGTAGTGTACCTCAACTTTATCTGTTGATTTAGGATAAGCACCAACACCTGGCTTTAAGATTTTATACTGTAATCCACTAGCCGTTGTTGTAATACCTGGCTTCGCTTTGTTTCCAGCTAAAAAGTCAATTCCTTCTTGCTTCATTCCAACAGACTTCTTTTCTTGTATGTTCTTGAAGAATGCATTTAAGATTTCTTTACTTTCTGTATCGGAAACTAATAAAGAATCTCCCTCAAGAACATCGCTTATTGCTTTAGATACAAATTTAACATTAATCGAATCCACTCCACTATTTTTCATGTTTTGACCCAACATAACCCCTACAGCATAGCTGGATTTCTGGTCATCTGTTAAATCCGTAGATTCTGTTAATTCTTTTTTTGTTGAACAAGACTGAAATCCTGTAATTGCTATTAGCGCAAGTGTAGTTAACTTTAACTTCATAATAAAAATTGTTACTGTTTAATAATTAATCAAAAAGGCAGTCTTACCACCTTCGCTTTAATATTCTTATTTCTAATTTGTATATATATTTCTGTTTCAACTTTAGATAATTCCTTTGTTACATAACCCATTCCTATTGGCTTCTTTAAACTAGGAGACATAGTTCCTGAGGTTACTCTTCCAACAATATCGCCATTGATATTACAAATTAAGTAATCTTTTCTCGGAATACCTCTTTCTAAAAGCTCAAAAGCAACTAATTTTCTAACAACACCCTCTGATTTTTGCTTTCTAAATTCAAGAACGTTTGTAAATTCGGTATCTAATTTTGTAATCCAGCCTAAACCAGCTTCAATCGGAGATGTTGTATCATCTATATCATTCCCATATAAACAATACCCCATTTCTAATCTTAGTGTATCTCTAGAAGCTAATCCTGCTGGAGCAATTCCTAAATACTCACCTGCTTTCATNACTGAATTCCAAATTTTTACAGCATTTTCGTTTTTTACGTAAATTTCAAAACCTCCTGATCCTGTATAACCAGTAGCCGATATTATTACGTCCTCAACTCCTCCAAAAGTATCAACACTAAAAGTATAATACTTCATACTTTTTAAATCAACAGAGGTTAAACTCTGAAGTGCTTCTGCAGCCTTTGGCCCCTGAACAGCAAGCAAGGAGTAATCATCACTTANGTTTACTAACTGAGCTCCTGTATCGTTTANGCTATTAATCCATGCCCAATCCTTATCAATATTACTTGCATTTACAACAAGCATATATTCAATAGCTGAGATTCTATAAATTAACAAGTCATCAACAATTCCACCCTTGTCGTTTGGCATGCACGAATATTGTACTTGACCGTTTGTAAGTTTAGAAGGGTCATTACTGGTTACCTTTTGAATTAATGCCAAAGCTCCTTCTCCTTTCACAAGGAATTCCCCCATATGACTTACATCAAAAACACCAACATTACTTCTTACGTTGAGATGCTCCGCATTAACTCCATTATACTGAACCGGCATTGAATAACCAGCAAACGCTACCATTTTAGCGCCTAAAGCTATATGAATATCGTTTAATACTAATTCCTTCATGCTTCTACTTCTTATTTAAATAAGTTTACAAAGTTATCATTATTCGATTTTACAGAATAATAATCTTCAATTTTCTTTCTAGAATTTTTCGCAACTGTAATAACATTATCGCGATTCGTTAGGCAATCCCTTAATGTTTCCTCCCATTCTTCAAGAGAATCACAAATAAAGCCATTTAACCCATGGTCTACAATTTTAGTATTTACGCCTATTGGCGAAACTAAAGCAGGAACTCCTAAACTCATATATTGCAATGCCTTGAAACCACATTTCCCATTTGCCCATTTATCTTCAGACAAGGGCATTAGGCCTATGTTAAAGTTTAACAAATCATCAATCTCAGTATTCTTGTTCCATTTAACAAATTGCAGACTCTTTAATTTAAATCCTGGATCTTGGTCACTAATAATCATCAAAGTAAAATCAAACTCCTTTTCTAGTTTTTCAAAAACGGGTAACATTTCTGTGAGATATCTTAAAGTACTGTGCGTTCCTGTCCAACCAATCACAAACTTTTCAGATCGTTGATCTTTTATNTTATTGTGGTAATTATCTGTATCAATGGTTGTAGGGTTTACAACTACGCTACTATTGTATTGCTTCGCGTGATCTGCTAAGTAATCATTCCCAACACTCACTCTATAAGCATACTTACATAATTTAACAACATGCCCATAGCTTTTCAGAAAAGCAAATTTCGCATTGTTCGCTGCAAAGTTTGGCAACCAAACTGCATCATCAAAATCATATATAATTTTCTTACGATATACCTTCGCCAACACCCACTCCACAAATTGAGGTCCTACTGGGTAAAGTTCTCTGTGAATGAAAATTCTATCGTATTTAAAAGCAGTAAACAGCAAGGCATATCTTCTTAACAAGCCTCTAACCGTAGCCAATGTCTTGCCTAAAACAGCTCCTTCTTTATATAAAATACGCCAAGCTTTTTCATCCCAAAAAGATGAAATATCATAGCTTATCCCAGCACTATTCAAACCACTGAGGTACTGCTCGAAGCGAAAACGCTGACTAGCTGCTGTACCTGAAGGATATGGTATTAAAAAAAGTACTTTCAATTTCATAAAAAATTCAGCGACAAATATAATGAAATCAAATAAATATTAGCTTTTTATTCTATCTTTGATTTTCAGTTCTTTTTTTATTGGGGTCGACTGGTATTGACAGGGAGTGCAATTATTTTGTAAGCATGTCGAGCTTTGGTTTCTATGCTCGTAAATACAGGATACCAACTTTTTAATCGACGAAAACAATTTCGCGTTAGCTGCATAATCCGTCTTAGACGAATTTGCTTGATTCTGTACTAGGTACAGAACTGACTGTTCCGGGTAAGCTTTTGTTCACCAACTTTACTAATCGGGGCATTGACGAGTATGAACTAGGAATAACATCGTCTGGCTGTTGTTCCGAAATTAACAGAATAAGTTATATCTCGGGCGTTTACACCCAGGGTATAGTCGAAAATTAATTGTAATCTAAGCATGTAGAAATCATTCTAATTCCTTTTTTGGACGCGGGTTCGAGTCCCGCCGACTCCACTAAGCGGGACAAACTCGATTTATTTCGATTTTGTCCCTTTTTTTTGCCTTGTAATTTGCTTATTTCCAACAAGATAGACGCAATAGCAGAATTCACTCTTTTAGTTCGACATTGTCCTTCAAAAATTTCTATTTTCTCGGGAAACATCGAACTAATCATCAATCTTTTATTGTAAATATCTGATTTCGTGTATGTTTCGGAAAAACGTTGTAATTCCTTTACTTTCTCTTTAATTTGNGATTTCAAGGATCCATGCGTGTCCTTAACACTTGCTAAATCNCTTTTTACTTTAATAATTTGNAACTTTATCTTATCAGATANCTTGTTATATNTCTCTCCNTTTATAACATTTGAAATAAAACTATCATCCAAATGCTCTTCTTGATCTCTTAACTGAGCGAGTTTAATCTTGAGTGTTTTAGCATCTAATCTTGCTCGATCATTACCGTTTTCAATCTTATCTGTAATTATCTTTTCAAACAACTCAATCTGCTCTTCGGGAAAATTAACTTTAGCTATAAACGCTTCAATTTTTTCATTTAAGTCTCTAGATGGATATCTCGATTTACAAGGAGTTCCACAATGATAATAGTAATACCTTTTTCCACTCTCACCGCGCGACCTACTTCCTGTCATAACTCTACCACAACCACTACATGTTATAAACCCCCTTAAAGGAAGCTCATCATGTTCTGTATTCTTATTTTTTTGCTTNCTACTACCAGAAAGAATGAGTTGCACTTTATTAAATAAAGATTCTGATACAATACCTTGATGCACACCTTCAATAATCACTTCAGGTTCATTATCAAGTTTAGGCACAATTATCTTACCCATATAAATTGGACTCCTTAAAATCCTAGATAAGTTGCTCTTCGTAATATTTATAGGTTTATTTTTCAACTCCTTCAATACCTCAGATTGAGCATAACCATTTGAAATCATTTTAAAAGCTTTCACAATATACTTGGCTGTATCNGAAGGCACAATTAAAGGTTTATTATTATGATCTCTTTCATTGTTATATCCAATAGGAGCAGCTCTACTCCACCTACCCGATTTTAGAGCGCCTCTAATCCCTCCTCTAATTTTAATCGATCTTCTATCGTTATCAATTTCAGGAATCGTTAGATAAACGCTAAGAATCAATTTATTCTCAGGGACCTTCATATCTAAAGGTTGCTCAATAGCATTACATTCAATACCNATTTCACGCAAACGGTCAATCATTGCAAAAGCATGTGATGTATTCCTCGAGAATCTATCCCATGAAGCGAAAAGTAATTGACTAAACTTGCCTTTGTTATTCTTAACAACTTCCAAAAATTCCTTAAAAGCAGGACGGTTAAAAGTTTTTGCAGAGTGATCTTCTTTGATAATATGTCCAACAGTCAAGTTATGCTTTTCACAATATTTCTCTAATGCTTCCTTTTGAACATCTAAACTATATCCCTTTGCTTGTTCATCACTAGACACCCTTGCCATAATGACTACGAATTTCGTATTTTCCATTGGTACTATTTTTTATCATTAGCTAAAATAATATCAGCCATTAATTCCATAAATTCTTTAATCTCTGCAACAGCAATATCATCGTATTTTTTTCCATTTTTGTTAAGAATTCTTTTAGAATCCTCAAAACTTATTTTTTGTTTTTTCAATGTGTATACCCATGCTGCCNTNTGTCCGTACTTCGGTAATTAAGGCGGGTAATCAATTGCCCAAATAACTATTTGGTGCGTTTAAACTTTCTTATTTGTTTATTCTCAAAGTGAACTATATTTCCTCTCCTCGACTTAACAGTTATATTATGAAATCCATTCTTACTAATAACATCTAAAAANCTAGACTCTTTATCTACNTTCTCATTTTTAACCACTTCCATTAAATCTAATTCACCACCGGAATATTTTATTGTAATAGCCTTAACACCTTCCTCTCTTATCGCTTCTAGTGCTTCTAGTTCTTTAATTGAAAGCATTGATACATTCCCAAAAAAGGGTTTTGCCGACCAATCCTTAATTAATTGACTGTATGCTGTTGATATAGATAAATTGAAGTGTGGAATATTAAATATTTCATTAACTCCTGGATCAGTCTTCACTAATTCGGAATGTAGCTCAAGTGAATAAGGAATAAAATCCCCTTCAACTGAAACTATTAGTGAAATAGACTTTCTAAAAACAACTACCGTTTTAACTAACATAGAGAACATATCAATTTGTTCGCCTTCAAGATCTTTGGCTAATTCTCCAGATTTAAGAATTGCTTCTAATTCCTTTTCAGTTCCTTCAGTTTTAGCAATCTTTCTTAATACTTGCAAGCCTTTTGGGTTTTTAAGTATTTCAGTAAGAGGAATATTTAGTTTCAATAGCTTATCTTTTAAGCTTTTTATAACAGAAATTGACACACCAAAATCCCGCATTTGCTGTATCAACTTAATCCATACGGACTGAACAAGATCATATTTCCTTCTTGCTCCCACTCCTTTCATTTCGGGCAGAATACCTTGTTTATCCCAATAAGTGGCATCTCTTGCTGTAACGCCTAATTCTGAAATTAAGAACCTTGGCTCAATTAAAGTTTTGTTTAAAGCAGGATAGTCCTCTTGGTATTTTTTAGACTCTAAATATTTAGTTTCTTCTGCTGAAAGTAGATTTTCCATTTCTTACAATGTTGTAATAAATAACAATTATGTTTACATTTGTAAATGTAACTAATAAATGTAATTAATGAAAGAGAAAGAAAGGAAAATATTAATCAACGAAACAAACACCTCTCCATACAAGGAGATTCGCTGTCCCTGCGGTTGCGAATCCGTATTTATTCCTAAAAGAAGGGATCAAGTATATAAAAACTCTAAACACGCCAATTTTGCTTACAATAATGGAAAGCGGAAACAAGTTTCAAAGAATCAGAGAGTAGCAGAAAGTCAACTAAGGAAGAATGATAAAATTATGGAAAAATATTATCTTTTTTTCCATAACAAATTAGCAGTTGCTTTTTCACTAAACCTTGCTGCAGATGGCTTTGATAACTCCTTTTTTATAGGAAATCATTTTGAGGAAGGCCTCCTGTATAAAAAAACATACAATTATCTTTTTCACGAATATGAAAAAGACGGACGAAAACTAACTCAAATTATTAAACAAAAAACAAAAGTATATGTTAAACGCTGAAGAATTATTAATAGCTGAAATGCAGGCCTCTCCCCTAAATTCAAGTCCAAGTAAAGCATTTGCCAAAAACTACGACCTTGCCAGCCGACAGTTTAAAACAGCAGTGGATGAAATAGACAAAACCATGCTGCATTTACAAAAAACAAAAGACGCACTCCTGTCCTCTGTAAACAACCTCCGTTTAGCCAACAACAAAGCCGACGATTTAACCATCAAAAAGCTAA
>JGI24539J26755_10000655_pt1 | contig 16331 bp, 16 predicted proteins | sample NorSeaMetagenome_2_FD_26755 | JGI IMG/M metagenome (IMG submission 26755) | reverse complement strand
CACATAACTCTGATATCGATTTCAATAATTGTTCTTGAGTTTTAGGGACTGTAAAACATAGTTCGTAATCATCGCCTCCACAAAGAGGGGCTGACCAATCATTATTATTATTAACATAGTTTAAAAGGGATTTACTTAGGGGTAAGTTTCTGACATCAATTTCTGCACCAACATTTGATGCTTTTAAGATGTGTGATAAATCTTGCTCGAGTCCATCAGAAATATCAATACATGAGTTAGCAATTTCCTTTAAAGCTTCTCCAAGATTAAGNCTTGGAAAAGGCCTATTTAGACTTATAAGCTCATCTTTAGTAGGCTCTAACCCANCAAGAATCTTCTTCAAACAATGAGCAGCATCACCAATATGACCAGANANATAAATAGTATCGCCAACTTTGGCATTTGATCTCAAGATTGCTTTTGAATTCTCAATAACTCCCATTATTGTTATTGAGATATTAAGAGGTCCTCTAGACGTATCACCTCCAATCAAACTTACCTTAAACATCTCAGAAGTAAGCTTAAGTGACTCAGAGAAATCTTTAAGCCAAACTTGATCTAACTTTGGAAGGGTAAGTGCCAATGTAAAATATTTAGCTGTTGCGCCCATTGCAGCTATATCACTTAAGTTAACTGCAAGAGACTTATAAGCTATATCTGAGGCTGAAGTATCTTTAAAGAAGTGAACGCCTTCTGAGAGAATATCTGTTGAGGTAACTAATTGAAAACCCTTGTTGATATTAAAAATAGCAGCATCATCTCCAATTCCAGTTGCAATTGTTGAGTCATTGAGTTGCCAATCAAAGTAACTTTGTATTAACTCAAACTCATTCATTATTTTATTCACTCAAACCTTTTAAATGAAACTTAATACATTCTGAAAGAGCCAAAAGGTCATACCCTCCTTCTAAAAAAGATATTATCCTGCCATTACTATAATGATTAGCAATATCAACTATCTCTTTAGTTAATGTATAAAAATCATTAGAATCCAAATTTACCGTAGCTAAAGGATCTCTTTTATGTGCATCAAAACCAGCTGAAATTAAAATTACTTCAGGTTGAAATTGGCTGACATTTTTTAAAATCCTTTCTTTAAAAATTTTTAAAAAATCACTACTACTTGTTCCAGACTCAATTGGAGCATTAAATATATTTCCAACACCTGTTTCAGATTCTAAACCAGTTCCTGGAAATAGTGGATGTTGATGAATAGAAGCATAAAGAACTGATTCATCATTATAAAAAATTTCTTGGGTACCATTTCCATGATGGACATCAAAATCAATGATGGCAATTCTTCCTACATCATATCTAGATTGTAAGTANCGCGCAGCAACAGCAACATTATTTATAAAACAAAATCCATTTGCTCGAATTGTTTCAGCATGATGGCCAGGTGGACGAACTGCACAGAACAACCTTTTAGAATTACCCTTCATCATTTCGTTTACTGCACCAATGCCAGCACCACAGGCTCTTAAGATCGCTTCTTTGCTATTACTACATAATAGTGTATCTGCGTAAGGCTCTTTTTCAACACCTACCAATCCATGACTGGGGATCATTGAAAACAGTTCATCTAAATAAGACTGAGGATGAACAAGATTTATACTTTCAAAATCTGCTAATGGAGCTTCTTTTAGGGATATTGAAGGACTATTAATATCTTTAATTGAATTAAGGATACTCTCTAATCGCTCTTTTCTTTCAGGATGATTTTCACCATTATCTTTGATGAGACAATCATTATGGGAGTAAACCGTTATATTTTCCATTCAATCCCTTATTCTTTTGATTTTAAAAATCTAAATTCTTAAAAAAAGTTTGAAAAAGAACTACATATATGCGTTCTCTTTATGCGAATGGTCTGTTGCATCTAGGACAGCTTCTATCTCTGGATATAGCCCTATAAGCTGTTTTTCTACACCGTCTTTTAAAGTCATATTAACTGAGCTACAACCCTGACATCCCCCACCAAAATTAAGCACAACTTCATTCTTTTTTGTTATCTCCACTAAGTCTACAAAACCGCCATGAGAGGCTAAACTTGGATTAATCTCAGTGACAATCGTGAATAATATTTTTTCCTGAAGTGGCGCATCTTCCTTAGGAGCTTCACCCTTAGCATTAGGTGCGGTAATNGTTAATTTCTTATTAGTTCCATCAAGCTTGATAGCTACATGTGAATCTCTAAGGTATTCATTATTACTTTCATCGATAAACACACTAAAGCCTACAAAGGGAAACTCATTATAACTTTCAGGTAGATCACTTTTAATACAAAAGTTAAATGTAACTGTTGCAACTGGCGTTCCTGCCTTTTCAACATCGACCTTTAAGCCTAAATCTTTCTCATCCTGTTGCTCAAAAAGATCAGCAACATAAACTTCTGCTTCTTCTGTAATACTAAACATTTGACCTCCTAAATACAATATTATCAATTAGTCGTGTTTCAGCTAATCTTATAGCTGATATTATAATAATTTCTTTGGTGTTAGTCGTGATTTGTTTAAGGTTATTTGCATCGAGCACTTCTAAATACTCAACTTGAAATATATTACTTAGATTATTAAAAGCCTGCTGCCTTGATAATTCAATAGGCTCATCATTAATTATTAGTATTTTTAATTTAGTAAGTTGTTCAAATAAATTAGGTGCTAATGAACGATCTTTTTTGGTCAAATACTGATTTCTAGTGCTTTTTGCTAAACCGTCCTCATCTCTTTTAGTTGAAATTGAATGAATATCAACTGCCAAATCTAAATGGCTTACTAAAGATTTAATAATAAGAAGTTGTTGATAATCTTTTTCTCCAAATACAGCATAACTTGGATTTACAATCTCAAATAGGCGCTTAACAACCTGTGCTACTCCATTAAAGTGAGATGGTCGAGAAATACCACAAAGTATTTTGCCTAAATCACCAACCTCATAATCAGTTGACATTCCATCTGGATAAACCTCGCTAACACTCGGTATAAATAGAACATCAACATTTTTTGCTTCCAGAAGAACTATATCGTTTGCGATGACCTCTGGATAAGTATCAAAATCTTCACTTTTAGAAAATTGAGTAGGATTAACAAAAATACTAACTACATTTATATCTGCAAGTTCTTCAGCTCTTGTTATTAAATCCAGGTGTCCATCATGCAGCCCACCCATAGTTGGAACTAATGAAACTTCTTGAGCATTCTTTCTGCAACTATTTAAAAAAGATTGAAGATCAACCGCTTTATCAAATATTTGCATTAATAGCTCTCACTTTTAGAAGGGAAGGTGCCTTCTTTAACCTCTCTAACAAAGGCAGAAACTGCTCCAGCAATGGTACCTTCTGAATTCATAAAATTTCGAACAAAACGAGGCTGTTTTCCTGAAGTGATTCCAAGCATATCATAACAAACAAGTACCTGTCCATCACAGTCAATTCCCGCTCCAATTCCAATCGTGGGGATAATTAATTTTTCACTTATTTTTCTTGCTAAATTTCCTGGAATGCATTCAAGCACGAGAGCACTTATTCCAAGAGATTCCAGTAAAACTCCATCACTCAAAATTTTCTCAGCAGATTTATTATCTCGACCTTGAATTTTATATCCACTAGAATCTACAACAAGCTGAGGCTGAAGACCTAAATGTCCACAGACATTGATATTCTCTGAGATTAAGGCATTAATTACTTTTAGATGCTCACTACCACCTTCAATTTTAACCATATCAGCGCCCTTGGCAATTAATTGATTGGCATTTGCTACTGCAGAGTCAGCATTATTGTAACTTTCAAAAGGCATATCAGCAATTATTAAGGCTCGATTACATGCTTTTGATACGATTTCAGTATGGTATGACATATCACTCATNGAAACTGATTGTGTATTGCTTGAACCTTGTATGACCATTCCAAGTGAATCNCCAATTAAAATTATATCCACACCTGAACCATCTATAAGACTTGCCATAGAAGCATCATAGGCTGTCAAACAGGTGATTTTTTGACCTTCCTTTTTAAATATTTTTAGTTCTGAGTGTGTCATAATTTAATTAAATCTGAAATATCAATTCTATCCACCAAACCCTTAATTGATCCCAATAAAGGAACTTTTAAATCCGCCTCAATCTCAAATAGAGGCACTAAAACGAAAGCTCTATTAGTCATCTCAGGATGAGGAATATTCAACCTATCATTTGAGATAATTTGCTCTCCATAGAGCAAAATATCTAAATCAATTGTTCGTGACCCCCATTTAACATCTCTAACTCTATGCTGATTGTCCTCTATTTGCTGACAAATTTCTAATAAATCAAGTGCGCTAAGTTTTGTTTCAATTTTACATACTGCATTAATATAATTTGGTCCAGGTATATCCAAAAGTGGCTTAGACTTATAAAAACTGGATAAAGTCATGACTTCAATATCATTACATTCGCTTAAGCTATTTAGAGCACTTACTAGTTGAGCTTTTGGATTATCTAAATTTGACCCAAGACCAATATACGCTAGCAATTAATTATTGTCCCTATATGTTGGCCATCAAAAATCCTTATTAATACCTTCTCTTCCCTACCCCATGCAATATTAGAAGTTGTTTTAGATTCTGCAGCTTGCTTCGCAGCCATAACTTTAGAATACATTCCACCAGAGCCCAGAATCCCTCCTGTTTTTCCAGCGACTCTCTCTAATTTTTCATCATCATAATGGATTTCATTTATCAATTTTGCCTCACTATTATTGCGAGGATCATCATCAAAAACACCATGCTGATCAGTCAAAATAATTAATTTATCAGCCTTAATGAGATTCGCAACAAGTGCTGCCAAAGTATCGTTATCTCCAAATTTAATCTCTTCTGTAGCAACTGTATCATTTTCATTAATTACTGGCACAGTACCAAGTTTTAATAAATTTTCTAGAGTAGCAGAAATATTTTCAAAGTGCCTAGCATTTGTTAAGTTATCTTGGGTTAAGAGTACTTGTGCAGTATGGACATTATGCCTAGCAAATAAATATTCATAAGCTTGAACTAAACCCATTTGACCAACCGCTGCAGCTGCCTGAAGTTTATGAATATCACTTGGTTTTTCTTTCCAACCAAGCCTCTTCATCCCCTCAACAATTGAGCCACTTGAAACCAATACCACGTCTATATTTTTTGACTGAAGATAAACAATTTGTTCAACCCATTCAGAAATTAGATTCTTATCGATCCCTTGTCCATTTTTAGTAAGAAGTGCAGATCCAATCTTAACTACCCAACGTTTATTATTCATTTTTTTCTTCAATTAAATCATACAGTCCAAAAATTAAGGATTTACATCCCATTCCATTTAATGCCGATATAGTAAATGAATTTCCTTTATATTCAACTTTTTTAAGAAAATCTTTAATAACCCTATCTCTTTTAATTTCCTCAATAAGATCAATTTTATTAATAGCAACTAATCTAGGTTTTTTAAAAAGATTATCATCAAATTTTTTTAATTCTGACTCTATAGTTAAATAATTACTTACTGGATTTGAACCATCTGCTGGCAAGATATCAACCACATGCAATAGAGCTCTTGCTCTTGAAAGATGTTTAAGAAATTCAAAGCCAAGACCTACACCCTCACTAGCTTTTTCCAGCAATCCTGGAATATCCGCCATAACAAAATGATTATTACCTGCCTTGACCACTCCTAAGTTTGGATGAAGAGTTGTAAATGGGTAATCCGCAACTTTTGGTCGGGCACCTGATATTTGTCTAATTAAACTTGATTTCCCTGCATTAGGCATACCTAAGAGACCAACATCCGCCATTACATTTAACTCAAGCCCAATTTCCCTAACTTCACCAGCTGTTCCAGGAGAGGTTCGTCTTGGAGCACGATTAATTGAAGACTTAAAGCGAGCATTACCTAAACCATGAAAGCCACCTTTTGCAACCAAAAGGTTTTGTTCATTTAGTGTGATTTCACCTATTACTTCATCTGTTGCAAGATCAATTACTTTAGTACCTAATGGCACTTCAACATAAAGATCTATAGCTGACTTCCCACGTCGATCACTACCCATTCCAGGTTGTCCGTTTTTTGCTCTGAACAAACGGTTATATCGAAATTCACTTAAAGTGTTAAGTCCTTCTTGACCTTTAAGAAAAACATTACCACCATCACCACCATCACCACCATCAGGCCCACCATCAGGAATATACTTTTCACGACGAAAACTCAAACATCCGGCGCCACCCTTTCCGGCTTCAACAACTACACTGGCTGAGTCAACAAATTTCATAATTTCAGTAATAAATAATTTAAATCATTTTACAAAAATATTAATTTAATATCTAAAGACTAAAATAACAAAAACATAATACAAAATAGTTGTTATAAAAGTTAACTGATAAAGCTATAATATTAGGCAATTATTATACCTTTTTTTCTTTATCAGCCCTAGTGAGGATTATCNAATCAAACTATAGAGTTTTTTATTTTCTATTCGTTGNCACCTTTGAATTACAAATGAAAAACTCCTTATTAAAAAAAAATCTAATAAATGAATAGGTTTATTTACACAATACTGATGTATCTCAGCTTGCCATTTGCTGTCCTTAGAATTTTAATAAAAGANAGTAAAAATAAATCTTGGAAGCAAAANCTTAAAAATCAATTAGGCTNTGTGAATAATCTTCAAGGCAAAGTNATTTGGATTCATTGCGTATCAGTAGGAGAATTTAATGCAGCTAAGCCACTAATTGATCAATTATTAAAAAAATATCCTTCACATAAGCTGGTAATTACCACAACTACTATTACTGGTGCAGATGCAACAANAAGTCATTATCAAAATAGAGTGATACACTATTTTTTTCCTTTTGATTTACCCTTTATTGTAGGTTCCTTTATAAATAAAATTAATCCTATTACTTGTATTTTATTAGAGACAGAAATTTGGCCTAATCTTATAAACAGTCTTAATAAAAAAGCTATCCCTGTAGTACTTATCAATGCACGTCTTTCGGAGCAATCTTTCGATAAATATCAAAGATTTTCCTCAAAACTTGTTGAAAAAACTATCAATCAGTTTACGTTTATTGGCTCTCAAAATAATCCATCTAGGGAACGTTTTTTATCTCTTGGTGCGTCACCAGATAAGGTTATTATGGTTGGTAATTTGAAGTTTGACAGTCATGAAAAAATTAACTCAGCTTTGGATGAAGAAATAAGATTAATAGTCGGTAAAAGAGATATTATAGTTTTTGCAAGCACTCGTAATGGGGAAGAAAATCAAATTATTCAAAGTTATAATAATCTCAAAGAAAAATTTGATGCTCTTCTATTTATCATCCCAAGACATCCAGAAAGATTTGATGAAGTTTTCAATATGGTGAGTAAAACTGGTCTCAAGGTTGCAAGGAGATCTGAAAATCTTCAAAGTAACAATATNGACGTGCTAATTGGTGACAGCATGGGTGAAATGATGGCCTATTATAAATTTTGTCATATAGCTTTTATTGGTGGTAGCCTCTCAAATACTGGAGGACAAAATATGCTTGAAGCTGCCTCAGCATCTAAACCTATAATTTTTGGCCCAAGTGTTCATAACTTTGAGGAGGTTGCAAAGTCTCTTCTAAAGAGGAATGCCGCTATACAAGTTGGAAATTCTGATGAATTAATGCAAACTATTTCTGAATTACTTTTAGATAAAAAAAGACAATTAATACTTGGTAAAAATGCCAAATCTACNTATGAAAAAAATCAAGGTTCAATTAATAAAGTTATAGAACTTATTACCCCTNTTATCGAATCTTAAATAAGAGGAGTTATGCGCCTTCTTTTAAATAAATTTCGCTGTCATTATTTATAAATTCTTCTGATTTTTTATCCATTTCGATCTGAATCTCTTGAATTTTTACTATTGTGTCGTTATCAAGGTTCTTAATATCCTGAGAGATTTTCATTGAGCAAAACTTTGGTCCACACATAGAACAAAAATGGGCCGTTTTTGCAGCTTGCTTTGGAAGTGTCTCATCATGAAAGCTTCTAGCAGTATCTGGATCAAGCGCGAGATTAAATTGATCTTCCCATCTAAACTCAAATCGGGCTTTTGATAGAGCATTATCTCTAACTTGAGCTCCTGGATGACCCTTAGCAAGGTCAGCAGCGTGAGCAGCTATCTTATATGTAATTATTCCAGTCTTGACATCATCCTGATTAGGCAATCCTAAGTGCTCTTTTGGAGTTACGTAACAAAGCATTGCACAACCATACCAACCTATCTGAGCAGCTCCAATAGCTGATGTAATATGATCGTAGCCCGGAGCTATATCAGTTGTTAGGGGGCCAAGTGTATAAAAGGGTGCTTCACCGCACTCTTCTAATTGTTTTTCCATATTATCTTTAATCATATGCATTGGAACATGTCCAGGACCCTCAATAAATGTTTGAACATCATGTTTCCAAGCAATTTTAGTTAGCTCTCCCAATGTTTCGAGTTCGCCAAATTGGGCTGCGTCATTAGCATCTGCAATAGATCCAGGTCTTAAGCCATCACCTAATGAAAATGTCACATCATAAGCCTTCATGATTTCACAAATATCTTCAAAATGAGTATAAAGAAAGCTCTCAGTATGATGAGCTAGGCACCATTTAGCCATAATTGAGCCACCTCTTGATACAATTCCAGTTACTCTATTCATGGTAAGTGGGACGTACTTAAGACGGACACCTGCATGAATAGTAAAGTAGTCAACCCCTTGCTCTGCTTGTTCAATCAAAGTGTCTCTAAAAACCTCCCAAGTTAAATCTTCAGCAACACCTTTAACTTTTTCAAGAGCTTGATAGATAGGAACAGTTCCAACAGGAACAGGTGAGTTNCGAATAATCCACTCACGAGTTTCATGAATATTTTTTCCCGTTGAAAGGTCCATGATAGTATCAGAACCCCATCGAACCCCCCAAACCATCTTTCCTACCTCTTCGTCAATAGATGATCCTAAAGCTGAATTACCAATATTTCCATTAATTTTAACTAGAAAATTTCTGCCTACAATCATAGGCTCAGTTTCNGGATGATTAATATTGTTAGGAATAATTGCACGACCCCTAGCAACTTCATCTCTTACAAACTCAGGGGTAATAATTTTCGGAGTTGCAGCACCAAAATTTTCACCTTCATGTTGTCCAATTTGATCTTGATATTCTTGCCATAGACAATTTTCCCTGATGGCAATGTACTCCATTTCAGGGGTAATAATTCCTTTCTTGGCATAATGCATCTGAGTAACATTTTTTCCTTTCTTTGCCTTTCTAGGAGCCTTTAAATGTTCAAATCTCAGCTCATCAAGTTTATTATTATTAAGTCGTTCTATAGCAAATTTTGAACTTACACCATCAAGAACTTCAGTGTCATCACGCTCCTCTATCCAATTAGAACGGATTGAGTCAATTCCATCTCGAAAACTTATTTTTTTACTTGGATCTGTATATGGACCAGAGGTGTCATAAACATTGATTGGATCATTTTTTTCGGCTAGATCACCAATCGTATCAGTGAGCTTAATTTGCCTCATTGGAACTCTAATATCGTCACGCGATCCTTTGACAAAAATTTTAGTAGAGTTGGGAAATGGTTTAACGAATGCCTCGTTAATAGTTGATAGACTGGTAAGTGTTTCGGATGATTGCTTCATTATTGTATAATTTAGTTAATGTTACTTTAGGAAAGTTAATGTCTATTTTAACTCATCGACTAAGAAGAATGAGGAAACACGAATTTAATCGTTCACTAATTCGTGAAAACTCTTTAAGTGCTAGTGATTTAATCTACCCTTTATTTATTGTTGAGGGTGAGAACAAAAGAGTGGAGATTGACTCGATGCCAGGCATCGAAAGACTAAGTATTGATCAATTATTAGTTGAAGCAAAGGAAATAGTTGATTTAAAAATTCAAGCGATTGCACTTTTTCCAGTAATTTCATCTGAAAAAAAATCTCTTGAAGCTGAAGAATCATATAATTCTGATGGTCTTATTCAAAGAGCAGTAAGAGAGCTTAAAAGAAATTTTCCCAAATTAGCAGTNATTACTGATGTTGCTCTAGACCCTTATACAATTCATGGAATGGATGGTATTACAGATTCTAAGGAATATGTATTAAATGATGAAACAGTCGAAATTCTTATCAAGCAAGCAATTTCTCATGCACAGGCAGGTGCTGATATTGTTGCTCCTTCTGATATGATGGATGGTAGGATAGGTGCTATTAGAAATGCACTTGAAGAAGCTGGCTTTATTCATACCAATATACTTGCCTATTCAGCAAAATATGCATCAGCCTTTTACGGTCCTTTTAGAGATGCTGTAGGTTCTGCAAGTAATCTTGGCAAAGCAGATAAAAAAACCTTTCAAATGGATCCTAGTAATTCTAATGAGGCAATACGTGAAGTTGAACTTGATATTGCAGAAGGGGCAGATATGGTTATGATAAAGCCTGGTCTTCCATACCTTGATATTGTTTCAAATGTTAAACAAACCTTTGGAGTACCAACTTTTGCTTATCATGTAAGTGGGGAGTATGCAATGTTAAAGGCAGCAAGTCAAAATAAATGGATTGATGAAAAACAAACTGTTCTTGAAACGCTACTTTGCTTTAAAAGAGCTGGTGCTGATGCAATTTTGACTTATTATGCTAAAGATGCTGCAAAATGGATTCAAGATAGATAATAAAACCTACTTAATAAAATAGAAGAAATTAATGAACCAGAAAAAAATATTTTATTTGCTTTCATTAATTACAATATTTTTTATTGGTCATTACTATTCACAGTTTAATAATAAGGCTGCTAATCCCGAAACTATTTCAATAAATACTGGGATTCCTATTGAGCAATATGATGACGATATATTAAATCTTCAATTACTCCTAGATGAGCATGATAGTCAGCTTATTTCAGCCCTTGATAAACTTCAAATCACAAAGCAAAAACTTAATCTTTCATTAAGTAAGATACAAATACTTGAAAACGAATTAATTAAAATTAATAAAATATACAAACTAAATGAAGTTGAATTAAAAGAAGCTAATATTCGAATTTTGAAAAGTAAAGATAATATAAATATATTTACAAAAATGTTAGCTGATACTGAGCTTGAATTGGAACTTTCAAAATTTGAACTTGAACTTGCAGAAGATCGGCTTCACTCTCAATAAAATTTTCTAATTACATTTATTTACGAATAATAATTAACTATCTCTGATATGTCTTCGCGAGATGTTCTATAAGTATTTATTGCTTTAGTTTTATCCTCATAACCAATAGCCATTCCACATAGAACAATTTTATCTTTATAGTATGATAATTCATTTCGGACAATATCTGGATACTCACCAAGCGCGGCTTGTGGGCATGTTGCTAGATCATACTCAACGGCTGAAAGCATAATAGATTGAATAAACATACCATAGTCCATAAAAGAGCCTTTCTCCATTGTTTTATCAATAAAAAAAAGTAATACGACAGGTGCATTAAATGCCTGATAATTTAATGCCCATTGATCTAACTGTCTCTTTTTATCTTCTCTACTAATCTTTAATGTTGAATATAGTAATAAGCCACACTCTTTTCTTCTTCTTTTATATTGCCCCGCCCATTCNACTGGATAATATTTATAGTCCATAGACCCTTTATTACCATCACGAAAAGCTTTTTCTAACTTAGTACATAAATTATCTTTACTAGCTCCAGTTAGAACCGCAACCTGCCATGGCTGAGTATTTACTCCTGATGGTGCTGTTTTTGCCTGATTAATAATTTTATTTATTAGATCAATTGAAACATCTTTATCTAAAAAAGCTCTTGTTGATTTCCGTTTCTCTAAAGCAGTCTTAACATCCATAAATTACTCCATTAATTTTTTCATTAGGTGTTGGCTGGTTTTGCATAAAGTACTATTATATTTCCAAAAATAATTAATAGAACACCAATTAAACCCACCCAACTCCACTGATAGTCTTCATAAAAGGTTGATAAAAGTAATGCAATTGTAGGAGTAAAAATATTAACATAAGATGCCTTATCAGCACCTATATTTCCTACTAGTTTTAAATAAACACCAAACCCAATAGCTGACGCTACAACTGCTAAATATATAAGGGATGCAAGGTAGGTATAACTAGTATCTATACTAAAACTAATATCACTTATTGCTATGTAAGCTATTATTAGAATAGAACCATACAACATACTAAATGCATTACTTTGAACTAGTGGCATTTTTCGAGCTTGTAATTGACCAGATAATAACATTCCAATTGATGCAAAGAAAGTTGCAAGTAGCATCCAAAGAAACCCCTTAACTACTCCTGACTCAAGTGACCATTGGGTTGCGCTAATTTCATTTGAAAATATTATAGATAAACCAAATATTCCAACTATCGCACCAAAAAGAATTGGCAATCTTATGGGTTTTTTAAAAAAAATAAATCCATTAAAAACTGTAAATAAAGTAAGAGTTGAAAAGATAAGGCATATTAAACCTGAAGCTAAATAAAAGGTACCAAAGTATGCACAAACATAGTTAATGCAGAATAGAAAAAAACCCAATAGCAGCCAACTTACATGCTCTCTCCAAGAAAAAGAAAACTTAAGACCACGAAAATAACACCATACAAAAAGTATAAATGAGGCAAGTAAAAATCGCCACACTATTGACACCTGAGGTGCAACATCTCCTAATTGAAAAGTAATAGCAAACCATGATGAACCCCAGGCAAGAAGAACAATAAAGTAAAGGGCTACATTCATTTTTTGTAGTTAAAAAATTCTATGAAAAATGTTTTTATTTGACTCTATTTGAGATCAATTCATCAACGACACCTGGCTCTGATAAAGTAGAAGTATCTCCTAGATTAGCGTAATCATCCTCAGCTATCTTTCTGAGTATCCGCCTCATAATTTTTCCTGATCTTGTTTTAGGAAGGCCTGGTGCGAATTGAATTTTATCTACAGTTGCAATCGGTCCAATCTCTTTTCTAACCAAAGCAACTAAATCTTTTTTGAGCTCATCATTACCCTCAGTACCAGCCATTAAAGAAACATAAGCATAAATNCCCTGCCCTTTAATTTCATGTGGCATNCCAACAACCGCAGCCTCACTGACATTGCTATGCAGGACCAGTGCAGATTCAATTTCAGCAGTACCGAGACGATGGCCTGAAATATTTAATACATCATCAACTCTTCCAGTTATCCAATAATAACCATCTGAATCTCTCTTAACACCATCACCAGCAAAATANTTACCTGGATAGGTTGAAAAATAAGCCTCCATAAATCGAGAATGATTATTATAAAGAGTTCTCATTTGACCTGGCCAAGATCTAGCAAGGACTAGAACACCCGATGCTTCACCATCAAGAACCTCTCCTTTCTCACTTAGAACCTGAGGTTCAACACCAAAAAATGGTTTTGAAGCTGAGCCTGGCTTTAATGGAGTTGCATACGGCATTGGTGTAATCATATGACCTCCAGTTTCAGTTTGCCACCATGTATCAACAACTGGACATCTTTTTTCTCCAATAACATTGTAATACCACTCCCATGCCTCAGGATTTATTGGTTCGCCAACTGTGCCTAAAATCTTTAAACTNGATCTTGAGGTCTTATTAACAAGATCATCACCAGCACCCATTAATGCTCTAANNNNCGNNNGNGCAGTATAAAAGATATTAACCTGATGCTTATCTACAACCTGCCAAAACCTAGAGGCATCTGGATAGGTAGGAATACCTTCAAACATGAGAGTTGTAGCGCCATTTGCTAGGGGGCCATAAACAATATAAGAATGTCCTGTTACCCAGCCAACATCTGCAGTGCACCAATAAATATCCCCTTCTTGATAATCAAAAGTGTATTTATGAGTCATAGCAGCATAAAGTAAATAACCACCTGAAGTATGAAGCACACCTTTTGGTTTTCCCGTTGAACCTGATGTATAAAGAATGAATAATGGATTTTCAGCATCAAACATTTCACAAGGAAAATCAGTTGAGGCATCTTTTACAAGCTCATGATACCAAACATCTTTATCATTCCACTTAACCTCTCCTCCAGTTCTCTTAACAACAACAATATGATCGACACATTCACAATCCTTTGTAGCTTGATCAACATTAGCTTTTAACGGTATAGATTTTCCTCCACGAACGCCCTCATCAGCAGTAATAACTAATTTACACTCACTGTCCAAAATTCTATCTCTTAGAGCGTCAGGTGAGAAGCCTCCAAATACTACNGAATGAATTGCTCCAAGTCTTGAACAAGCTAGCATAGCAATAGTCGCCTCAACAATCATTGGCATATAAAGACAAATTCGATCGCCCTGTTTAACACCTAGGTCTTTCATACCATTTGAAAACTTACAAACTCTTTGATGCAGTTCTTTATAAGTTATCGATTCACTTGTATTTGGGTCATCCCCCTCCCAAATAATTGCAATCTGTTCGGCTCTTTCAGGGAGATGACGATCTAAACAATTGTAAGAAACATTTAAAGTTGCGCCTTCAAACCAAGCAATTTTGCCTTTATTAAAATCTACATCTGAAACCTTATCCCATTTTTTATCCCAATCAATAAAAATTTCTGCTTGTTTTGCCCAAAAATCATCAGGGTTATTAATTGAATCGTCATACATTAACTGATAAGTTTCTGCATTAATTAATGGTTTTTTATCACTCTGCATTATTGGATATGTCATTTAATTCCTCTTAAGATAAAAACATCAAAAAATCCATGTTACCAAACTCGTTGTAAAGAGTTGTAAAAAAAATTGAATTGAACAAAAAAAAATGACGCAAAGCGTCATTTTTTTATAAAAAATTTAAGAAATTTTATTCGTCTTCTTCCTTAATAGCTAAATCATCACTTTCTTGCTTAGCATCCAGAGTTGTTTCAGAAAGCTCATCCTTGACTTCAGTCATCATAGCATCTTGTACTAATTTATCCTGAGCATTGAGTTCTTCTTCCATTGCATACTCTTCAGTAAGAATAGAAGCATCAATTAATCCAGCTTCAATTTCTCTTAGAGCAAGAACTGTTGGCTTATCTTTGCCAACATCAAGTGTAGTTCTATATCCTTGAGAATTTAGTTGATGAGCACGTTTTGCAGCAACTAAAACTAATTCAAATCTATTTTCAACCTTATCTAAACAATCTTCAACTGTAACTCTAGCCATAATCTTAATTAACCTATATAGATCAAATGATAAAATGAAGCAATTTTACGTTATTATTGCTATTATGGAAAGACTTATTGTACTGGATACTGAGACTACTGGAATTGATCCTAAAGAGGGCCATCGAATTATTGAAGTTGGAGCGGTAGAAATATCTAAAAGAGAAATAACAACTTCTGAGTTTCATAAATATGTTCAACCTAATCGAAATGTTGGAGACTCTGTAAATATTCATGGAATAACAGATAAATTTTTAATTAATAAACCACAATTTGAACAAATATCAGATGATTTATTAACTTTTATAGATGGGGCTACTCTAATAATTCATAATGCTCCATTTGATTTAGGATTCCTCAATAATGAATTAAAAATTATTGGAATTAAGAAGAAAATTGAAGATTTGTGTCCAGTCATTGATACATTGGAGCTATCTAAAGAACAAAGACCTGGAACAATGCACAATCTAGATGCATTGTGTCGCCGTTTTGGAATTGATACTAGTGCGAGAACAAGGCATGGTGCCCTTCTTGATGCCCAAATACTTGCTCAAGTTTATATTGCTATGACTGGTGGACAGTCGATTCTTTTTAATGAAGATGAAAACATAAAAGCACAAACAAGTGACCCATTAATAGTATCAAAAATTTTAGAAAATAAAGACAATATAAAAGTTATTTATGCAAATGAAGAAGAAGTTGAAACTCATAATAACTACTTCAAAAACTAATAATAAACCGATAACTTAAATAGAGTGTTTTTGCGGTAAATTAGGGATTGACTAAGAAGTCTATCAAAGTATAATTACACATCTTTCGGAGTGTGGCGCAGTCTGGTAGCGTATCTGGTTTGGGACCAGGTGGTCAGAGGTTCGAATCCTCTCACTCCGACCAAAAATTTAGTTAAAAGTGAAAGCCTAAACTTTAATAAAGCAAAGTTATCGCGCCCATAGCTCAGCTGGATAGAGCAACGGCCTTCTAAGCCGTAGGTCATACGTTCGAATCGTATTGGGCGCACCACTTTTATGGCGGGAATAGCTCAGTTGGTAGAGCCCCGGATTGTGATTCCGGTTGTCGCGGGTTCGAGCCCCGTTTCTCGCCCCACTTCCTATTAGGGTTT
>JGI24539J26755_10000653_pt1 | contig 16362 bp, 20 predicted proteins | sample NorSeaMetagenome_2_FD_26755 | JGI IMG/M metagenome (IMG submission 26755) | reverse complement strand
CTAATTCCAGGGCGAAATCAATCGCTGTGCCTGGGCCCTGGCTGGTCACACAATTACCGTCAACCACTACTCGAGACTCAGTATCTACCTCTTTCGCTTTAATGCTCTGATAAAACTGCGGATGGCAGGTTGCGGTCTTGTCGGCTAACAACCCTTTATCGCCAAGCACTATGGCCGGCGCAGCGCAGATCGCGCCATATAATCCCGACGCGTCGACTTGGGTGTGCAGTAACTGGTCAAGGACATCACTTTTAGCAAGAATCTCTGATCCAGCAACGCCACCTGGAAGTGCAATCAAGTCCCAGACTTTTCCCGCACAATCTTTAATATCACAGTCGGCAACGATTTGGGTTCCTCGAGCAGCGGTAATCTTAAGGTCTTTAGAGGCACTGACTGATGCCACAGTGACCAATACTCCGGCCCGGCGTAAAACATCTATTATGGTTACCACTTCAATTTCTTCACTGCCATCGGCAACTGGGACTAAGGCCTGTTTAGTCATATTATTTCCCTTTTTATCCAACATCTGTATAGGTTACACTGTGCCCGAAATCAACGGTTCTGTCACGGGAAGTGCATGAGAATTTATATCATACAAAGCCAGGAGATGGCTACGCTGGACAAGCACTTACAGTGGACTCGGGATATTAAATCGAGCAGTCTTTTTTATACCCCCCACAGAGACATCGCACTGAATCAGCTGATCGAGTTAAATGCCAAAGATACCAGCTTGCGAGCTGATATAGTTGAGTGTTCGGCAGATTCAAAGGGGCGGCCTGTAGTCTTGCTTGAGGCCCTTAATACTGAACAAGCTGACGCTGTCGAAAATCAGTCTAGCGCAGCCTAACCGGGGTTCCATTTTGTCTTTAGATGTTAAACTTGACCTGTTCAGTAATCCTGCAAAAGCAGATCGATTAACCGGCATAGCGCGAGGTATTGAAAAGGAAAGCCTGAGGGTAGAAGCTAGCGGCCACCTTGCCAACACACCACATCCCGCGGCGCTGGGTGCTGCATTGACCCATCCCAATATAACCACCGACTTCTCAGAGGCGCTGCTGGAGTTCATTACTGCGCCCTCCTCGTCGATTGATACAGTGATGACTCAATTAGAGGAGATTCATCGGGTCACTTACCAACATATTGGTGATGAGTTACTCTGGGTCAACAGTATGCCTTGCCAGCTCGGCTCAGATGCCAGCATTCCTATTGGGCAATACGGCAGTTCCAATGTCGGAAAAATGAAAAGCATCTACCGGCGTGGACTTGGAAATCGATATGGTCGCTTGATGCAAACCATTGCCGGTATCCACTATAATTTTTCGGTCCCCGATTCACTTTGGGAAGACCTACAAGCTAGCGCNAATAACCAACAATCGCTGCAAGATTTTAAATCCGATGGGTATTTTGGTCTGATTAGAAATTTTCGTCGCTATTCATGGCTNCTTCTCTATTTACTNGGGGCGGCTCCCGCAATCTGTCGAAGCTTTGTGGGCGATTCAGATCATCGCTTAACGGCGNTCGGTGATGANACACACAGCTTGCATCAACCTCATGCAACCTCCCTTCGGATGGGTGATCTAGGTTATCAAAGTGATGCTCAGAGNTCGCTGGTAGTTTGTTACAACGATGTGCCCCAATACACTGANACGCTTAAAGAGGCTCTTTCACAGGCTTACCCAGCCTATGATGAGATTGGTTTGAAAGACAGCAACGGTGACTATCAGCAGCTCACTACTAATCTCTTACAAATAGAGAATGAGTTTTACAGCACTATTCGACCCAAGCGCACTGCTGCCTCTGGCGAAACACCGGTACATGCACTTATAGAGCGCGGAGTGGAGTACATTGAAGTACGCTGCGTCGACCTCAACCCACTTTTACCCTGTGGGATCGATGAGCAGACGATCTGCTTCTTAGACACGTTTTTGCTGTTCTGTTTGCTACAAGATAGCCCAGCGACCGACGCTAAAGAATATGCGAGTATCCCCGAAAATATTGATCGTACCGTCTATTCGGGACGCGATCCGGCGTTGACCTTACTACGAGGCAAAGAAGAGGTGCCCCTAAGGGGTTGGGGGCAAACGTTACTTGAAGAGATGCTTCCAGTGGCCGCAGTATTAGATAAAGCCAATCATACCGAGAGTTATACTCAAGCTTTAGCCGCAATGCTGGAGCGGATTCATGATGACAGCTCAACACCGGCAGCAACAATTTTGGCAGAAATGCGCTCAAATAATGAGACTTATTACGCCATGGCAATGCGCAAAGCCTGCGAGCACCGAGACTATTTTCACGCCAATCCCCCCGATGCTAGCACTATGAATAAGTACCAAGATTTAGCGACACAATCTTTACAAAAGCAGGCCGATATAGAAGCGCACGACAGCCTTTCATTCGATGAGTTTTTGGCTGACTATTATCGCTAGTCAGACATAGTATGAGAATATACGTTAAGTCCTAAAGGAGTGAGCATTGAGTTACCTAACCTGCAGAACAGTCAACTTTTTAGGCGCCCTTGGTTGTGCTGGTGCGCTAATAATAGCGGTTGTCTATTTCCAGCAGCATCTGGGTCTTGAGCCCTGTTATCTGTGCATTACACAAAGAGCATTTGTAGCTCTCGCTGGCGTTATATTTTTGATCGCTGCACTGCATAATCCCTTGCAGCGAGGACAAAAAATCTACTCCGGCCTTGGCATTGCCGCGTCCCTGGGTGGTGGTTTTTTCTCCATCAAACAACTGCGACTGCAAAACCTTCCTGAAGACTCTGTACCGGCTTGCGGCCCTCCGGTGGACTATCTGTTTGATGTTTTCCCCGCGTCAGAGGTCATCACCATGCTCATTCGCGGTGATGGCAATTGCGCGAAAATACAATGGGAGCTATTGGGTATAAGTATGCCAGGCTGGGTACTGATTGTTTTTGTAATACTCGCCGGCATAGGAATCTTCCAATTATTGCGCAAACATTAAGGCTCGCCTTTGGACTAATAGCCCTAGTTGCCTTTCAATGGATGGGAGAGCTAGTAGTGGCATGGACTGGCATTATCGTTCCAGGTCCGTTAATAGGCATGCTATTACTCCTCGCCGTACTGATATACCCCAGTCGTCTAACTAACCTCATCCAACCAGTCAGCACTCGCCTGATTCAAAATCTTTCTCTGCTATTTATNCCAGCCTGTGTGGGCGCTTTTTTCCTCAGTCCATCAATCAATCTGCAACTGCCCATGCTATTGCTAACCGTGGTAATTAGTACCCCACTGACAATGATCGCAATGACTCTGCTAATCAGGTCTATCAAAGGCCAACAGAATGATTGAGTTAATAATGCAGCAATGGCAGCAAATAACTGCTAGTTCGTGGCTGGTTGTATTTTCTGTGCTTGGGTTTAGTGCTGGTATTTTTATATATAGACGTAGTGGCAAACATCCACTTTGTCATCCTCTAATCATCAGTACGCCCCTTATTAGTCTTGCACTCTATGCTTTGGATATTGATTATGGCCACTATTATCAAGCTAATGGCGTATTCAACTGGCTCCTTGGCGCTGCTACAGTAGCTTTAGCCGTACCCTTATCCCAGCAACTAAAAAAGCTCAGTGTGCTCTGGCCGACTATTTCAATAGCTGTGCTCAGCGGTGGTTTATTTGCGGCCTTTAGCGCCTTAATCATTGGCAGTTGGCTGAGTATAGAACCAATAGCCATTTTTTCACTCGCGGCTAAATCAGTGACTACACCGATTGCGATGATTCTTACTGAGCAGTTGGGCGGCCTCATAACACTGATTACTGTTCTAGTTTTGTTTACAGGCATTATTGGGATTATTGTCGCCCAACCTATTTTCAATGCCTTTAGTTTGCATGATGAGCGCTGGCAGGGTCTGATCTTGGGCGTCACNGCGCATGCCATCGGCACACTTAAGGCCTTTGAGAAGAGCCCTAGATGTGGTGCCTTCTCAACTATTGGCATGGGACTCAATGGTATTTGGACTGCGCTTTTCCTTATTCCTCTTGTCGAGGCCTTTGGGCCTTGAAAGATTATGCTTTTATGAAAAAAGAGGTACACTTACACAAGCGGATACCGACTGAGTAAAAAATAATGGTTAAGGATAATCAAAAACTACAATCTCACTGGGGCAATGTTAGCCAAAGTATTGAGCGCTGGCTTGAAGAGCGTCGCGAATTATTAGCTAAATACTGCGATCTGACAGAAATTATTGACGTTGACGACAACGCCATCACGCATACAGAACAACTTGAGGTTTTCTGTGAACTGATGGTTGATTATGTCTCTGCCGGTCATTTTGAAATATTTGACCAGCTACATAAAGAAGGACAACTTTTTGAGGACTCGCCGGGATTAGATAAAGAACCCAACATACTCGAAAAAATTCAGTCCACCACAGAGTATGTGCTTGATTTTAACGATAAGTATTTAAGCTCTAATGATTTAGACGCACTCATTATTGACCTTGCCGGTCTCGGTGAGACCTTAGCACAGCGCTTTGCGCTTGAAGATAACTTAATCGATGTTTTACATAGCTCTCACGTTACCAAGTTACTTGGAGAACCAGAGCTGAGTTAAATACTTTGAATTTTTGACAATAAAAAAGCCCCGTTATACGGGGCTTTTTTATTGTTCATGCTAAAACTACGCTATTCGCTGTCAACATTTGCCTGCAGTAACTCAACTTCAAAAATAAGTAGTGAGTTTGGGCCAATAGGACCTGACCCACCCGGTCCGTAGGCGAGATCAGCCGGAATATACAGCTCCCACTTAGACCCCTCGGGCATAAGTTGCAAGGCTTCAGTCCAACCGGCGATCACCTGAGTGACGCCAAATTGAGTCGGCACGCCGCGTTTTACAGAACTATCGAATTCAGTACCATCCAGGAGTCGACCGGCGTAATGAACTTCAACGGTACTTTCAACTGATGGTTGTGGGCCTGTACCCTCAGTCAGCACTCGGTACTGCAAGCCGCTTTCAGTCGTGATGACACCCTCTTTCATACCATTAGCGACCAAAAACGCTGCCGCTTCTGAAGCATTACCATCAGACTGAGCAGACATGGCTTCCTGCTGCTCGGCCTGCATAGTCGCTTGCTTTGCTTTCATGTCTGTCTCAAATTGTTCGATAACCATGGCAATTTGCTCTTCACTTAAACTGGGCTGGCCGCCACTTAGGGCAGTTTCAAGTCCATTTTGAAAGGCACCGGCATCAAACTCAATGTCCATACTCTTGATGTTGCTACCATTATCCACGCCCATCAGATAACTGATCTTTTGTGCTTGGGTGGTCAACTCTACTACTGTTGACTGATTCATCTGCTCAGAGGCAGTCTCAGTATTTTCAGCGGTGTCACAAGCAGCCAAAAACAGCACCGCAGTGAGTGGTATTATTTTTACTAGATTCATTATATCTCCTTGATAAATTAGTCGTCTTTCTAGGGGTAGCGACCCAACTTAGGCCTTTTCTAAATCAGTATCAACTAGTTGTTCATACTGAATATTTTTAAATTGCGGTCAATACAATAGTTACCTTAACCAACAAAGGGTTGGTTCTAATCAATTTTTTTAAATACTAAATCCCATACACCATGACCTAATCGTTCACCGCGCTTTTCAAATTTAGTGATCGGCCGATAGCTGGGTCTTTCGGAATATTGTCCAGCACCCGCACAATTCTCAAAGCCCTCTGCTTCACTGAGCGTCTCTANCATTTGCTCAGCGTAATGCTGCCAGTCCGTCGCCATGTGTAATATACCATCAGGGCGTAGCTTTGTTCTGACCTGCTGAACAAATGTAGACTGCACAATACGTCTTTTATTGTGTTTTTTCTTATGCCAAGGATCTGGGAAGTAGAGTTGCAAACGATCAATACTCTTAGGCGCAAAACATTCTTCAAGCACATCATTTGCATCCGCAAGGTACACACGCAAATTAGCTAAGCCTTCTGCACGGGCAGAATTAATAATAGTACCGACGCCAGGGGGGTGCACCTCAATACCAATAAAGTCAGTGTCAGGTTCAGCGGCCGCCATTTGTAATAAAGAATCGCCCATACCAAAACCGATCTCCAAAACCTTGAGGCCTGAACGACCAAACACCTCATCCGTATCGATGGCGCCATCAGCTAATTTTAGGCCATATGCCGGCCAACTCACCTCAAACGCTTTGCGCTGAGCCTCGGTCATACGCCCCGCCCTAACAACATAGCTACGAATTGACTTTTCTCGGTACTCGGGTCGAATATTCATCTATTGACTGCGCCTAGCTGCAAAAAATAATAGTCCCCAACCGGCAATAAACGCAAGGCCTCCAAGGGGAGTAACCATTCCCAGAGTCGGCGTATTAGTCAATACTAGTAGATACAGCGATCCTGAAAATAACACAATGCCTGCAGCAAAGCTTACTGCCGCCCAATGACACAGTGAGGGCTTAGTTAGCTGATCGGGTAAGCTGATCACCGCCAATAATGCCAAGGTGTGTAAAAAATGATAGAGCACCGCGGTGCGAAAGGTGGCCATGTGCCGATCTGACAACTGATCTTCGAGACCATGAGCCGCGAAGGCACCTAACACTACCGAAAGAACCCCATTTAGGGCAACAAATCTGAGCCAAAATACTTTGTTCATAGCAATAAAAAAGCCGCACAGTCAATTAGCGCGGCTCCTTGTAGTAGATTATTGAGTTAGCCTTCCATTAATAGCCGAACTTTCTTCATGGCGTTTTTTTCAAGTTGGCGTATGCGCTCCGCTGAGATGCCATACTCGGCTGCCAGCTGGTGCAGGGTCGCTTTAGTATCATCCAACCAACGGCGTTGAATAATGGCTTGACTGCGCTCATCCAGATTCTTGACCGCCGCCGCAAGACGAATGTTATTGTCGCCTTCAAAGTTTTCGTTCTCAATTTGTTCTGCTGGGTCAGCGCCTTTAGACTCTAGGTACAGTGATGGGGAGTAGGCAGTACTCTCGTCATCATCATCTACCGGCGCATCAAAAGTAGCATCCCGTGACGTCAGACGCATTTCCATTTCCATCACATCTTTAACATCAACACCTAAATCATCAGCCACTGCCTTTGCTTCGTCAGCAGACAGCCATTGCAATTCTTTTTTCGCGCTGCGTAAGTTAAAGAACAGTTTACGCTGCGATTTGGTCGTGGCAATTTTAACAATACGCCAGTTGCGGAGGATGAATTCATGTATTTCAGCTTTAATCCAATGCACTGCAAAGGACACGACTCTGACGCCTTTCTCTGGGTTAAATCGGCGTACCGCTTTCATTAAACCAACGTTGCCCTCTTGAATCAGGTCAGCCAATGGCAGCCCATATCCATTGTAGGACCTAGCAATGTGTACAACAAAGCGCAAATGCGACATNACTAACTTGCGTGCAGCATCGAGGTCATCTTCATAGAATAAAGCTTCGCCTAAGGACTTTTCCTCGTCCAAGGTTAAAATCGGCACAGTCGCAGTTCCCTGAATGTAGGCATTCAGGTTGGCGCCGGGGGTCATCCATTCCATTGTTTGTAGGGCTTTACTCATGACTTCCTCTTCAAGTCGCTGGTCGAGCATAGTAGCATTAATTGTTTAGTCGTTCAAAACCTTAAAAAGTTTACTGAACTGCTGGATTTTACGTACTTACTCACGCTTTAGCTCAACATTTCGCTATTTGGGTTCGATCGCCCGCAAATGTTGCATCACAGCGACCCAAGCACCGATGAGTCCGATCAGAGAACCGGCGCCCCAAAGCCCCAAAATACCCAAAACTCCGGGGCCTGCAAGCTGAAATTGACTCTGATATAAATTCGCCAAAACAGCTATTGACTGGCCCACCCAATAAAAGCTTGCCAGTAGCAGGATAGAGGCCATGATCGCGCCGAACAAACCGAGCAGCAAGCCGGTGTAAAGAAAGGGGCGGCGTACATAGGCGTCTGTTGCGCCAACTAGTTTTACCACAATAATTTCCTCTCGGCGGCTCTGAATTGCCAAGCGAATAGTGTTACCTATAACCAGCAATACACCAACAATAAGGGCAACGCCCATAGCAAGTACCAACTTTTTACTAACATCAGTGATGGTGGCCAATCGTTGCATCCACAACATATCTACCTGAATATCATCCACTGCCGCCAATGCACCAATAGCCTGCACCAACTGCTGCGCCTGACTGATGTCTGCAGCACCAGACATCACTGGCTGCACCAAGAATACTGCCGGTAATGGATTGTCATCTAAATACTGAAGCGCACTGCCAAATCCCGACAAGGCCTTAAATTCCTCCAGTGCCTGCTCCGATGAGATGTAATTCGTCACCGCCACCTCCGGCAAGGCCTTTAACTCTTTTCCCAGCTGTGTGATCCCTTGGCTGTCGGTATTTTTTTTGACGAATACGGTGATTTGTGCGGAAGACTCAAAGCCACTGCTGAGTGACTGCATATTGTGCAATGCCAAAAACATCGCCGAGGGCAACGCCAGTGCAATCGCAATAACCACGACGGTCAACAGCGTTTGAATGGGCTCACCCAGCATTTTTTTCAGCGTCGCTGTCAGAGTCGCTCGGTGATGCGCTCTGTAGCTCCGCCAACGGTCGACTAATCTGATCTTATGATCGCTGGCTCCGCGCGCCATTGGTTCGCGTGTGTTTTGGTTACCGACCATTGGAATACGCCCCATCATCCGTCAACATGCCATCCTCAAGATGCATAATCCGGTGGTCTAGAGAGTTGATCAGGTTAATATCATGGGTAGCAATCAGAACGGTAACGCCTACACTTTGAAAGCGCCTGAACAGGGCCATGATTTCAGCCGACAAGGCAGGGTCCAAATTGCCCGTTGGCTCATCTGCTAACAGTATTTTTGGCTTATGGACGACCGCCCTGGCAATACCCACTCTCTGCTGCTCTCCTCCAGATAAGGTCAATGGGTTATGTGTCTCTTTGCCAAGTAGGCCAACGCCATCAAGTGCTGCACGCACGCGGCGGCCGGTCTCCGATGGCGGATACCCAGAAATTTGAAGCGGCAGAGCGACGTTTTCAAACACAGTGCGGTCAGAGAGCAACTGATGATTTTGAAAAACCACACCAATTTGTCGACGGTAAGAAGGAATTAGAGATCTCGATAACCGATTTAAGTTTTTACCATTAATCAGCAAGGTCCCGGAGGAGGGTCTTTCCATGAGCATCAACAATTTCAGTAAGGTACTTTTGCCGGCGCCGGACGGCCCAGTCAGAAAGGCCATTTCTCCGGCCTCAAGCTCAAAGCTCACCCGTTTTAAGGCTTCTAGCCCAGAAGGGTAACGCTTACTGATATTGTCAAAACGAATCATTGNTATAGGGCCTATTTNTAAGTGTTCAACAGTGCCTGAACAAAATCATTGGCATTAAAGGGCTGAAGATCGTCCTGCCCCTCACCAACGCCTATAAATCGTACTGGCACCGAAAACTTATCCGCCAGAGCAAAGATAATACCGCCCTTCGCAGTGCCATCAAGTTTAGTTAGAGCAATCCCGGTTATCCCCACCACCTGATTAAACTCAGCCATCTGCGCCACTGCGTTCTGGCCAGTGCCAGCATCTAGCACGAGCAGAACCTCATGAGGCGCACTATCATCTATTTTTCCAGCCACACGCTTAACCTTTTTTAACTCTTCCATTAGGTTACTTTTGTTGTGCAGGCGTCCTGCGGTGTCAGCCATAATGACATCAGTACCACGAGATTTAGCCGCCTGAATGCCGTCAAAAACCACCGACGCACTATCTGCTCCCGTATGCTGGGCGATCACTGGCACCTGGTTGCGCTCGCCCCAGACTTGCAATTGCTCGACCGCTGCCGCTCTAAAGGTGTCTCCGGCCGCTAACATCACTGTCTTACCCTGCTTTTTTAAGCGGCTAGCTAACTTGCCAATGGTGGTAGTTTTGCCGACTCCATTAACTCCCACAACAAGCATCACAAAAGGCTTGCCGCAGGCGTCAAAATCAATCTCGCTCTCACACACTCGCAACCTGTTGACTAATATTTCTTGCAGCGCTAACTTTAACGCCGCACCATCTTTGAGTGCATGGCGACTCAACTGCGCGGTCAACTCGGCAATAATCGCGGCGGTAGTCTCAATGCCAACATCGGCCATTAATAATGCCGTTTCTAGCTCATCCAGCAACTCTGTATCAATTGCCTTAGTCCCTAAAAAAAGCGCGCCAAGCCCCTCGCCTGTGCGCGACAACGCAGAGCGCATGCGCTCAGTAAAAGATACTTTAGTACTCTTTACTGGCTCCTGAACTTCAGGCTCTTCAGTAGCTTTGGCAGTTGCCCTGAAGCGATCCAGAAATGAACGTTTGGCGGGCTTCAAGTCGTCATTGTTAGGTGGCTGAGAATCCATGGATATCCACATACTACGGTTGGGGAGTTTTGGTGTATCCTACCATTTACATTAGAAAAAGTGGTTAAAAGTCATGCTTCCGAGGCCTCAATTTGTCGATTAATAAAAAACAGTCTGGTTCACGAACGACATCAACCCTAAGAATTATTGGGGGCCGCTGGCGTAGCCGAAAAATTTCTTTTGCCGAGGCACCCGGTTTAAGGCCTACCGGTGAGCGCATTCGAGAAACACTTTTTAATTGGCTAGCGCCCTATATTAACGGAGCGAACTGCCTAGACCTGTATGCGGGCTCTGGAATACTCGGGTTAGAGGCACTGTCTAGAGGCGCCGTACAATGTACTGCACTGGACAACAATAGGACGGTAACTCAACAGCTGAAGGCTAATTGCGATCTGTTAAACGCCGGACTTACCATTATTAATGCCGACTGTGCTAATTTTTTAACTAACCCTAGGGGTGACGTCCCGTTCGATGTGGCATTTGTCGACCCCCCATTCGCTCAGGGCCTGCATACCGAAAGCTGTCGCCTGCTAGAGCAAAACGGCTGGTTAAAAGACAATGCGCTCATTTACTGTGAGCTTCCCAGCAGTGACATCAGCTTTGTGGCGCCACCCAACTGGCAGTTACAAAAAGACAAAATCGCCGGTGGCGTTCGCTACATGCTATATTTGCGCATTGAGTCTAACGTATAATTTGAGTAATATGCGCGTCCAGACAACCTACAGCAGTGGAGCTTGCCCATGAAAACAATCGTTTATCCAGGCACCTTTGATCCCATTACTAATGGTCATATTGATCTCATTGAACGAGCGTCCAAACTGTTTGATAAACTGATTATTGGTATTGCCAGCAGTCAGAAAAAAAGCCCGCTATTTGATATCGATGAGCGTATTGCGCTAGCCACAGAGTCACTGCAGCATTTACCCAATGTTGAGATTAAAGGCTTTGACTATTTGTTGGTTAATTTTGTTAAAGACTGCGGCGGCGTTGCCGTTATGCGTGGTTTGAGAGCCGTTTCTGATTTTGAATATGAATTTCAATTAGCCAATATGAATCGCGCACTGAGTCCTAACATTGAAAGTATCTTTTTAACGCCGGCAGAAAAGTTTTCCTATATTTCATCGTCTCTAGTACGGGAAATTTCTTCGCTAGGCGGGGACGTCACTAAATTTGTGCCCACCAACGTGGCCGATGCTCTACTTAAGAAATTCCAATAGGCATCATTAATCAACCTCTTGCTAACGCTGACAGCTTGGGCAAAATACTGAACTGCGCTGACCGAGACGCAGCTCTTTAAGCACTGTGTTGCAGCAAGTGCACTGCTTACCTGCGCGGCCATAGACGGCCAGAGTTTGCTGGAAATAGCCCGGCTCGCCATGGCTGTTTACAAAATCTCGCAGAGTTGTGCCGCCCTGCTCAATCGCTGCGGCTAATACCTCCTTGATATGCCCTGCCAACACTTGGTAGCGCTTTTGCGACACCTTACCCGCTGCTCGATCGGGTCTAATGCCACTGCGAAACAGTGCCTCGGAAGCATAAATATTACCCACTCCAACCACGACTTTATTGTCCATAATAAATGGCTTTACCGCGACTTTTCGGCTCTTGGCCAATTGCCAAAGCCTGCCTCCATCAAAATCAGCAGTCAAGGGTTCTGGGCCCAAATGTTGCAGCTGTTGGTGCGCCTCTGCGCTCCAAAGCCAACAACCAAAGCGCCGTGGATCGTGATAGCGCAAGGTTGCGCCATTAGCCAACTGCAGCTCAATATGGTCATGCTTGCGCCACTCCATACTGGTTTCAGCGATCCGCAAGCTACCGCTCATACCTAGATGCACCAAAATCGAGCCATGGCCAAGCTGTATAATCAGATATTTAGCACGCCTTGAGACCTCAATCACCGTTTGTTGCTCAATGATAGCTGACATCCGCGGAGTAACTGGCCATCGAAGTGACCCCTGACGGACTATTAGGCGAATTATTTTTTGTCCAACGATGTAAGGTTCTATGCCTTTAAGAGTTGTTTCAACTTCGGGTAATTCGGGCATTTCAGGTCTCAACTTCCAGTTTAATGGCGGTTTGTAACAAATACTCGTCAGTAAGTAGTTTTTTAAAAGTCATAATAGTATATATTGGCGTGCCACAGGGAAGTTAGAGGCCTAGTATTTTACAAAAATATCAGTAAAATGCCGACTTCCATAAAAAAATAGCTACGCAAAGGTATTAGTAATAATGGCGCTTGGAAAACGACGTAGAGAACAAGATGAAAACGAAATCGACATGACCCCCATGCTTGACGTGGTGTTCATTATGTTGATTTTCTTTATTGTAACAGCCTCCTTTGTCAACGAGTCGGGTCTTGGCGTCAGCCGTCCACCAGTATCTGATCAACCACCACCAGATACCGCCAACACCAATATTGTGTTCAGAGTATCTGAGAGCAATGAGTTGACCCTTCAAGGCCGACGCATCGACATACGCGCAGTGCGTGCCAATGTAGAACGTATGCACGCTGAAAAGCCCGAAGCGAAAGTGGTCATTAGTGCTCACCCGAAATCTAAGACCGAGCTGTTTGTTAAAATTTCTGACCAAGCACGCGAAGCCGGCGTTTACGATATATCCTTGGCCACCGACGAGTAACTAGCTCATTGGTGTTTCGGATCAAAACCCTAGGCCAATAGCCTGGGGTTTTTTCGTTTAGGCCGCCGGTCTTTGCAGGTGGTTTGCAATTACGTCAATTTCTGAGAACATACTGGGCAGGGTCGCAACCTACATACACTCTAATCGGACCTAATAATGGATAAGCCCCGCGGCACCATGGATAAAAAAACGCTCGATCGACTGCGTCTGGTAATGCCTCTATTTAGTGACGCAGTAGCTAACCCGGATACCCCTATTGAAGGCCTCGCCGACTATCTGCAGTTTTATCAACTACCGCCGGCAACACACAACCTTCAACTAGTAGCAGGCACAACGGATGACCATGCAACGGTCGTTATGGCCTGGCGCCCTGCCATAAGCCGCGGCACCGTGATTGTTGTACATGGCTATATGGATCATATTGGTCTGTATGGCCACCTCATTCGCGATCTTCTTAGTCGCCAACTTACCGTGCTGTGTTTTGATGCAAAGGGTCACGGACTGTCCTCAGGCGTGCCTTGCTCGATNAGCCATTTTTCTGAATACGTTGATCGACTCAAAGATATTATCGCCATGGCGCAAGCTCATTTTGAGGGCCCCCTTCATGGTGTGGGTCAAAGCATGGGCGGGGCTGTTCTCATCAAGCATTTAATCAACCACAACATTGTAATACCCTATCCNTTCGCCACTCTAAATTTGCTTGCGCCGCTATTACATCCTTGGGGTTGGACGCAGAGTAGGCGTCTGTANTATTTNTCTCGGTGGTTCATAAAGTCGATCAAACGGGTATTNCGCGCCAGCTCGTGGGATAAGGACTTTTTNGGNTTTCTGCGCAGCCAAGACCCNCTGCAACCAACCAGAGTNCCCACTGATTGGGTCGGCGCAATGAATCAATGGATATTGGAGTTTAAAAACAGTGACGAGAATAACTACCCCATTCATATCATTCAGGGTGATCATGACAAAACCTTAGATTGGGTTTACAACTTAGAACAGTTTAAGCGGCGCCTACCATCAACATCAGTCACCATGATTGAGCGGGGTAATCATCACTTGGTTAATGAAACTGAAATGCTGCGAGCAAAAATATTTGCAGCGCTCAAACTATAACTAGTTGTACATTAGGTCCGGCAACCAAGTCGCCAGTTGCGGCCAGACTGACAGCATTAACATCAGCAGTAGTTGCAAGCCAATAAAGGGAATAACACCGCGATACATGTCTGAAGTTTCAACCGATGCTGGCGCCACTCCGCGAAGATAAAACAGCGCAAAGCCAAAGGGTGGTGTTAGGAACGAGGTCTGGAGGTTAATGGCAATCATTACCCCAAGCCAGACTGGGTCAAGCCCCATAGCCAGTAAAACAGGTGCAACTATCGGCACCACCACAAAGGTAATTTCAATAAAATCGAGAATAAAGCCCAGTAAGAATATGACCACCATGACCAACAGCGTGGCGCCAATAATACCCCCTGGCAGGTTGGTGAAAAAGTGCTCTACAATTTCTTCCCCACCAAAGCCGCGAAAGACCAACGAAAATACTGACGCACCGATGAGTATCAAAAACACCATCGACGTCACCTGAGTAGTGCTAAGGGCAACCTCACGCAGCTTGGTGAAATTNAATTGGCCTTTAATGGTAGCTAGTGCNGTNGCNCCAAAAGCCCCAACGCCGGCAGCCTCNGTTGGGGTCGCTATCCCAGTAAGAATAGAACCCAACACTGTCACAATTAAAAANACGGGGGGCAATAAGTTTTTCATCGCCCTTGATAGGCTAGCCCTGCCTGCACTTTGCGGCTCATAGTCAATTTCCGCTGGACGAGAAAAAAGAACCAGATAAACACAATAAAATATGACGAGTAATAATCCAGGAATAAGCGCACCGACAAATAAATCACCGATAGAGATCGTTTTGGGCGTAAAGATTCCCATATTTAATTGCGCCTGTTGATAGGCACTAGAGAGGGTATCGCCAAGCAACACTAACGCAATGGACGGTGGAATAATCTGCCCCAGCGTACCCGTGGCTGCAATAAGGCCTGTTGCTTGGGAGGCAGAGTAGCCGCGCTTTAACATCGTCGGTAATGACATAAGTCCCATTGTCACCACTGTGGCGCCAACAATACCGGTACTGGCCGCCAACAATGCACCAACCAACACTACCGAAATACCNAGGCCACTNCGAAATTCACCAAAGAGGTCAGCCATACTCTCAAGCAGATCTTCTGATAACTTTGANTTCTCAAGCATCACTCCCATGAGAATAAACAGCGGCACCGCAATCAACGTGGTATTTTCCATAGTGCCAAATAAACGATTTGGTAAGGCCTGTATAAACGCCATGTCAAAGTGACCGGTAACAGTTCCCACNATGGCAAACAGCAGCGCTGTTCCCGCCAGTGAAAAAGCCACGGGATACCCGGCCATTAAGACCAGACAAACCGCTAGAAACATTAAAAAGGGGATAAACTCAGCCATCAGATTATAGGCTCATTATTTTCAGCTATTTGAGTCTCTGAAATATCTGCGCCGCTGACAACCAAACCACTTTTAATAATTTCAGCAACACCCTGTAGTAACAACGTAGCAGGCATGAGTAGCATGAGGGTTTTCAGTAAATAAACAAACGGCAGTCCATTATTCTCAGCTGACGTTTCGTGAATTGCCCAGCTGGCCAAAACATAGTCCAAGCTGGTAAAAAATATTACCAGGCACACCGGCACCAAAAAGAAAATTCCACCCAATAGATTGACCATGGCCTTAGACTTTGACGAAAACCCACGATAGAAAATATCAACTCGCACATGGCCATCGTGCTTTAGAGTAAAGGCCAGACCCATCATGAATACCAGGCAATGCAAATAGGTAACGGACTCTTGCAGAGCAATAGAACCCACTTCCAAAAAGTACCGCGTGACCACCACCAGTACAACTAACGCCACCATGAGCATGGTTAACCATGCAATAAGGCGGCCGGTAATCTCGGTAAACGATTCAACGGCATTAAGAAAGATTACTAGTGGCTTCAAGAGTCTGAGAATTCCGATTTAATTTCGGTTAACAGTATAACGACTGAATAACGAGGCCGATACCACTGCTCAGCCTAACCATACTATCTATGCGGTCCGTCTTGTGAATATTGTGGATTTTCTGCACACAAAAAGAGCGTAACAAGGATTAAAGCTCTTGGGCTTGTTGCCGATTTAATCATTAGGCTTGAGACAGACTCCCAATCTGACATGGCACAAAGTCGCTTAAAAGAGTCTTCTTTTAATGTCGGATTTATAAAGAATAAGCATATCGTGATAAAGCACTTAATCAACAATCTAGTTCGTTGTCTCTTAAATAAGAAATTTAG
>JGI24539J26755_10000649_pt1 | contig 16444 bp, 15 predicted proteins | sample NorSeaMetagenome_2_FD_26755 | JGI IMG/M metagenome (IMG submission 26755) | reverse complement strand
AAGATTTTTAATGTCAGATGTAAAATTGCAAAGTGTTGATTCAGATTCAAGTTCAGCTAGTTCATTTGCAGTTGATATTTCCGGGTTTTATCAATCTGACGTTAAAGCTTATCAGAATTTTAATGGTTTATGGCGATTTGGATTTAATGTATCCAATTTAGGACCAAGAATGAAATATGAAGAGCTTGGTAAGAAAAACTTTATTCCAACAAATTTAAAATTAGGTTCAGCGTTTGATTTTATTTTTGATTCCTCTAACAAATTGTCTATTAACTTAGAGCTTAATAAACTTTTAGTTCCTTCTCCTAGTATTCCAATATTAAATTCAAATGATCAGATTATTGGATATAATCAGGAAGATGTGAACTTTTTATCTGGATTATTTAAATCTTTTGGAGATGCACCTGATGGATTTAGTGAAGAGTTAAAAGAAATAACTCTTGCCTTAGGTATTGAATATACATATGACGATTCGTTTGCACTTAGGTTAGGATATTTTGGTGAAAATGAAAATAAAGGAGCAAGAAAGTACATAACATTTGGAACAGGATTTAAACTAGAAGACATCAATTTAGATTTATCATATCTATTATCAACATCTAGTGTTATAAGTCCATTAGAAAATACTTTAAGATTCTCTTTTACTTATAATTTTAAATAAATTAATATTTTCAATTTTTATTTTTAATGTATTAATTAGATACATTAACTTTGCAAAAATTAAATAATTCTTGTAAAAAAAAGAATTATAAATTATAATTCATTAAATGAAAGAAATTACAAAAGAAACTTATTTGAAATGGTATGAAGATATGCTGTTTTGGAGAAAGTTTGAAGATAAATTAGCTGCTGTTTATATTCAGCAAAAAGTTAGAGGATTTTTACATTTATATAATGGTCAAGAAGCAGTNNTGGCNGGAGCTTTACATGTTATTGATNCTGAAAAAGATAGAATGATTACTGCATACAGGAACCATGTAATGCCAATCGGTATGGGTGTTGACCCAAAGCGAATTATGGCAGAATTATTTGGAAAATCAACTGGAACTTCAATGGGTTTAGGGGGATCTATGCATATTTTCTCTAAAGAACATAGGTTTCATGGTGGTCATGGAATTGTAGGCGGTCAAATTCCTCTTGGAGCTGGTATGGCTTTTGGAGATAAATATTTCAATAGAGGAGCTGTAACTTTGTGTTATATGGGGGATGGTGCGGTTAGACAAGGGTCTTTACATGAAACATTAAACTTAGCCATGCTATGGAAACTTCCTGTAGTTTTTATTGTAGAAAATAACGGATATGCAATGGGTACATCTGTTGAAAGAACAGCAAATCATTCTGATATTTGGAAGTTAGGTTTAGGTTACGAAATGCCTTGCGGTCCGGTTGATGGAATGAACCCAGTGAAAGTAGCTGAAGCACTTCATGAAGCAATTTCAAGAGCTAGAAATGGAGATGGTCCTAGTTTTTTAGAAATGAAAACATATAGATATAGAGGACATTCTATGTCAGATGCCCAAAAATACAGAACAAAAGAAGAAGTTAACGAGTATAGAAAAATTGATCCAATTTCTCAGGTTAAGAAAGTGATTTTAGAAAATGATTTTGCATCAGAAGAAGAGATTTTATCAATTGATGCTAGTATAAAAAGTAGAGTTCTTGATTGTCAAAAATTTGCAGAAGAATCTCCATATCCTGAAAAATCAGTTATGTATGATGCAGTTTACGAACAAGAGGATTATAATTTCATTTCTCATAAATTAAAATAAATGGCTGAAATAATAAACATGCCGCGCTTAAGTGACACTATGGAGGAAGGTGTAGTAGCTAAGTGGTTGGTAAATGAAGGGGATACTATAAAAGAAGGAGATATTCTAGCTGAAATTGAAACTGATAAAGCTACTATGGAATTTGAATCTTTTCATGATGGAGTTTTACTCCATATTGGAATTAAAGAAGGTGAAACTGCAGCTGTTGATACTCTTTTAGCAATTGTTGGGGAAAAGGATGAAGATATTTCAGGCTTGTTAAGCCCATCTTCAAACTCAGGACAATTAGATTTAGTTGATCAAATAAATGAATCAGAAAATTTAATTCAAAACACTGAAGATCAGCCAACTCTTAAAGTTATTATTCCTGTTTTAAATGATTCATTTCAGATTGTTACAATGCCTAGGCTTAGTGATACTATGGAAGAAGGTACTGTGTCTTCATGGCTTGTGAATGTTGGTGATGTTGTTAAAGAAGGTGATATACTTGCTGAAATTGAAACTGATAAAGCAACTATGGAATTTGAATCATTTCACGAAGGAACTTTATTNTTTATTGGAATTAATGTTGGTGAGACTGCAAAAGTAGATACTTTATTAGCTGTAATCGGAGATCCAAATTCAGATTATAAAACTGCAATAGATAATTTTGGAATTAATCCAATTGCAAATGATAAAGTCGAAATAGAAGATAATCCAACAGAAATAATTACTGAAAACTCAGAAACAATCACTGAATCAGTTAAAGAGCCAATATCAAATAATGAAAATTTAAGAGTTTTGGCTTCGCCATTAGCTAAAAAGATTGCAAAAGAAAAGAGTATAGATTTGAATTTGATAAATGGATCTGGAGATAATGGTAGAATTATAAAAGAGGATGTTGAAAACTTTACTCCTACTGTTGTTAGTGATTTTAAAGATAATTCACCTTCTACAATTGTAGAGTCAGGAACTGAAAGTTTTGAAGACATAGAAAATTCTCAAATGAGAAAAACTATCGCAAGAAGACTTAAAGAATCTAAGTTCTCTGCTCCTCATTACTATTTGAGTGTAGAATTTGAAATGGATAATGCGATTGCTTTTAGAAATCAATATAATTCGCTTCCAGAAACTAAAATATCATTTAATGATATAGTTGTAAAAGCCTGTGCAATAGCTTTAAAACAACATCCAAGAGTAAATTCTCAATGGTTTGATGATAAAATGAGACTAAACCATCATGTTCATGTTGGCGTAGCTGTTGGTGTTCCAGACGGACTAGTTGTCCCTGTTATACGTTTTGCAAATGAAAAATCAATCCCAGAAATTGGAAGCTTAGTTAAAAGTTATGCTTCAAAAGCTAGAGATAAAAAACTTTCACCTGATGAAATGCAGGGAAGTACATTTACTGTTTCAAATTTAGGTATGTTTGGAATTGAAGAATTTACATCAATTATTAATCAACCGAATTCTGCTATTTTATCTGTTGGAACTATTGTTAAAAAACCTGTAGTTAGAGAAGATAAGATCACAATTGGACATACTATGAAAATTACTTTAGCATGTGATCATAGAACTGTTGATGGTGTAACAGGTTCTTTGTTTTTACAAACTTTAAAAGGGTTTGTAGAAAATCCAGTTACCATGTTAGTATAGAAATTATTTTATGAAAAATGTTGTTATCACAGGTTCAAGTAGGGGTATAGGATTTGAATTAGTTAATCTGTTTAGTCAAAATAATTATAATGTTATCGCCCTTTCGAGAAATGTTTCTTCAATCACAAAATTAAATTTGAACAACGTTTCTGCATTTAGTACAGATCTTTCCGATGCTGACTCAATTAATAATGCTGTAGAATTTATAAAAAACAACTTCAGTTCAGTTGATATTCTTATTAATAATGCTGGTAAATTAATTAACAAACCATTTATTGAGACAACTATACAAGATTTTAAATCAGTTTACAGTGTAAATGTTTTTGGACTTGCAGAGTTAATTAGATTATTAATACCTTCTTTTTGTAATACATCACATATAATTAACATTAGCAGTATTGGTGGAATAGGAGGTTCTAGCAAATTCCCTGGCTTATCTGCATACTCAAGTAGTAAAGCAGCTTTAAATGTCTTAACAGAAATGTTATACGAAGAATTTAAATCATCTGGTCCTATTGTAAATACTCTTGCATTGGGCGCTGTTCAAACTGAAATGTTAGAGGAAGCTTTTCCGGGATATCAGGCTCCATTATCATCAACTGAAATGGCACATTATATTTATGATTTCTCAATTAATGGTCATAAGTATTTTAACGGTAAAATTTTACCTGTTTCAATTTCAAATCCATAAGGTGCATAGCTTATTTGATTTAATTCCTGCTAATTCTATAGAGTTAATAACTGATTTAATTAATAGTGAAAATTTATCTATTAAAATTGTTAAAACTCGTAAAACTAAACACGGAGATTTTAGATCTTTAAAAGATGGTAAATTTCAAATTACCTTAAATCATATTGACAATAAGTTCAGGTTTCTAATAACTCTTGTTCATGAACTAGCTCATTTTAAGGTTAGTCAATCTTTTAAATATCGAGTTAATCCTCATGGTGTTGAGTGGAAAAAAACCTATAAACATTTAATGTTGCCATTTTTAAATAATAAAATTTTTCCTGATGATGTTTTAAAGCATTTAGCTTTTCATATGATAAACCCTCCAGCAACTACTGATTCTGATATCAACCTTGTTGTTGCATTACAGAATTATGAACTAAATAATGATAATAAATCTTTTCTTTTTGAAGTTGAATTGAATGATTTTTTTATTTATCAGGAAAATAAAGTATTCATCAAATTACATAAAAGAAGAAAACGATATATTTGTAAAAATGTATCTAATGGTCGAAAGTTTTTGTTTTCACCAGTAGCTAGAGTTAAAATAAAAAATAAATGAAAATAGTAGCAGTTAGTGGATATTTTGACCCAATTCATGTAGGTCATTTAGAATATTTAAAAATGTCAAAAAAACTTGGTGATAAATTGGTTGTAATTGTAAATAATAATTATCAATGTATTTTAAAAAAAGGCAAACCTTTCATGGATGAAAAAGATAGATTAGAGATTGTTAAATCTTTAGAAATGGTTGATGAAGTATTCTTGTCTATTGATAAGGATAAAACTGTTTGTGCTTCTTTGGAGGCTATTAAACCTGATGTATTTGCAAACGGTGGTGATAGATCTGTTGGCGAAGTTCCTGAATCTAAGATTTGTCAAAAACACAATATAGTTATGACAGATGGACTTGGCGATAAAATAAGAAGTTCCTCTGATTTGACAGGTTTGAAACAAATATAGTTTATGGAAAATAAATTTAATTTTTCTGATGAAAATTCATCTATAAAAAATTCTGATAAGTCAATATCCGGTAATGCAAAAGGTTTGTTATCGTCGACTTTGTTTTTTTTAAAAGAAATTTTAGATTTTAGAAATGAGACAGATAAAGCTGCTACTTTACATTCCATAAAAAATGATATATCAATTAAAGGTCCTACAGCCTGGATCTTAATTTGTTCAATTTTTGTTGCATCAGTTGGCTTAAATGCAAATTCGATTCCTGTTGTTATTGGTGCAATGCTTATTTCTCCATTAATGGGTCCAATTTTAGGATTTGGATTATCAATTGCTATTAATGATTTAGAAACCTTAAAAAAATCCATTTTGAATTTTTCTGTAATGGTTATTTTAAGTGTTTTTACTGCCTACTTGTTTTTTTCATTTTTCCCTCTTAGAGAGGAATCTTCGGAACTGCTATCCAGAACTAAACCTGATATCAGAGATGTGTTAATTGCTTTTTTTGGGGGACTCGCTCTTATAATTGCTAAAACAAAAAAAGGAACTATCTCTACTGTTATTTATGGTGTTGCAATTGCTACTGCATTAATGCCTCCTCTTTGTACTGTAGGATATGGATTGGCAACTGGAAAAGCTTCTTTTGCTGTTGGTGCAATGTATTTATTTATGATTAATACATTATATATAGTTTTAGCCACTTATTTAATAATTAAATTACTCAGATTTCCATTAATAGATTATGTAAATTCTAAAAGAAGAAGACTTATTTCAAGATTAGTTACTTTCTTTTCGATTTTAATGTTAATTCCCGCATTTTATACTTTTGTTGGAGTTTTATATGAAAATAAATTTGATAATTCAATTAGTGAGTTTTTAGATTTTGAATTGGATGGAATTGCTAATAAAGATTATTTAATAATAAACTCTAAAATAGAATATAATATAGATGAAGTTAATTATGTCTTCCCTTGGCGTGATAAGACTTCCAGTTTAACACTCAACAGCTTTGGATTGGACCCAATTTCTGATGATATAATGATTTTATTAAAGGCTAAAATTAAAAAATATCCACATTTATCTCTGACTTCTATTAATTTCAATCAACAAAAAATTGAAAATGATTTTAAAGAACAAAAACGCTTTTTAGTTGAACTTAGACGTAGAGATTCTTTAGACCTTTCAAATAAAAACAAACAAATAGAGGAGTTAACTCAAAGACTTAATAATTTAGAAAAAATAGAATCAAAAAATATTTTATATAAAACAATTATTGAAGATGTAAAATTAAATTACGATCAAATTATAGACTTTAATCTTCAAAATTTATTTGATATAGATCCAAAAGATCAAAATTCAAAATTGATTTTTTATATTAAATGGAATGAATCAATTTCTGAAAATGAAATTTTAAAACAAGAACAAAAAATAAAAACTTGGTTAACATTAAAACTAAAGGACGAATCCTTTGAATTAGTAAGATTCAGATAGCTATAAATATTTCTTTACTTTTTTTAGAAGCTCAGAAGAATACACAAAGTTTGTAACTGATTCAATATTTGTTTTTAAAATTTCTTTATTTGTTCCTTCCCAATTCTTTTCTCCTGAAACCATAAATATAATTTTTTCTCCAATTTCAATTACTGAATTCATATCGTGAGAATTTATAATTGTAGTTATATTATATTCTTTCGTAATTTCATGAATAAGTTTATCAATTACTATTGCTGTTTTAGGATCTAAACCGGAATTAGGTTCGTCACAAAATAAATATTTAGGATTCATTACAATTGCTCTAGCAATAGCAACTCTTTTTTGCATTCCACCAGAAATTTCAGAGGGAAGTTTGTCAACAGCTTTTGAAAGTTCAACTCTTTCAATAGCTATTTTTGCTTTTTCTCTTATTTCTTCTTCGTTTCTGTTTGTCAGCATATTTAATGGGAACATTACATTTTCAATAACAGACATTGAATCAAACAAAGCGCTTCCTTGAAAAACCATCCCCATTTCTCTTCTTAATAAAGTTTTATCACTTTCATTCATGTTTAAGTTAGATACACCATCGTATATTATTTCTCCACTATCAGGTTCGTGTAATCCTAACAAACATTTTAATAATACTGTTTTTCCTGATCCACTTTGTCCAATTATTAAGTTCGTTTTACCTTTTTCAAAAGTTGTAGAAATGTTCTGGATAATTGTACTTCCATCAAAAGATTTTTTTATGTTTTTAATTTCGATCATTAGCTTAATAATAATTGTGTAATAATGAAATTTACTATAATAATTATTATGGAGGTCCAAACAAATGATAATGTACTTGCTTTTCCTACCTCCAGAGCTCCACCTTTCATATAAAACCCATGATATGATGGAACTGTAGCTAATATAAATGCAAATAAAATTGTTTTTAAATAGGCATAACTTACGTGAGATGGATCAAAATCCATTTGAATTCCTGAGATAAATGCTTCGCTTGGAACTCCTGCAAAGGTCATCGCAACAAATCCACCAAAAATTGCAACAAACATTGCCACTGTAATTACAAAAGGATAAAATAATAACGCTATAATTTTTGGAAAAACTAGATAGTTTAATGGATTAATTCCCATAACCTCTAATGCATCTATTTGTTCGGTTACTCTCATTGTTCCGATACTTGAAGTAATATATGATCCAACTTTTCCAGCCATAATTATAGACATAAAAGTTGGAGCAAATTCAAGAATAACGGACTGTCTTGTTGCAAATCCTATTAATGATTTTGACAAAAACGGACTACTTAAGTTAAGAGCAGTTTGTATTGCTACAACTCCTCCAATAAAAAAAGATAAAATTGTAACAATAGGAATAGATTCAATTATAAGATCATTAATTTCTTTAAAAATTAACTTTCTTTGGACTTTCCATTTGCTTGGTTTGAAAAACGACATTTTTATCATTAAAAAATATCTTCCAATATCATCTATATATAGCATAAGTAAATTATCTATCTAAAGTTAAAAAATATAAAAATCAAAATGAGTATTAATTTATTAGATTTTATATGTTATTGCGTTAATGTTCATGCCAGCACCAACGCTACCAAATATTATAATATCGCCTTTCTTTAGCGAATGGTCCTTTAGTTCAAGTTTGTTTACAAGGTCAAATAAAGTTGGTATTGTGGCTACTGAGCTGTTACCTAGTTTATTTATTGACATTGGTAATACACCTGGTGGTGTTTCTAAATCATATAATTTATAGAACCTATCAACAATAGCTTCATCCATTTTTTCATTTGCTTGATGTAGAAAAACTTTTTTAACATCTTTAATGGAATAGTTAGTTAACTCAAGACATTCTTTCATTGCTTGAGGAACTTGTACTATTGCAAATTCATAAACTTTTCTTCCATACATTTTGATGTACTTAGTTTTTGATTTCGATTCTAAATCATAAGATTCTCCAAAAAACAAATAAAAAGCCTCTTTATCAGTGAATGTACATGATTTATGGGATAAGATTCCACTATTTTTAATTTGACTTTTCAATTCAACTATTGAAGCGCCAGCTCCATCAGCATAAATCATTGAATCCCTGTCATTAACATCGTATGTTCTTGAAAGAGTTTCTGCTCCAATTACTAAACATTTTTTTGCCATTCCTGCTTTAATGAAAGCATAAGCTTGAATAACACCTTCGATCCAGCCAGGACATCCAAAAATAATATCATAACAAACGCAATTGGGATTTTTAATTCCTAAATTAAATTTAACTCTACTCGCTAGGCTTGGAAGACTATCTGATTGTTTTGTGCCAGATTTAATATCTCCAAAATTATGCGCTACTATTATATAATCTATTGTTTCTTGATCTAATGCTGCATCTTTAATAGCTTTTTCAGCAGCAAAAAATGCTAAATCTGAAGTATTGTGATGATCTTTAGCATATCTCCTTTCTTCAATACCTGTAATTGATTTAAATTTTTTTATTATTACGTCATTANTTACCTTAAAATCAGAACCGTCTAAATTTAAAAACTTAGCATTTAAAAAATCATCATTTTTTTTAGTTAATAACGGAATGTAAGAACCAGTTCCAGTAATTTTAATAGACATGTTTAATATTTAATTATAACTAAGTTAAGAAAGTCATTGATAAGATTCAATTGGTTCACATGTACAAATCAAATTTCTATCTCCATATGCATCATCAACTCTTCTGACTGAGGGCCAAAATTTGTTTTCTAAAACATATGATGTTGGAAACGCCGCTTTTTGTCTAGTATATGGATAATCCCAGTTTTCTCTTATTATCATTTTCATAGTATGTGGTGCGTTTTTCAATAAATTATTATCGTTATTTTCTACACATTCGTCTATTTCTTTTCGAATTAAAATCATAGCATCGCAAAACCTGTTAATTTCTTCAATATTTTCACTTTCCGTTGGTTCAATCATCATAGTACCTGGTACTGGGAACGAAACTGTTGGAGCATGAAATCCATAATCTATTAATCTTTTAGCTATGTCCATTACCTCAATTCCATTAGATTTAAAAGGTCTACAATCTATAATTAGTTCGTGGGCAGCTCTGCCTTTTTCTCCAGTGTAAAGAATGTCAAAATGATTTTCAATTCTATTTTTAATATAATTGGCATTTAAAATAGCAAATTCAGTAGATGATTTTAACCCTTTTGCACCTAGCATACAAATGTACCCATATGAAATAACGCATGCTAAGGCTGATCCCCAAGGTGCTCCAGAAATTGATTTAACACTTTCTTTAGAACTTATATTAATTATAGCATTATTTGGCAAAAATGGGACAAGGTGTTTTGCTACACAAATAGGTCCAACTCCTGGTCCACCACCACCATGTGGAATAGCAAATGTTTTATGTAGGTTTAAATGACAAACATCTGCTCCTATTATGTATGGATTTGTTAGTCCAACCTGAGCATTCATATTTGCACCATCCATGTATACCTGACCTCCATTTAAGTGAATGGTTTTGGTAATTTCCTGAATTGATGATTCAAAAACTCCATGTGTTGAGGGATATGTAATCATTAAAGCTGCTAAATTATCCTTGTATTTATCAGCTTTTTCTTTCAATTCTTCTACATTAATATTTCCATGTTTATCTGTTCCAACAACTACAACTTTCATTCCTGCCATCACAGCAGAAGCAGGATTAGTTCCATGAGCGGAGGATGGGATTAAACAAATATTTCTATGGTCTTGTGAAATACTTTTTAAATACGCTCTGATAACCATTAAACCAGCATATTCTCCCTGCGCACCTGAATTTGGTTGCAATGAAGTTCCACTAAAACCTGTTATTTCATTTAATTGTTTTTCTAGTTTTTTTATAAGTTTTTGATATCCTCTTGCTTGATTTAAAGGAACAAAAGGGTGGATGTTATTCCATTTCGCCCAGCTAATTGGAAGCATTTCAGAAGCTGCATTTAGTTTCATAGTACATGAGCCAAGTGAGATCATTGAATGAGTTAATGATAAGTCTTTTCTTTCTAGATTTTTAATATATCTCATTAATGCGGTCTCTGAATGGTATTTATTAAAAACTTCGGAATCCATAAATGTAGATTCTCTTTTTAATTTATCAGGAAATCTTTTTTGTTTAATGTTTAAATTAATTTCAAAAAGATCAATATTTATTGCTTTAGCTATTGTATCAACAATTTTCTGAATGTCTTTTAATGAAGTTGTTTCATTTAAAGAAATAGAAAAATATTTTTCGTCTATGTAATTAAAGTTGATTTTATTTAGTTCAGCAATTTTCTTAATTTTATTACTAGGTCCCTCTAAAAACAGAGTATCAAAAAAGAATTTATTATGTTGTTTTAGGCCTAGTTTAATTAAATTATTTTCAAGAATTACTGTTTTTTCATGAATACTATTTGCTATATCTTTTAGGCCTTTTGGTCCATGAAAAACTCCGTACATTCCAGCCATAACTGCAAGCAATACCTGAGATGTACATATGTTTGAAGTAGCTCTATCTCTTTTAATATGTTGCTCTCTAGTTTGAAGAGCCATTCTTAAAGCAGAGTCATCATCTGAATCTTTTGTTAAACCAATAATTCTTCCAGGAACAGATCTTTTGTATTCTTCTTTAGTTGCAAAATATGCTGCATGTGGTCCTCCATAGCCAAGAGGAATTCCAAACCTCTGAGATGTTCCAACGACTACATCAGCTCCAAACAAAGAAGGTTTTTTTAATAGACAAAGTGAATATAAGTCTGCAGCAACAACTATTTTAATATTGTTGTTTTTGGCTTTAGAACAATATCCCTCTATGTCTTCAATTTCTCCATAAACTCCAGGATATTGCATTAAACATCCATAAAAACTAGAATCATAATTAAAGTTTTCAAAGTCGCCAATTATGACTTGAATGCCTAGAGGTTCAGCCCTAGTTTCTAATAAACTAATTGTTTGTGGAAGTGTGTTTTTTGAAACAAAAAACCTTGAAATATTATTCTTTTTTTGTTCTCTATTTCTCAAGCTAAACAACATAGTCATTGCTTCTGCAGCAGCTGTACTTTCATCTAATAAAGAAGCATTTGCTAATTGCATACCTGTCAAATCACATATTATAGTCTGATAATTTAAAAGCGCTTCCATTCTTCCTTGAGCAATTTCTGCTTGATAAGGTGTGTAAGCTGTATACCAACTTGGGTTTTCTAAAATATTCCTTTTGATTACAGACGGCACGATAGCTTGATTATAACCTAATCCTATGTAAGATTTAAAAATTTTATTCTTCTTACCTAATTTTTCAATATGTGATAAGTAATCGTTTTCTGAAAGAGCTGGTTTAAGATTCATCTCTTTTTTTAACCTAATATTTTCAGGAATTGTTTCAGAAATTAATTGTTCTATACTTTTTGAATTAATATATTCAAGCATAGAAATTTTATCTTGATTATTTATTCCAATGTGTCTGTCTGCAAAATTATACATTTATAAAAATATTTAGTTCAAAATTAATTAATATCGTCCTAAATAATGCATAATTTTAGAACTTTGATTAAAAAGTTTTTAACTTATTTTTTAACTAGAAATTATAATTTACAAATTCAGATAAATGTTGTTTTATAAAAAAGCTTTTGATTTTTATATAAAATCAAGCTTACATCTGGGATTTTGTGTTGTATCACTTTATTTAGTGTCTATTTTTAAACAACAAATTACTATAAATTATTATGTACTAATCTGCCTTTTTAGTTCAACTATTATTGTTTATAATTTTATAAAATATGCATCAACTTTGCCGTACTATTTCTTTGTACAAAATGTGCCAATAAAAAAAATACAAATACTAAGTTTTATTTCAGGTTGTGTTCTTTTGTTTTCTTTATTTTTTTTGGGTTGGAAAACTTTATTTTTTGGATTTTTTCTTTTTTTAATTTGTCTCTTATATGTCTTTCCATTAAATCATTCGAAATCTAATTTTAGAAATCGTAGTAAGATTAAATTATTTCTTGTAGCAATATGTTGGTCTGGTTCAACTGTTTTGTTACCATTTATTGAATCTAAACAAATGGATTACTATGGCTCTTTAGTACTTTTTGTTCAGTTTTTTTTATTTGTAGTTATATATAGCATGCCATTTGAAATACGAGATTTAAATTACGATTCTAAAGAGCTTAGAACAATTCCTCAAATTTTTGGAATAAAAAAATCAAAGTATATTTCTTACGTACTGAGTTTTATTTTTATCTCTATTTCATTTATAAACCCATCAAGAAACAATGATCTTATATCAGATATATTAATATCTATTATTTTGATTTTTATTATTTACAAAACAAAGAAAAATCAAACAAAGTATTTTTCAAGCTTCTGGGTAGAATCTGTTCCTGTATATTGGTTTATAATTCAGTCAATCCTATTTGGAAGAATCGTTTAAAACCTTTTTTTTAAGCTCTTCTTTGAATTTTAAAATTTTATTTAAAACCTTTTCGTTATTACTTCCTATAATTTTAGCAGCTAATATTCCTGCATTTTTCCCTCCGTTAAGAGCAACTGTTCCTACAGGAACTCCACTAGGCATTTGAAGAATTGATAATACTGAATCCCATCCGTCAATAGAGTTTCTTGATTTAATTGGAACTCCAATGACAGGAAGAGGTGTAATTGAAGCCATCATTCCAGGAAGATGTGCTGCTCCACCAGCACCAGCTATAATTACTGTATATCCGTTTTTATGAGCATTTTTCCCATATTCCATCATTNTTTCAGGAGTTCTGTGAGCAGATACTATATCAACATCATTTTCAATCCCAAATTCATTTAAAATATCGATTGCTTCTTGCATAATTGGAAGATCTGATTTACTTCCCATGATAACACCAACTTTTGCCATAATAATTATGTTTTTACTTTAACTAATTCTTTGATTTTTTTAGCTTTTTTTAATACATTTTCTAAATTAGAACCTAACACAGTAGCATGTCCCATCTTTCTATTGGGTTTTGTTTTGTGTTTTCCATATATATGAAGTTTTACATTGTCAATTAACATAGCTTCTTTGATNCCCTCATACACAACCTGACCTTCATAACCCAATCCACCTACTAAGTTAATCATAATTGCATAAAAATTTGATTTTGAAGAGCCAAGTGGTAAATCTAGTATAGAATTAATATGTTGATCAAACTGAGAATTTATACAATTTTCAATTGAATAATGTGCGCTATTGTGAGGTCTAGGTGCTACTTCGTTGATTAAAATCTCATTATCGTTGGTTAAAAACATTTCAACTGCAAGCAACCCGACTTGTTTAAATGATTCGGAAACTTTTAATGCTAGTTTTTTTGCCTTTTCATTTATTTCAGAACTTATTTGTGCAGGACATAACACATATTCAACTTGATTTGAAATCTCATTGAACATCATTTCAACTATTGGAAAAATTTCAATTTGCCCACTTTTATTTCTTGCTATAGTTGTAGCTAATTCCTTTTTGAATGGAATAAGATCTTCTATAATAAACTCGGTTTCAGGCAAGTTTTTAATATCATCTTTTGATTTCAAAATTTTAACTCCGTATCCATCGTAACCGAATTTAGTCTTCTTCCAAACACATGGATATTTAATAGTGTCTAAATCTTTTAATGATTTGTAGTGCTTATAATTTGCAGTTGGAATACCATTTTTTATAAAAAATTTTTTTTGAGTGGATTTGTCCTGAATAATTTTTAAAGTTTTAGAATCAGGATATACTTTTATCCCCTCTGATTCTAACTTTTCTAATGCATTTACATTAACATGTTCAATTTCATAAGTAACCAAATCACATTCTTTTCCAAAATNATATACTGTATCAAAATCCATTAATGGACCTTTTGTGAATTTAGAACAGATTTCTTTACATGGNGAATCATCNCTAGGATCAAGAATATTAGTTTTTATACTTAATCTAGAAGTGACTTGTAGNAACATTTTACCAAGTTGTCCGCCNCCTAAAATACCTAATGTAAAATCTGCCTTAGAATAATTCATTCAAATGATTGTTTGGCAAAAATACATTAAAATGTTATTTAGAATAAAATTATTTAACTATTGATTTTGGGGTTATATTTGTTTTCTTATATTTTTAGTTACTATGATTAATTTAATATTATTTGGAAAGCCAGGATCTGGAAAAGGAACTCAAGCAGAGTTTGTTAAAATTAAATACGATTTAATTCATATTTCTACTGGTGATTTATTTAGAAATAATATTTCTAATAATACAGAATTAGGATTATTAGCAAAATCTTACATGGATAAAGGGGATTTAGTACCAGATGAAGTAACTATCAAAATGTTGGAAGCGGAAGTAAATAACCATCCTAACGCTAAAGGATTTATTTTTGATGGTTTTCCAAGAACAACTGTACAGGCAGAAATTTTAGATCAGTTTTTAACCACATTGAATTTAAGTATCTCTATGACCATAGCTTTGGAAGTTGATGAAAACTTATTAATTGACAGGTTAATTAAAAGAGGAAAAGATAGCGGCAGGTCAGATGATCAAGACAGATCTAAAATTCAAAATAGATTTGATGAATATAATAAGAAGACCTCTCCATTAATAAATTATTATAAAAATCAAAATAAATTTTTTGATGTTGATGGAGTAGGAGATATTAATGAAATAAGCTTTAGGATTTTTAATACTATTGATAATAACATATAATGACTGAAGGGAATTTTGTTGATTATGTAAAGATTAATATTTTTTCTGGTAACGGAGGAAAAGGTTCTGCACATTTTAGGCGTGAAAAATTTATAACAAAAGGAGGTCCTGATGGTGGAGATGGTGGAAGAGGAGGTAATGTTGTTTTTGTTACTGATAAGTCTTTATGGACCCTTCATCATTTTAGATTTCAAAAACATTTTAAATGTGGTCATGGCGGAGATGGAAGTGGAAGCAGAAGTACTGGAGCTGATGGAGCTGATTCTATTATAAGGGTTCCAATAGGAACTGTTATTAGAGATACGGAAACAAATAAAATTTTATACGAAACTATTGAAGATGGTGATCATAAAATTATTTTAGATGGAGGAATGGGTGGCTTAGGTAATTGGAACTTTAGGTCTTCAACTAATCAAGCACCGAGGTATTCTCAACCTGGAATTAAAGGAACGGTAAGGCAATTAACATTAGAACTAAAGCTTTTAGCTGATGTCGGTTTAGTTGGATTTCCAAATGTTGGAAAATCAACTTTACTTAAAACTATAACCTCTGCAAAACCTAAAATTGGTAATTATGAGTTTACCACTTTAAAACCTAATTTAGGTATCGTTCAATATAGAGATTATAGGTCGTTTGTTATGGCAGATATTCCTGGAATAATTGAAGGAGCTTCTGAGGGAAGAGGACTTGGACATCATTTTCTTAGACATATTGAAAGAAACTCAGTTCTTCTTTTTTTACTTTCTGCAGAATCTGAAGATTTGGTTAATCAATATAAAATTCTTCTNAATGAATTGAAGAAATACAATCCAGAANTNNTAGACAAACAGAGGATTATTGCTATTTCTAAATCTGATTTAATTGACGACAAGGTAAGGCTTAAAATCAAAAAAGATATTTCAAAAAAAATTAAAAATATTCCTTTTGAGTTCATTTCATCTGTTTCAAATATTGGTTTAGTTGAAATTAAAGATCTTTTATGGAAGGTTTTAAATGAATAAATTTTAATCTTAAATTAGAGTTTTAATTTCATGAAAATTCATTTTATAGCAATAGGGGGGAGTGCAATGCATAATTTAGCAATAGCATTACACATTAAAGGTTATAATGTCTCAGGAAGTGATGATTCTATTTTTGAGCCCTCAAAATCAAGACTGAT
>JGI24539J26755_10000646_pt1 | contig 16487 bp, 9 predicted proteins | sample NorSeaMetagenome_2_FD_26755 | JGI IMG/M metagenome (IMG submission 26755) | reverse complement strand
AGAGCGTGTCGGCGCGGGACGCGATGATTTGCTCTTGGGGGAGAAAGATGTGAACACCTCTTCTCGGCCGAAGAAAGCCCTTAGCTAGCGAGCTCGCTAGTTAAAATAACAGACTAGTAAATTTTTGAATTTCAAAATTGATCTCAAACATTACTCTCGGGAATCAGTTCTCTCTCGGGCGACGACGACCCGAGAGATCAAGTAACAGTCGGGACTGGAACTAGACACCATGCAGTACAATAGTTGACAATGCGAAGTGACGAGGATGAAGAAACGGCGAAGATACGATCGCATGAAAGATATGAACACCGAGGGCTAACACACTAGTTAAACACTGGTACTCTCTGTAAAAAAAGTAGTCAAGAAAGCTGCGATTTGCCACAACTACGAAGCACTAGCAACAGAGTAGTGACAGTCCAAAGCAGGTAATAGCGGAAATCCCATGGTTCGCGCATCGGAGAGTTATTGTGCGGTAAGCGTTCACGGTTGGGTTGGTTCGGTCGCTCCCGCCACATTTGTTGTGATACCTAACGTGGAATAATTTGCTCTTAGCAACACTCAAAAATTGTCTGACTGACCAACACCTCACCTGTGTTATTGGCCTCTGATCATGGATACACCGCAGATTCGTTGCACCTTCTCTGCATTGGTCTTCTGCAAGGAAAGACATGTGGTTGCACACCCAGGAATGTTCCTGTCATATGTTGCAGCGATAGCTATTTTAGTTGTGTCAATAATTTTGGACTATCACATCGCATTTGGCAACAATCAGTGCGACGAAATAAGAGTTCCAACTGCCGCCACTGCAAGGACCGGCCAAGAAGCGGACAAGGAGGAGGTGGCGACACCTACCCTCTGTAGAACATGCACAGGTTCCTACAGTATGAGAGTAGTCTAAGTTAGCTACCTACTTTGGTTCTATGGGGTGGTAAGTAGCCGTATCTAGAACGTGTCAGGGAGTATGCAGGGAGTGTGCATGTGGTAATCCAAAAGAAATGAGGCAGAATTCAGATAGTATTTATAAAGTGATCACTGAGTGTTCAGGTAGTATTCTGGTTGTGTTCAGGCAATGTTCATGAAATATTCAAGCCTTAGTCAGGCAGTTTTCAGACAGTAAAGAGGCGGTAGTCTGATAGTATTCAACAAATATTTGTACAGTATTCAATCAGTACATGGACTGTAATCAAGCACTGTTCAATCAGTATTTTGCTAGTACACAGACACTCTTCAGGCAGTATTCAGACAATATTCAGGTAGTACTTAGGGAGTATCCAGACAGTATTTACCAAGCAATTAGACAGTATCTAGGAAANATACATACAGTATGCATACAGTACATAGACAGTATGCAGGCAGCAAACAGGAAGTACCCAGGCAGTGTTCAGACAGCAAGTCTGATAGCACCTGAGCAGTATTTGGACAGGATTCAGGCAGCATTCGGGCAACATACAGGTAGAGTAATATACAAGCAGTGTTCAGGCAGTATACACCTAGTATTGAGGTTATATTAGGGCAGTATTCAGGTAGTTTTCCAGGAGGTACTCAAGCATTCAGACAGTATTTATGAAGTATTATTTGGGTAGTATTCAGACACTGTATGATGTGGGCTTTGGTATTCACGCAGTATGAAGGTATTACANAGGTGGTATTTAGGCAGTATTTTGGTGGTAACTAGGCAGTATCTAGGCAGTATTCAGGGAGTATGCAGGGATTATGCAGGCCGTTTTTAGAACGGAATCATGCAGAATTTAGATAGTATTCATAGAGTGTTAAGTAAGTGTTCAGTTAATATTTTAGCTGCGCTCAGGTACTGTTCAGGTAATATTTAAGCAATATTCAGGAAGTAGTCAGACAGTATTCANGCAGTAAATAGGCTGTAGACTGAACAAATATTCAGGCAGTATTCAATCGGCACATGGACTGTAATCAAGCAATATTTGATCAGTATTCGGACATGACACAGAAACTCTTCAGCCAGTATTAACACAATATTCAGGTATTAGTTAGGAAGAATCCAGACAGTATTTAGAGACTAAGTAGACAATATTGGGGAAGTATACAGACAATATGCAGGCAGTGTGTAGGCAGTATGCAGGCAGCATAGAGGAAATATTCAGGTAGTGTTCAAGCAGTAGTCTAGTAGCACCTGAGCAGTATTCAGACAGCATTCAGGCAGAATTCAGACAATACACAGGCAATATACAGGCAGTTTTCAGGTAGTATGCAGCTAGTAGTGGGGTTGTATTTGGGAAGTATGCAGGCAATTGTTTAGGAGGTAATTAATTATTTAGACAGTATTTAGGGAGAATGCAGTACGTATTCAGCCATTATATATATACATATATATCCTTTGGTATTCATGAAGTATGAAGGTGCTATCTAAGGAGTATTCTGGCAGTATTCAGACAGGACGTAGGTAGTATCTGGACAGTATTCAGTAGGCTGTATTCAGTCAGTATTCAGATGGTATGCAGGGACTGCATAACTCCATCCAGGCAGTATTATAGCAATATTCAGGCAATATTCAGGTAGTATATAGGAAATACTTACTGAGTGTAAAGATGAAAATAGTAGTAAAAGAGTAACTAGGCACTAATCAGGAAATATGCAGCCAGTATAGTAGCAGTTTCCAGGAATCACCCAGAACTTATTCAGGCAGTGTTCAGGCAGTAATCTAGTAGGACCTAAGTAGTATTCAGACAGTATTCAGACAGCATTCAGGCAGCGTTCAGACAATATACAGGCAGCACATAGGCATTCTCAGGCAGTATGTAGCTAGTATTGAGGTTCTATTGGGGCAGTATTCAGGCAGTTTCCAGGAGGTACTTAAGCATTCAGACAGTATTTAGGAAGTGTTCAGGCAATATTCAGTCACTATATGTGTGCTTTGGTATTCACACAGTACAAAGCTATCATACAGGTAGTATTTAGGCTGTATTCAGATGGTGATTAGGCAGTATCTAGGAAGTCTTCAGGGAGTGTGCAGGGATCATGCAGGCAGTTTTCAGAAAGAAATTACGGAGAATTCAGACAGTATTCATAAAGTGTTCAGTGAGTATTCAGTTAATATTCTAGTTGCGCTCAGATACTGTTCAGGTAATATTCAAGCAGTATTCAGGCAGTAATCAGGCAATATTTAGACAGTAAACAGCCTGCAGTCTGATAATATTCAACGAGTAGTCATGTAGTGTTCAATCCGTACATAGGCTGCGGGCAAACACGATTTAATCAGTATTTGGGCAGTACATAGAAACTATCCAGGCAGTATTCATGAAATAGTCAGGCATTGCTTAGGGATTAATCAGACAGTATTCACAGAGTAAGTAGAAAGTATTTAGGAGGTATACAGACAGTATATTGGCAGTGTATAGGCAGTATGCAGGCAACATCTAGGAAGTATTCAGGCAGTGTTCAGACAGTAGTCTGGTAGCACCAAAACAGTATTCAGACAGCATTCAGGCAGCATTCAGGCAGCATTCAGGCAATAAACAGGCAATATAGGCAGTTTTCAAGTAGTATGCAGGTAGTAATGAGGTTCTAGTAGGGTGGTATTCAAGAAGTTTCTCAGGAGACACTTAAGCATTGAGACAGTATTTAGGGAGTATTCAGACAGTAATCAGAAACTATATATATCATTTGGTTTTCACGCAGTATGAAGGTGCTATAGGGAGTCTTTGAGCAGTATTCAGACAAGAACTAGGGAGTATCGAGACAGTATTCAGTAGGCTGTATTCAGGCAATATTGAGACGGTAGTCAGGGAGTACACAACTCTATTGAGGCAGTATTGCAGCAATATTCAGGCAACATTCGGGCAGTGTCTAGGGTGTATTTATGAAGTACAAAGATAAAGATAGTATTCACAGAGTAAGTAGACACTAATCAAGAAATATGCAGCCAATACAAGCAGTTCATAGGGAGCATCGAGGAAGTATTCAGGCAGTGTTGAGACAGTAATCTGGTAGCACCTGAGCAGTATTCAGACAGCATTCAGGAAGCATTCAAGCAATATACAGCCAGTATAAAGGCAGTTTTCAGGCAGTATGTAGCTAGTGGTGGGGTTGTAGTAGGGCAGCTTTCGGGCATTTTTTTCACCAGGTAATTAAGTATTCAGACAGTATTTGGGGATTATTCAATCAATATTCAGACGCTANATATATCCTTTGGTATTCACGTAGTATGAAGGTACTAAATAGGGAGTATTTAAGCAGTATTCGGATGGGAAGTAGGCAGTATCTAGACAGCATTCAGTAGGCTGTATTCAGGCAATATACAGACAGTATTCAGGGATTATATAACTCTATTGAGGCACTATTACAACAATATTCAGACAATGGTCAGGCAATATAGGGAGTGCTTACATGGTATAAAGATAAAGATAGTATTCACAGAGTAAGTAGACACTAATCAAGAAATATGCAGCCCGTATACAACCTGTTTGCAAGAAGNATTCAGAAAATATTCAGGCAGTGTTCAGGCAATAATGTGGCAACATCTAAGCAGTATTTAAAAAATATTCAGACAGCATTCAGACAGCGTTCAGGCAATATACAGGCAGTATACAGGCAGTTGTCAGGCAGTATGCACCTAGTATTAGGGTTGTATTAGATGTGCTCAGGCAGTTTCCAGGAGGTAATTAAGCATTTACACAGTATNAAGGAAGGATTCAGCCAGTGTTCAGACACTATCTATGCTTTGGTATTCACACAGTATCAAAGTATTACACAGGTAGTATTTAGGCAGCATTCAGGTGGTAATTAGGCAGTATCTAGACAGTATTGAAGGAGTATGCAGGGATTTTGCAGGCAGTGTTCAGAAAGGAATCATACAGAATTCAGTTATTATTCTTAGAGTGTTCAGCAGCTAGTCAGTTAATGTCCTAGTTCCGCTCAGGTGCTGTTCAGGCAATATTCAAGCAGTAGTCAGGCAGTATCCAGGCAATATTTAGGCTGTTGTCTGATAGTATTCAACAAGTATTGAGGCAGTACTCAATCATTACATAGACTGTAATCAAGCCCTATTTAATCAGTATTTACACAGTGCATGGAAAGTATTCAGACAGTATTCACGCAATAGTCAGGTAGTATTTAGCAGTATTCAGGCTGTACTAACAGAGTATTCAGACAGTATTTAGAGAGTAAGTAGACAGTATTTAGGATGTATGCAGACAGTATACAGTCAGTATGCAGACAGTATGCAGGCAGCAAACAGGAAGTAAATAGGCAGTGTTCAGACAGTATTCTGGTAGTAACCAAACAGTATTCAGGCAGCACTCAGGCAATATATATATACGCAGTATGAAGATACCATTGAGGCAGTATGTAGCTAGTATTGAGGTTGTATTTGGGCAGTGTTGAGGTGATTACCAGGAGGTAATTAAGCATTTGGACAGTATTTAGGGGGTATCCAGGCAGTAGGCAGTGGTCAGACACTATATACATGCTTTAGTATTCGTGCGGTATCAAGGTATTACACAAGGAGTATTTAGGCAGTACTCAGGCGGAAATTAGGCAGTATCTAGGCAATATTCAGGTATTATACAGGCAGTGGTTAGAAAGCAACCGGACAGAGTTCAGATAGTAGTCATAAACTATTCAGTACGTATTCAGGTAGTCTTCCGGTTGTATCCATGCAGTGTTGGGGCAATATTCAAACAGTATTCAATCAGTAGTCAGGCAGTATTTAGCCAGTAACCGGCCTGTAGTCCGATATTATTCAACAAGCATTCAGGCAGTATGCAATCAATACACATACGCAGTACAAGGGTGTTATACAGAGAGTACTAAGGCAGTATTCACGTGGTAATCTGGCAGTATCTAGGAAGTATTCGGATAGTATGCAGGTATTATGCAGGCAGTTTTCAGAAAGGAATCATCCAGAATTCAGTTAGTATTCATAGAGGGTTCAATAGCTAGTCAATTATTGTTCTAGTTGAGCTCAGATGCTGTTCAGGCAATATTGAAGCAATATTCAGGCAGTGGTCAGGCGATAGTTAGGCAGTATTCAGGCTGTACCTTAGTCTGATAGTATTCAACAGGCATTCAGGCAGTATTCAAGCAGTACAGTACATAGACTGCAATCAAGCCCTATTTAATCAGTATTTACACAGTACATAAGAAGTGTTCAGACAGCATTCACGCAATATTCGGGCAATATTCAGGCAGTAGTCAGGTATTACTAATGAAGTATTCAAGGTAGTTTTCAGAAAGGAATCATGCACAATTCAGTTATTATTCGTAGAGTATTCACTAGCTAGCTAGTTAACGTTCTAGTTGCGCTCAGGTGCTGTTTAGGAAATATTCAAGCAATATTCAGGCAGTAGTCAGGCGATAGTTAGGCAGTATTCAGGCTGTAGTCTGATAGTATTCAACACGTATTCAGGCAGTATTCAATCATTAGATATACAGTAATCAAGCCCTATTTAATCAGTATTTNCACGGTACATGGAAATTTTTCAGACAGTATTCACGCAGTATTCAGGCAGTATTCAGGTAGTAGNCAGGCATCACTAACAAGTTCTTGAGGCAGTATTCAGAGAGTAAGTAGACAGTATTTAGGACGTATGCAGAAAGTATATAGGCAGTCTGCAGACAGTATGCAGGCAGCAAACAGGAAGTATTCAGGCAGTGTTCAGACAGTATTCTGGTAGTACCCACGCAGGATTCAGACAGCATTTAGGCAGCACTCAGACAATATGCAGACAATATNCAGATACCTTTTTGGCAGTATGCAGTTAGTATTGATGTTGTATTAGGGCAGTGTTGAGGCGCTTTCCAGGAAGTAATTAAGTATTCAGACAGTAGTTAGGGAGTGTTCAGGCAGTGTTCAGGCACTGTATGCATGCCTTGGTTTTAATGTGGTATCAAGGTATTACAACAGGAGAATTTCAACAGTATTCAGGCGGAAATTAGGTAGTATCTAGGCAATTTTCAGGGAGTACACAGGCAGTATTTAGAAAGCAACCGGGCAGANTTCAGATAGTAGTTATAAAGTGTTCAGTAAGTATTCAGGTAGTGATCTGGTTGTATTCACATAGTGTTGGGGCAATATTCAAGCAGTATTCAGTCAGTATTCAGGCAGTGTTCAGACAGTAAACAGGCTGTAGTCGGATAATATCCAACAAGCATTCAGGCAGTATGCAATCAGTACATAAATTGTAATCAAGCACTATTTAATCAGTGTTTGGGCAGGACACAGATCTCTTCAGGCGGTATTCAGGCAATATTTAGGCATTACTTAGGGAGTATCCAGACAGTATTCAGAGAGTAATTAGACAGTATGTAGGAAGGACACAGACAGTATACAGGCAGTGTGTAGGCAGTATGCAGGCAGCATCAAGAAAGTGTTCAGGCAGTGTTCAGGCTATATTCTAGGAGCACCTAAGTATTATTCAAGCAGCATGCAGGCAGCATTCAGGCAATATACAGGCAGCATACAGACAATTGTCAGGCAGTATGCAGCTAGTATTTATGTTGTATTAGGGCAGTATTCAGGTAGTTTTTAGGAGGCGAACAAGCATTCTTACAGTATTTAGGGAATANTCAGTCAGTATTTAGACCCTAATTATATTCATTGGTATTCACCTAGTTCATGCCGTACAAGGGTATTATACAGGGAGTATTAAGGTGATATTCAGGTGGCAATCTAGGCAGTATCACGGCAGTCTTCAAGGAGTATGCAGGGACTATGTAGGCAGTTTTTAGAAAGGAATCATGCATAATTCAGTTAGTATTAATAGAGTATTCAGTAGCTAGTCAGTTAATGTTCTAGTTGCGCTCAGGTGCTGTTCAGGCAATATTCAAGCAATATCCAGGCAGTAGTCAGGCAGTATTCAGGCAGTATTCAGGGTGTAGTCTATTAGTATTCACCCAGTATTCAGGCAGTATTTAATCACTACATAGACTGTAACCAAGCCCTATTTAATCAGTATTCACACTGTACATGGAAAGTATTCAGAAAGTATTCACACAATATTCAGGCAGTATTCAGGCAGTTGTCAGGCATTACTAACGGAGTATTTACACAGTATTTAGAGAGTAAGTAGACAGTATTTAGGATGTATGCAGACAGTATATAGGCAATGTGCAGGCAGTATGCAGGCAACAAACAAGAAGTATTCAGGCAGTGTTCAGACAGTATTCTGGTAGTACCCAAGCAGGATTCATACAACATTTAGGCAGCACTCAGGCAATACAGGCAGTATGCAGCTACCTTTTAGGCAGTATGCAACTAGTATTGAGGTTGTACTAGGGCAGTGTTGAGGCGCTTTCCAGGAGGTAATTAAGTATTCAGACAGTATTTAGGGAGTATTCAGGCAGTGATCAGACGATATACACATGCTTTGGTATTCATGCCGTATCAAGGTATTACACAAGGAGTATTTAGGCAGTAATCAGTCGGAAATCAGGTTGTACTTATCTAGGCAACATGCAGGGAGTATGTAGGCAGTTTTTAGAAAACAACCGGACAGAGTTCAGATAGTAGTCATAAAGTGTTCAGTAAGTATTCAGGTAGTGTTTTGGTTGTATTCACAAAGTCAGGTAGCATTAAGGCAACATACAGGCAGTATACAGGCAGTTGTCAGGCAGTATGCAGGTAGTATTGAGGTTGTATCAGGGCAGTATTCAGGCAGTTTTTAGGAAGCAATTAAGCACTGTCACGGTATTTAGGGAATATTCAGTCAGTAAATGTAGACACTAAGTACATGCTTTGGTATTCACCCAGTTCACGCAGTATCAAAGTATTATACAGGTAGTATTTAGGCGGTATTCAGGTAGTAATTAGGTAGTATCTAGGTAGTATTTGGGGAGTATGCAGGTATTATGCAGGCACTTTTCAGAAAGGAATGATCCAGAATTCAGTTAGTATTTAAAGAGTTTTCAGTAGCTAGTTAGTTAATGTTCTAGTTGCGCTCAGGTGCTGTTCAGGCAATATTCAAGCAATATTCAGGCAGTAGTCAGTCAGTATTCAGGCAGTGTTCAGGCTGTAGTCTGATAGTATTCAACAAGTATTCAGGTAGTATTCAATCAGTACATAGACTGTAATCAATGCCTTGTTAACTCCTATTTACACTGTGCATGGAAAGTATTCAGACAGTATTCACACAATTATTCAGGCAGTATTGAGCCAGTACTAACAGAGTATTCAGACAGTATTCAGAGAGTAAGTCGGCAGTATTTAGGACGTATACAGACAGTATAAAGGCAGTGTACAGGCAGTATGCAGGCAACAAACAAGACATATTCAGGCAGTGTTCAGACAGTATTCTGGTAGTACCCAAGCAGGATTCAGACAGTATTCAGGCAGCACTCAGGCAAATTACAGGCAGTACACAGATACCTTTTAGGCAGTAGAGTATGCAGCTAGTATTGAGGTTGTACTAGGGCAGTATTGAGGCGGTTTCCAGGAGATAATTAAGCATTCAGACAGTATTTAGGGAGTATTCAGTCAGTGTTCAGACACTATATGCATGCCTTGGTATTCATGCCGTATCAAGGTATTACACAGGGAGTATTTAGGTAGTATTTAGGTAGTATTTAGGCGGAAATTATGCAGTACCTAGGCAATATCCAGGGAGTACGCAGGCAGTATTTAGAAAACAACCAGACAGAGTTCAGATAGTACTTAGTCGTAAGGTGTTCAGCAACTATTCAGGTAGTGTTCTGGTTGTATTCACACAGTGTTGGGGCAATATTCAAGCAGTATTCAATCAGTACCCAGGCAGTATTCAGACAGTAAACAGGCTGTAGTCCGAGATTATTCAACAAGCATTTCAGGCAGTATGAAATCAGTACATAGATTGTAATCAAGAACTATTTAATCAGTGTTTGGGCAGGACACAGATCTCTTCAGACGGTATTCAGGCAGTATTTAGGTAGTACTTAGGGAGTATCCAGACAGTATGCAGAGAGTAATTAGACAGTATTTAGGAAGTATGGAGACAGTATAGACAGTGTGTAGGAAGTATGCAGGCAGTATTAACTTAGTGTTCAGGCAGTGTTCATCCAGTTCTCTAAGAGCACCTGAGCAGTATTCAGGTAGCATTCAGGCAGCATTAAGGCAAAATATAGACAGTATACATACAGGTGTCAGGCAGTATGCAACTAACATTGATGTTGTATTAGGGCCGTATTGAGACAGTTTTTAGGAGACAATTAAGCATTCTCACAGTATTTACGGAATATCTAGTTAGTATATAGACACTACATATATGCTTTGGTATTCATGTAGCATGAGACTATTATACAGGGAGTATTTAGGTAGTACTCAGGGTTGGAGCACGGGAGTACATAGACAGTAGCCAGGGAGTATGCAGGATGTATGCAGGCAGTGCTCAGAAAGAAATCATTCAGATTTCAGATAGTATTCTTAGAGTAGTCAGTAAATATTCACATACTATTCTGACTGTATTCATATTTGGGAAGTATTCAGGCAGTAAACAGATTGGATTCTCGTGGTTGAGATCCATCAGCGGCTGCTCCTGGGGCGTCCCCAAGTCACAGGGGAGGTCCCCTGAGGATTTAGATGGGAACTGCTAGTAGACACTACTAAGGAAGTATGTAGACAACATACAAACCGTGTATGAGCAGCATCCAGGAAGTATTTAGGCAGCAGTCAGGCAGTAATCTTGTGGCATCTAAGCAGTTTTCAGACAGCATTCAGGTAGCATTCAGGCAATATACAGGTAATATACGTGCAGTTTTCAGGCAGTATGAACTACTATTGAGGTTGGATTAGGACAGTATTCAGGCAGTTTTCAGGAGGCAATGGAGCATTCTTACAGTATTTAGCAAATATTCAGGTAATGTTCAGACACCATGTGTGTGCGTTGGTATTCATCTAGTATAAAGGTTTTATACAGGGAGTGTTTAGACATTACGCAGGTGCTAATTAGGCAGCATCTAGGCAGTATTCAGGTTGTACGTAGTGAGTATGGAGGCAGCATTCAGAAAGGAATCATGCAGAATTCATAGAGTATTCAGTAAGTATTCAGGGAGTATTCTGGCTGTATTCAGGCAGTAATGAGGCAATATCTAAGCAGTATTCAGGAAATATTCAGGCAGTACACAGGCTATATTCAAACACTACTGAAGGAGTATTCAGAGAATATTCAATCAGTACATACTCTGGCTGCATTCAGGCAGTATTCAGACGGTATTCAGGGAGTATATAGAAAGTATTTAGGCAGTATTCAGGTAGTATTCAGGCGTTTAGACAGTATTCTGGTAGCATCTAATCTAAGTAGTATCCAGGCAGCATTCAGACAGCGTATTCAGGCAGTCCACAGGTAGTACACAGGCAGCATGCAGACAGTTTCCAGGCAATATGCACCTACTTTCAGGGTTGTATTAGGGCAGTATTGAGGCAATTTTCAGGAGGTACTTACGCACCCAGACAGTAATTAGGGAGTATTTACGCAATGTTCAGACACTACATGTGTTTGGTGGTATTTAGGCAGTATAAAGGTAATACAGGGAGCGTTTGGACAGTATTCAGACGATACTTAGGCAGTATCTAGGCAGTATTCAGGGAATATACAGGGATTATGTAGTCCGTACTCAGAAAGGAAGGAGGCAGGATTCAGATAGTATTCATAGTGTTCTGTCAGTATTCAGATAGTATTCGGGTTGTGTTCAGACGGTGCTCAGGCAATATTCAAGCAGTATTCAGGTAGCAGTCAGGAATTATTCAGGTAGTGAACCGGCTATAGTCTGATAGTATTTGAAGAGTATTCAGGTAGAATTCAATTAGCACATGCTTGGACTGTACTCACACACTATTTAATCAGTATTTAGATAGTGCACAGAAGCTCTTCAGGCAGTATTCAGGCAACAGTTGGACAGTATTCCAGCAGTACTTAGGGAATACCCAGACAGTGTTTAGAGAGCAATTTGAGAGTATTTAGGGCGTACAAAGACAGTATAGGCAGTACATAGGCAGTTTGCAGGCAGCATCAGGAAAGTATTCAGGCAGTGTTCAGGCAGTGGTCTGGTAGGCACCTAAGCATCAGTCAGGCAGCAGTCAGGCAGCATTCAGGTAATATGAAGGCAGTACACAGGCAGCATACAGGCGGTTGTTAGGTTGTATGCAGCTAATATTGAGGTTGTATTAGGGCAGGTAGTTTTCAAGAGGTAATTAAGCATTGATTAAGTATTTGTGGAGTGCATCTGCAGCATTCAGACACTACATATATGCTTTGGTATTCACACATGATAAAGGTGTTACACAGGGAGTAGTCAGGCAGGATTCACGCAGTAATTAGGTAACACATAGTCAGCATTCAGGGAGCATGCAGGGATTACGCAGGCAGTATTCATAAAGCATTTAGGCAGAATTCAGATANGATTCAAAGAGTATCCACCAAGCATTCAGGTAGTACTTGGATTGTGTTCAGGCAGTGTTCAGGCAAGATTCAAGCAGTATTCAGGCAGTAGTCAGACAGTATTCAGGTAGTAAACAGGCTGTAGTCTGATAGTATTTAACGAGTATCAACTCAGTACTCAATCAGTGCATGGAATTTAATCACGCACCATTTAATCACTATCCAGGCAGTACACAGAAACTCTTCAGACAGTATTCATGCAACATTTGGACAATATTCAAGCAGTACTTAGTGAGTGTTCAGATAATAGTCAGAGAGCAATGAGTGAGTATTTAGGAAGTATGCAGACCGTATGCAAGCAGTGTGTAGGCAGTATGCAGGCAGCATTCAGGAAGTAGTCAAACAGTGTTCACGCAGCATTCCGGTACACCTAAGTAGTATTCAAACAGCATCAACACAACATGCAGGCAATATGCAGGCAGTACACAGGCAGTTTTCAGGGAATATGCAGCTAGTATTGAGGTTGTATTAGGGTAGTATTCAGGAAGTAAGTAGGCATTCAGACAATAGTTAGGGAGTAGTCAGGCATTATTCAGACACTATGCATGTGGTTTGGTGTTCACACAGTATAAAGGCAATACAGAGCATATGCAGGCGGTAACTAGGCAATCTCTAGACAGTGTTCAGGGAGTGTGTAAGGAGTATGCAGGCAGACTTCAGAGAGGAATCAGGTAGAATTCAGATAGTATTTGTGGACTATTCAGTAAGAGTTCAGAGAAAATGCTGGCTGTATTTGGGCGGTGTTGATGCAATATTCAAGCAGTATTCAGAAAGTATTCAGGCAGTCAACAGACTATTATTCAGACGGTATCTAGGGAGTAGTACACAAAAAGTGTTCAGCCAGTAATCAGGCAGTATTCAGGCACCATTCAGGCAGCATTTAGGCAGTACTTAGGGAGTATTGTGATATTAATCACAGAGTGACTAAACACTAACCAGGAAGTTTGCAGACAGCACACGAGCAATTTCCAGGGAGTGTCGAGGACGCACTCAGACAGTGTCCAGCCAGTATTCTGGTAGCACCTAACCAGTATCCAAACAGTATTCAGACAGCATTCAGGCAGCATTCAGGTAACACACAGACAGCACACAGGCAGCTTTCAGGCAGTATGCAACTAGTATTGAGGTTGTATTAGGGCAGTATTCAGGCAGTTTTTCAGGGGTACTAGAGCATTCGCCGATCTTGCATTTCAGCACGAAGTCACTCATTTTCAAAAGGTTTGGACAGTTGAACTAGGAAGTATTAGACCAGATGACTGCATGTTGGTCCAAAGTTGACATGTTGTGTTCAACTCTGATGATTTAAATTTTCGAATGTGCATGTTTGAATCTATCAATCAGAATTTATTCCATGCTAATCAAAATACAGACTGAAATGAAACTAGTTTTTTTTTGATCGTTTGCAAATAGCTTGAATTTGACTAAGATGAGTGGTCTTTCACTGAAACACCAAACACGACTTAAAATGAGGCACAGATATTAAATGTCAGCAACCAGGGCAGGGCGGAGACGACGTTGAGCGAAGCCAACTGTCACAGAACCGATGTTGTTGCATTCAGGCATGGTGTGTTTGACTGGAACTGAGAACTTAAAACACGTGTCTCAACAGATTTCTCTCCTTGTGTTTTTATCATAAAATACACACCTGCCAGTGCATGTGCTGTGATTTGAACAAGTAGTGTTTAGTGGAAATCCTGAAACACATCATCTAGTGCTCAATAGGGCAATCTCAAAAGTAGTATTTTCCTCTGAATTGGGCCAAAACAGCTAAAATCGGGCAAAACAACTTTTTTGGCCGTTTTGTGCTTCATGGAAGTAGCTATTTTGTCAATTTGATAAATGATCTGCCGAAAGTAGCTCAATTTCAACAGCAATGATTGTTTGAACTACGCTACCAGTGAAATAGTTATTGATTGGTTAATCCTAAAAGTGATCAAGTTCACCTAAGATAAAATCATGATACTACGCTCCTTTGAGGGGATTTTAATCATTGACCACAGTAACACTTACGAGATTCTTAACCAACCACACTAATGATTTTCTTGTGTGCTGCCAATCTTGTTTGATTCAACACAGTAGCATTGAACTAAAAAAACATTACCACATTCTAAAAATGCAAAATGCGTGAGTTCCACGATGTTACCGTCCTAGTTTTGAGGTGATGGTGATCCATTTGCCCATCCTTCTTTGCTTTTTCCAATTTCCTCAGAATGACATGAACACGCCATGATGACCATGCTGGGCATGGTGGTCATACTGGTTGCGATAGTTGTGATGCTCATGATGATAGTACAATAATAGTAGCGTAATCCTAGCGCAAGCAAAGCATAATAGTTGTATGATTGCAGGTCATAACATGAGATAGTAGCCATGCATCAGGCAACAACATAGTGGCCATGATGATAGGACGATAGTAGCACAATCGTAGCACAAACACAACAATGCAGATGCACTACCGTAACAACATAATAGTAATGCAGTAGCAATGGATGAACAATGCAGGTGCAATGTCATAGCAACCTAGTAGCAGTCTGATAGCAATTTAGTAGCAATTAAGTAGCAATCTAGTAGCATTTTACTAGAAATCTAGTAACAATCTAGTAACATGATGGCAACACAGTAGTAGCATGATAGTCACTTGATAGTAGCATGATAGTTCAAAGATAGTAACAGAATAGCAGTATGATAGTGTCATCATGCTAGCACGATAGTATCATAGTATTAACACCATAGTTGTCTCATTAACAGCATGCTAGTAGTATTATTAGCATGATAGTTGCATGATAGTATGATGATAGCAGAACGCTTGTCACTTGATAATAGCATGGTACTGTCCCGACAATGAAGTGTCTTGAAGTAACACAACACGAGATGAAATAACAGGACCAAACATGAATTGACACAAACTGACGTGATACGACACACAATGATATGAAATGACACATCATGGCATAACATGACATGAGATAGCATGAGAGACCTTGAACAACATGGATACAACAAGAAATAACTCAACGCAACGTGAAGTAACACAAAGTAAGGTGAAACAATGTGATGTGATATGAAATAACATGAAGCAACATGGTGTAGCATGGATATAATACAACACGACATGTGACCACTGTGAAATAACATGAAAACATCACAAGATCAAATGATACGAACTAACACAAACACACAGCAGCACAGCAGTCTCTTGATAGTAGCACCATAGTACCCATCTAATACCAATGTGCATGGTATTATCACTGTACTAGTAGTACGATAATATCATGATGGCAGGGTCATAGTAGCAAAGTACTAGCATTGTTGTACCATATGCTAAACACATGGTAGTAGCACAATAGTAGCATGATAGTAGCATGGTAGCAGCCTGCTATTGTCATGATAGTAGTATGATAGTAGTATTGTAGTAGCATGCTGGGAGCATGTCAGTAGCATGAAAGCCACATGATGCAGACAACATGAACTAGTATGTCATGGCATGTCGTGACGTAAGACACATTAAACAACATAGGAATACCACAAAACACCATTGAGTAATGCAATGTGACGTGAAGTAACGTGACATAACATGAAGTAATTATGAAATAGTGTGAAATAACATGAAGCAACATGGGAACATTATCACCCGTCATGCAAACAATGTGAAACAACATGAAAATATCACAAAATGACAATAAACAACACAAGAAAATACAAGTGCCATTGACCAACATTGAATGTTATTGAATAACATCATGCGAAAACACAACAGGAAATACCAAGACATGTCATTGAATGTTGCATTTTGTGTTTTTTGACTCCTCACAAACAAACCGCACAGACTCTGCTGTGACAACCACAAACTGCCGCAAAATTCCTTAGATCACCCTCACATGTCACACAGATGCTGCGATCAATGTTGCGTTTCCACATTCCCGCTTGTGGCAGATTAGCCAGGCAACATTTGCCAAGGTGACTGCAAACTGATACAAAAATGCTCACACGCATGTTGCAATTCTATTAACAGCACAGCACTTGTTGCGCCGTTCCTACCAGCGTTCCCGATACCGAAGCAGATTTGGTTTGCCTCTGTTCGCGGTTAGGGTGCATCGGCTCTTTTTA
>JGI24539J26755_10000644_pt1 | contig 16504 bp, 14 predicted proteins | sample NorSeaMetagenome_2_FD_26755 | JGI IMG/M metagenome (IMG submission 26755) | reverse complement strand
CAACCGGGATCACATTTACAAGTACCTTTATCACAATCTCCATGACCGTTACAGTCCATGCCATTACACAGATTTGTTTCACAATTTGGTCCTGACCAACCATCATTACATTTACAATTACCCGTAGATGTATTACATGTTCCGTTACCACAGTCCTTTGTTATACAATGTTGTGTTGGGGGATTAATTGTATTGCAATCAGAACCGGACCAGCCATTTTTACAAATACACTTACCACCTTTACAATCTCCATGACCGTTACAGTCATTATTGCTAGTGCAAACGGGAGCTGGCTTGTGGTCTTGGCGTGGTTTCAATATCATTACTAGAGTAACAACAATAACACCTATGATAACTAATATTAATAGAAATAGAAACAGTTTATTCATTTATTAATAATCTAAAATAATATTCTGTATATCTACTCAAAACGGTTGGACTGGACATATAACTTTCAAAATGAATTATATTTGAAAGTTTATATAATGGTAGTAATATTATGACATCGAACGAATAACATCAATGACCTGGCGTATGATGTGAAAAGCTTTTTGGATCCATTGGATTGCTCTGAGTATAGATAAGGGATAAATATAACGAATAGAATCGTTACCCGTCTATTTTCTTCTGATTGTGAGAGAAACAATGAGTGCCACCGAGAGAAGTGGTAGTGTCTGAAGATTAAACGGTCTGGCCAGCCGGTCTTCAAGATTCTCTCTCTTTAGAAGTGAATAGAGTTTATAAACAGAGTCCTAAGATGGTGAATGATGGCGGAAACAGAATGGAGCATACGTCTCGAGGAAGACGCTCTCGGGGAGAGGTAAAAACTGTACAATTTATTACGCACCGCGTAATAAATTTTCTATATAAACGCCGATTCAAAAATGAATTTCTATAAAGAATATGTATTATTCAATATAATGAATAATGATATGGTTATTAAAGAAACAACTGTTTGGGGGAAATATTATAATGTTAAAAATGTAAATAAACGTATAAGATTAATGAAAAAACGTAAATTATTGGAATACGATGGATACCCATTTATAGACCATTATACAATATACGCTTATAAACCTAAAAACCAAAAAGGACCTGCCAGAGAAGAACAAACATTTATTTTAAGCTACGCGTATAATTATGATTCGTTTGAAGACGAAGATACCTTTATTAGTGAATTAAATGAGATTGGATTATTGTTTCATAAGGAAAAATGTTTATATAAAACTCATGATGCATATAAAATTATTGTTTATGAGACTATGTGTCCACTTGATGTGATATTACAACAAATATAATCGGTATTTAATTTACTAAAGGTGTAAAGAAATGTCAGAACACAATATAATATAATATTTATGTCTAACTACAAAACACCTCGTGGCACAGAGTTGGTCTGAGGTAAAAACTATACAATTTATTACGCGGTGCGTAATAAATTTTTCTATATAAATGACATCTTATCATAGAGGTAAACAACAAAAGAAGGAAAATCTTTGTATATGTTGTGATAGATCACGTAACATATTTACGTATGAAGGAATGCATGGAGAAACCGTAAGAGACCCTAATGCACGTAATTTAATTAAAGCGATAGAACCGTTTAGGAAAAAAGCAGGTGCTATAACACTAGCTGAAATCGAAAAAATCGAAAGAGAAGGAACATTAGGAAATGGATAAGATGAAGAAGGTATGGACGCGTTATTGAATATACATAGTTCAATTATTGATACAGATAATACGGCTTTGTGTAAAACATTAAAACATTAAATTTTAAAAAATGAATAAATGAGCACTAGAGAAAAACGAATCAACTATCATCAATACATTCTTGATTGGGAGAAGAAAGAAGATAAAATAAGAGAAGAAAGAAAGGAGTTTCATTACTATGTCTTATATAGACATATACATGGCCACTAAACAAACTCTCATCGAGATAATAAGATAAGTAAAAGAAGATAACAAAATGAATTTATACAATAATGTTACTCTAAGGTAACCCAAGATGAGTACGACAATGAACTTATACATTGAAGCTACCGATATCTCCGAAGATATAACTGCAACGATTGAAAGACTTGAAAGAGATCTCTATAATCGTAGAGATATAAGTTGGATGGATAATCAATATATACCAACAAATGTGTATTATGGAATTATCGATTCCCTCACGACGATGAATCGAAGAGAGTTCCTAAGAAAACAACAGTACACTCTTATCCCTAACAGAGCTGTTTTTTCAGAAGAAGAAGTACTTAGTATTATTAATGATGAATACGAATATTTGATTAACATGGCCAAAGATGAATTGGGTGATGAATTGGGTGATGAGCTAGGCTGCAATTTTTAATTTATTAATAGATTAGTTTTATCCATATTAAACCATTGGTTTAATATATTTCGATTATTAATTCAAAAGAATAAATTGATTTTGTCATATGAAACAAATATCAAACAAACAAATCGACATGGCAAAAAAGTGCTCCTCTTACGAAATCCTCAAACCCGTCTTGTCTAACTTTGAACTGCTCTATGTCAAGCTATGGGAAGACGAAAAGAACAAAAAGTTTACAATAGTTTCTAATCGTAATCCGTCGGCGTACATGCTACTACATCAAACAGACTTTGATCCATTCAAGCGTGCAAATTATCGATGTGTAGTCGATTTCGTGTTTGTTCCTGAAGAATCTCGTCGGGAGGGTATTGCCTACGACATGTTGACATGTTCATTGACGTACAATCTCGATCTGGTTTCCTTTACGAATTCGAGTAAATCAGATGCCTTGTTCTATAAAGCTGGATTCGTAAAAGAGGGAGAAAACGGGACTGCGATATTAGTTCGCGACAGTGTCGATCGAAACGTTAGCAAAGAGATGGAACTTCGCGGATTGAAAGCGCGTACTGATCTGAACGGGACTATCGTGAAACCGGTCGCATTTGATTACAAGAAAGGACGGTACGAATGCGTGACTAGACAGGGCGAGGGTATCCGTGTCAGACCTACTAACTTATACCAGACAACCTGTCTGATTCCTTGAATTTAAAATAATAACAAATGGGTAATTCTAGCGGTCTCCAAGTTGGTAAACTTATCTCGAGGAAGCATGCAAGGCAGATGGAAAAACAACACTCCTCAAGAAGTTAATATTAATACATTCTGGAATGATATAGATAACTGTGGGATTCAATATGCGGTGATGTGAAAAGATCTAAGAATCTGGTGGATACATATACTAAGAACCTAGAAAGATATATTGAAATCAAATACGATAATCAAAAGACTAAACTCAAACTCATTTATTCTGTATTTTTTTAACCTGAACTATAGTTGATGTACCATTTCGTACCGTTTTTCGCTTTTTTTCTATACAAACAGTGTATTTTTAACCTGGTTTCTGCTTTGAGATTGTTAATTTTTGACCATATCCGTCTTGGTTTATGTAACGTGTTAGAGCCAAAACTCTGATGTTTAAAACATAGGTTATTTACATGTATCATTTAGATTTTTAGGAAGAAAAAAATATATATGAAAAACACACAATTTTTGTGTGTTTTTCATATATATTTTGTATACCTGCAATCTTCAAAAGTTGCAATTTATGTATTTGAAAATATTTGAAGATTAAAAATAATAACTTTTTTTTTTTGATATAGAACCCTAAAATCCTAAACTACACATTAGAGTCCATTATCCTTCCACAAATTATTCACCATCTTAATACTTTTACTGTAAGCTCTACTATGTTATAAAGGAAGGGAATCTAAGCGGGTTGTCATACTTAATTGTAGACATTAACACTTGTAGATATGGCGGTACTCATGTTTCTCTCTCAATTATAGATAATAGAACAAGCGCTGAATATTTCAGTTTCACTTTGTCCACAGTCAAAGAATTCTGATATAGCAAATAAGCTTTTCACGCCATACTCCAAGTCACATGTGTTATCAATATAATAATATTACAATTATGTATATAACGAAATATAATTCATTTTCAAAATTATAATATGAAAGATATAAATGATCGTACGCATCATATTATGGATATGCTTAATAGTTTTAATTGTATATGGACTAGTCAAAGAAATTAAAAAAGAGTGTTCAAAATTAACACCCGAAGAATGTAAAAGTAAGAAACGAAAAATAATAGGATCGTCAATTTCTATCACAGGATTATTAATAATTTTACCTGGAATAAGCTGGTTTCCCGCGGGTACAGCAACTCTACGTTATGGTAAAACCTATGGAGAAAAGGTTCTATTTTGGACTATTTTAACAGGATTATTGGTATTAATATCAGGAATAATTACCTATGTCATTTAAACATGCTTTGTATTCATAGATCGTTTAGATAAACCCTTTCCAAAAGTCTTTCTTCATATCTTTGAATATATTCCAATCTATAGCATACGATGAGTACATACAACTCTTTATAATATCATTAAATATTCCTCCTGAAAGTACTGTACTAATATTTTTTGCTTCATCTAAATTATCAACTTGTATTGCCATAGAATGTTGTGTCATTCCGTATTCACCCTCCATATCAATTATAATGTTATTGATACCACTATCTCCAAATATTACCTTTGATACACCAAAATGACCTCTATCATTAACATTACTATACATATATCTTGTACCGCTCTTTGGAGTTGAATGAATACATGGGTATTTAAACTCATCTGTTTGTGTTGTTGATACTCTATCCTTTTTATCTGCTCCGTAACTTGTTCTGTTATACATTATAGGACATTTTTCTTCGTATTCGTCAGCTAAAATATGTCTAATAGTATCAATATTATAATTTGGTAACCAATTAAACTTATCCATATCTATACATATATTTTTCCCCATCTCGTCATTTACTGTAGTGATATAAGTGGGTATAGATTCTCTTGACATATTAATAATAACATACCAATCATATCTAGTACCGCAACCAAACGTCTTTTGTCCATCTTTGATACCGTGTATAGATAAGAATTTTAACCTGTTTTTCCTTGTCATAAGATCGAACATGCCATAGAATTTACCTTTCACTGTGTTTGGTTTTCTCCATCCAGGAGGGTGTACAAACACCAATCGTCCTTTTGGTCGCAGCCACTTTTCTAAAGCAGAACGTGTAAAATGTTGCCATATAGTATTACCAGTACCTGTATTACCGCTAGAATTATATGGAGGATTACCTATTACATAAATAAAACCTGTTTTATTCCATTCTTCTTTAATATCTAACTTTAGAGTATCTCCTGTGAAGTTATTAAGCTTATACTTCTTATTAGGATTAAGAATAGTATCACAAATGTATATATTTAATGGATTTATGTCAGCAAAGTAGATTAACTTCTCCAGAATAAACTTTATACGTTTTTCCTCGTCCGGTATCTTATCTTCAAGACCAGACATAAATCTGTCCACTATATCTATTAGAAACCCTCCTTTACCGCAGCAAGGTTCAAATATGGTTAATCCCTTAGTCCAATGACATTTCGGTATTTGATCTAACATATCCTTACGTAATTGTTGCGGGGTTGATATCTCTGCATTATTCCTGCGTTCTATATCGTGCGGAACTAAAAATTCTTCAATCAAATCATATAAACTACGAGAATTTTTTCTTACAGCAACAAATCGTTCTTTCAGATAACGAATACTGTCACATAACGTATCATTATTGATGATTAGTTCACTATTATAAGTACGACTCATTAATTCTATTATATTATCTGGTATCTTAATACCCCATATACCACGAAGTAAGTTTATAGTGATTGTTTTCTTTGAAATGTCTTCTTTAACAATAGAACACATTTCGCTGAATTCAGATGAATTAATATCAATTGTCATAATTACAAGTAATACTACAATATACCGAAAAACTTCTTGAAACATGTTCACCGTTATTATATCTTCTTCTCCCATATCAGATCCATCTTTATTGCATTCCTTATCATTATTACAGTTTATACCATCATCTATATCGCGATCTTCTCCTTGTAATTCGTCTGGAATATCCTCTATAAATACTATGTTTGTCTTATTATTTTTCGACTTTACGTTATTAAAATAATTATTATACTCTATCACTGTTTTTTTAGATACTTTGACACTGGTAGATAACGTTTGTATAATCATACGTGTAGCCCCTACATCTTGTAACCAATTTTGATGAATTATTTGCGCTATTTGGTAGTTAGAACGTTCCTTCTGTTCAAATACATTACTCTCAGGGTCATACCAATGGGTGCATTGTATTTTTACTATATCTTGTTCGATAATCTTATGTATACTTTCTACATCACTTTTACCATATATATTCTCAGATAAAACAGCAATAAAATTGAGAGAACGTCTATTGTTAAAATCGCATATAATACCACATGTTTTGCCCTCATCTGGTGTAAGTGGACGAAATACTTGTTGAAAATAATTATCCCAAGAGTGTCCGTCATGTAATAGCATGACAATATCACACTTATGTATCGAAGCGGCTGCTGAGCACATTTGACCTGTTATAACAATAACTCCTTTCCCTTGTCTATTTTTACATCTTATATATGCTTGTTCTATACGTTCTACTGATTTAACACCTTTATTCTCGTTTGTGTTAAGAATAATCACTTCATATTCGCATACAACGTCATCTATTGGAAGGATCTCATTCTCAAGTAAAGTTTTAATTGCATTACCTAGTTTGTTAATTTTCGTTCGATCAATGAACATCAATATTATTAGGGGATTAAGTACGGATGTTATCCTGCTCTTATATTGTATCATTAATTGTTTCCATTCATATAAATAACATTTCTTGTCAACTGTTGTAATAATAGAATTCCTATCTACCTTTCCAAATACAGACTGAAAGAACTTAACAACCTGGTCACCCATTAAAAAATTGTCGTTATTGTCCAATGACAATAACGCATTAATAGACCATCCAGAGTTTGTTTGTAAAATACTGGCCTTAATATCAGGTGCAAAGTTAGATGTATTTAAAATCATAATAGGATATTTCATATAAGTTTCCCTGATACTATTAACAGAAAACTTTTTAAGACACGATATTATATTCTCAGAACCATGCTTATTTTTAAGAACCTCCTTATCATCATCTGTCATACTTCTACATAAACTTACATCATCCAAATCCCATTTAATAATGTTATCATTTTCAATAATATATTTACTAGCCAGTTTTTTACATGTAGCCGTTACAAAAACAGTTTTTGTATCTTTACAGTAAGTATTATATACTTTCTCTGCTAATTCTGTGGCACCTCCATCATGTGGTTCGTCTATAAATACAATCGAGAACTTCTTCTTCTCTAACCATGAAATTTTACGTGTATTGCCTGTCTTAGTTTGTAGAAACTGTTTTGAACATACAAATACGTTCTTTTTTTTTGTGGTTGGTTCCTTATTTTTTGTTTCGTTCAAAAATACAGTGTTATATTCGCTTAAATATGTACCCAGGAATTTTTTGTATTCTGATAGCGTTTCACTTGGACGTAAAGTGATGAGTAAAACATTTTGTTCATCGTCAGTAGGTGTGTTATATAATCTTTGTATATATAGACAAATAATCGCTGTTTTACCGCTTCGAGGAATGGCATTTAATATAACTTTGTCATAATACAATAGTCGTTGTATCAATTTATCGCAACATAATTCTTGATGAAAATATGGTATCAGTGTATTAGTAGTTTTTGTTGGCAAAGTATCTGGCAAGAATGGGAATAGTTCGGATAAATATTCACGATCAAACACTAGATCATTTGAAAATGCTTTCTTTACGATTTCGCTATCATCTTTTGATGTGTGGTGTGATTTAATCATTGTTTTGTGTAGATCGCATTTTTTTCTCACACATAATCCAATAAGATGTATTTTATGGTATTTTGCACTACCGCGTTGTAACGCAGCAATATCAAAGTCTCCAACATGATTTGTTTTCCAGTCTTTACAACTGATAGTAAGTATTTTGGTCTCATTCTCAAATGTTTCATCGCTTTTATCACCGTTATCCTTAATACTAGATAATAGTAATTTTTCAATATCGCTATCTTCGCATGGTCTAGTTGAACCAGTATTGAAATTTCCTATACATAACTGATATTTGTTTTGCAAAGGATGCATACCCAAAATTGAATACAAACGAAAACATGCTTCCATTTTATTAACACTGCTATTTCTATCACCTGAACTTTTCCACGGAATAACAATCCATTTCAAGAATTCCTCTTTCGAAACAATATTGTTTTTGACATAATTATACAGGTTCTTATAATTTGTTGGATATTTCTCTGGCATTTGTTTTAAAGTTGTAATCATATATCTTTTAATCAATTTAACATTATAGTATATAACTCATATTAGTTCTTCTACTACATGTCTAGAAATCCCTAATATTATGTACGTTGTATTTATTGATCGTATTTTACAATTAAATTACCATCGATACGGTCAAGAAAATTCACTCACTTTCATATCACACTAAGACGAGTTTATAGCCTGTTTGCACAGTAATAATAAATCCCTAGGGATTTATTATTCATTCATAAGATTGTTGTCAGCTGTCATTGACGAGAGAAGGAGAACCAGAACAGTTTTCAATAAATTTCGTAGACTTTACTTTAGACTTTTCGAATATCTTAACATCTTCTTTCTCAATCTCAATCTCAATCTCTACATCGCTTTCTTGTTGATTAATTAGTTCTACTCTCGCTTTATCTTCTTTTGCCATATCAATGAACTCTTGAGCACGTTCGGTGTAGTCGAAACTACGACCGTCTTTTCCTTTACATTCTCCTCCTTCTACATAGTTCTTATACTCTTCATTCCACCATTTTCCCAAACATTTCATTACCTCGGTTTGTAATTGTCTTCCGCTGTATTGTTGTACAAGTTCGGCTTTTGCTTTTTCTCTAAAGGTATCACAGAAGAACATGTAAGCAGATTTTGATGTACTCTTTTTCTTGGGTTTTTGTGCCACAAAGTTAGAATTGGGAGTATATGACAACATCTCTTGTGTATATCTTTTTTTATCTTCTTCCGCCAGAGTGATGTATTTGGATGCCAAGGCAGAATAATCAAACATATTATTATTTTTATCCTTATGTTCGCCATCATCATTATAGTTTTTATACTCATCTGAGGACCATAGGGCTCCAATCAATTTCATCATTTCAGTTGGAGATGCGTCTGGAGTTTCAGTTTTGATAGTTTTACGAATTTCTGGATCAGACGAGAAGAAGATATATGCACCTTTTGCCTTCCTGGGTTCTGCTGGATCTTTATAAACCTTTACAGGTTTTAGTATCTTCGGCATATTTTGAACGAAGCATTCCTTAAACTCTTCCGGTTCCCACTCTTGCGGATCGAATCCTCCTACAAGGAAATTTTCAACAAAATCGTTAAGTTTATTATAGAATACATCCATTTGTCTCGTAATCTTTTGTGGCATTATTTATATTTAACACAAGTACTTATAGTAAATTCAATTTGGATTTTACGATACCTATGAAAATTACCTATAGGTATTATATTTATTTTATCAGACTGTTATTCTGATAAAATAATTAACACATAAATATTTTAGTTACTGTTCACCATCTTCCATTGTATGATTCTATACCTAAACCGTCTCCAGGAAAGTAATGATCCTTTAATTGTCCGTTAGAGTACCAACTTTTAATTGCACCTGTCACCACTCCATTTATATAAAACCGATGATCAGATATCTGTCCGTTCATGTACCATGTTTTATATTCACCGTGTTTAACACCATTTCGAAAAAAACAGTGCTCTTCTAGTTGTCCATTAGTTCCAGTCCCTTGATACCAACTTTTACGTTCTCCGTGTGTTTTACCATTCAGATAAAAGAAAATTTCAGATATCTGTCCATTTTCATACCATGTTTTATATTCACCATTTAACTTACCTTCGGAATAAACTAAATGTTCAGACATCTGTCCATTTTCATACCATGTTTTATAATCTCCATTTAACTTTCCATTCAAATAATAAAAATTTTCAGACATTTGTCCATTTTTATACCATAATTTCCATTCGCCATCAGGTCTGTCGTTTTTATAAATGAAGTGATCTGATTGCGACCCATTCTTATACCAACATCTCCAGTTACCATGTATTTTACCGTCAACGTACAAACAACTGTCGCTCATTTGTCCGTTATCATAATAGAGATTATACACTCCTTGTTTCTTACCTTCCCTAAATACCTCTCTAGATTTGATAACTGTTCTTTCTTCATCCCACCAACTTCTAAATAGTCCATGTGGTTTTATGTGACGGCATGTATTGTATATATAATGTGAGTTGTTTCCAATATATTCTTTTAAAGAAGAGTTGGTACCGTAAAGAGAATTTATGTCGACAACTCCTAGATACTTGGATATCTCTATGATAATATCAACTGGCAAACTTTGCAAGTGTATATCTTTTGATGTCATTTTGAAGTGTATATTATACACTTCAAAATATATATAAAAATCATTTTACTTGTGTCCGTAGTATAATTACAATGCATTTACATCATAAAACAAATAACCTTTGCATTTACCGCTTTCAAAATGAGAATAATCTATTCCATTCTTCCCGCAGACCCAACACCATGTCTCACCGCATTCAACTCCGTTAATTTCAAACTCGCAGTGCATTTTGTTACATCCTGGATCATCTTCTTGTTTTACAACACCATTCTTGCAACGAGGACATCTCCTTAAAACTCCTGAATTTTCCAGTGCTTTCAATTCTTGACCTTCAACTGTTTGTACTGAGTATTCCCTCCACTGTTTGCATGACATTCCAAAGTGATGGGGAATTGTTTTGCAGTCTCTACAAAACTCTGTTCTACATTCATTGCATGTTATATTTCTTATAATACCTCCTCCAAAATTAAATTCTTGACGTTGAGAAATGAAGATATTATCGCATGATGTATTAGGGCATACAACTGTATCAGGATTCGATAATAATGATATTCTTGTGAGCAAATCATTAACTCCTTCCAACATTCCAAACTTTTCCTCTGTGATTACAAGTTTATGACAACACTGATTTCGTCTTTTTCCGTAGGGATTACCCGAACATTTAATAGACGGAGGAAAGTGATATTCTTTTTTGTTGATACTGCCTTGAATACATTTAGTCACATATTTCGCCGCGCAATCACAACACATAACATGAGTTTGACGTTTGGTTCGATGAAAAACAAATGGTTTCTCTGGCTCGCACATGCACAACATACAGGTTTTTTTTGTTGATCCGTGTTGAACAGAGTTTTTCATTCTTTAATAATTACCATAATTATTGATAATATAATTCAGTTTCAAAACAACTACCATTAATATATGTTAATTTATATTAACATATAAAACATCATTGGCATCTTCCTCCCATTCAACTGGTAAATCTTCTCCGTACTGATACTCCATCCATCTATAATAGTCATCATCGTAATACTCAATTTCGTCTTGGTCAATCAGATGTGAAATATCAACAGTGTCAAGATAGACATTGTATATATCCCATTTCTGTGGGAAGTTGGTATTAACTATAATCTCTGAAATCTCTGCAAATGTTAGGTTGTTTAGAATCAACCACATGATATCAAAGTTTAAGGCAAACTTTGACGAATTGCAAAAATCTGTTGCTAATAATTCTACTCCTAGTTTGTATGCCGTAATTTCATCCATTTACTTATGTTATGTAGACTTATATAATATATTCATTTTATCCGTATTCTGTAATTTACCTATAATATAATTCACATCACATCTCACATTCACTTGTATTAGTCATAATCTTCATAATAATACTTGTGTATCTCAAAACATGACACTCGAACATATTGATTTGCTTGTAAGTATATACGTGTCCAGTCATATGAGCAATATCATGATTTGTAATTAGGGAGTGATTATCGTCAACGATCTTTATAACCATCCTGAGTATTACCAAGACAATACCGAGTAAAGATGTCATATGAACCTTATCATTAATACTATACGAACATATCATGACTTTTGAAAGATTCATAACTGTTTTCTTGATAATTATATCTTTACACCATCTAGTAGCAATTTGATCAATCCAATCGAATATCATAACCTTGTACGTATCCGGGATATCTACTCCAGGTCCGTAGATATCAGTATTACTAGTATGCTGTCTCAATTTTGCACCGTGCTCAAGTCCGACTCTTCGTTCGTTAGTCCAATCGTCGATATTTTTGAGATATGCTTTCATGTTTGAATGCCAACTCCTATAATCTTATTTACATTATTCATTTTCGTACATTAATCTGGCCAAAATATAATCCTCTTCCATAGTTCCTATACACCTTTCTCTATTATGCGGAATTCTATAATGTATCGCATTCATAACTTGCAATATATGAGACTTAGATGTAGCGCATTCACGTTTACACTCTACTGATTGATTATAAAATCATTGTATAAATTGAACGCAACAAAGCCTCTCACCTTTTTAGGTGAGAGGCTTTGTTGTATAAAATATTCTTATTATTAATCTATTGACTTCCTATATCTTCATCTTCTGAATCTAAACATAATATTCTTTCAGCCCTATAGAATAATTTCAAACTTGCTATTTTATTTGCAGCACGATTATCATTATGCAAAATTTCGAATGTTTTGTTGTTCTGTTCTGTTTGTATTTCTCTCTGTCGTTCAATCATATTTCTGAGAATATCAATTTCTGTATTCGTATCATCCTTCTCTTCTTTTAATTTAACATCATATCCATTCTTATATCCATCCATATATCCATCATTGTACCAGTGGTCGTTGTTATTGCTTCCCTCTTCATATCCATCTGTATATCCATTCTTATAACCATTCTTATAACCAAGAGTATTACACGTCGATGTTTTAGGTTGTATTGTTTTAGGTTGTATTGTTTTAGGTTGTATTGTAAAAATCACATCGATTAAAAAAATTATAGGGAATAACATGGGAAATAAAAATAGAAATGGAAAGAATAGAAATAGTGTAATCGAGTAAAAATATGGATGAATATGCCACTTACTTAACACATACCACATGTACAACACAATTAAACATGTTATAAATGTGTCAATCTCTGTGAAATACATATAAACGCCTTTTTCTGTACTCCTTTGCATGAATACTTGCTCGCGGGTAATATACAATACAGTACGAAGTCCTTCTACTGTTTTTAGAAGGAATGGAAATTGAAATATGAGAGACGATACTTTTGATATGACTGTTTTTATAAAGTTCGTGAGTTCTTTATACAGAAAGTAGTAATATTGATTCATTGAGTATAACTAGTATTATGAACTTGTTATATACTTTCAATTTGAATACATATACCATATATACTATATAATAACATCACATATATGATAAATGACAGACTTATATGTTTTTTTCGGTCATGGATGGAATACAGATAAAACATTCAACATCTCACATCTGAACAACACTCAGATTGTAATGATGAAAGAACCTTGTATATTATATGAATGTAGAGAATTTAAACATATGAAGAATATAATGAAAGTAGGAAATAAAGGATATACACATCTTGATTATCTAAGAGAATTATACAAACATACAACGGATAATTATAAAAACAAATTTTGTATATTCGATTCACATAATAATACAGTTGTTCCTAACATATTACTCACTGTATTTAAAAAAGATACAGAACTTGTACGTCTTCAAAAGATTGGAGATGTTAGATCAACCAAATTTCCAGAGAACGTCATGTTGTTAAGTGAATTGGTTGAATATCTAAAAGATAATTTTAATCTAATTGTTTATACATGCAGAGGACAACTTGACCAGTTTCAATTAGATAATATTCATATATTCGGCGAACAACAGGGAAAGGATATTATTAATAAGATTGTTACAAGTAATATCAATGTGTTAGAATATAAACCAGAAGATCTTCCATGTAAGGATTTTACAGGAAAAAACCTTGAATAAATTATCATTTCCTTGTCGTGATACACTATATAGTTAAGACATCGGGAATTTATCAGAACACAGTATTTGATGTATTCGTCGTGTAAGCAATTTTCATTACGTAATAAAGACCCATGATGGGTCTTTATTACGTAATCATTAGTCTTTCAAATGTATATATCAAAAATTAATTGCGTTTATGTTTCTTACACATACCGTTCTCTCCAACTTCTCTATTTCCGCATAAGTCTCCTTTCTTCTTGTCTCCGCTCTTCCTCTTAAACTTGAAGCTGCATCCGCAAGCTTTATCTTCTTCAAGTTCTTCTTCAAGTTCTTCTTCAAGTTCTTCTTCAAGTTCTTCTTCAAGTTCTTCTTCAAGTTCTTCTTCAAGTTCTTCTTCAAGTTCTTCTTCTTCATTGTCATCATCTGAATCTGAAACGTTTCTTATCTCGTCTTTGCTGTGCTTTGCGTGTTTTTTATGTTTCTTACACATACCGTTCTCTCCAACTTCGCTATTTCCGCATAAGTCTCCTTTCTTCTTGTCTCCGCTCTTCCTCTTAAACATGAAGCTGCATCCGCAAGCTTTATCATCGTCATCATCGTCATCATCATCATCGTCATCATCGTCATCATCATCATCGTCATCATCATCATCGTCATCATCATCATCGTCATCATCATCATCGTCATCATCATCATCGTCTTTATCATCGTCTTTATCATCGTCTTTATCATCGTCTTTATCATCGTCTTCGTCATCATTATCATCATCGTCTTTATCATCGTCATCATCATCATCGTCTTTATCATCATTATCATCATCGTCTTTGTCATCATCGTCTTCGTCATCATTATCATCATCGTCTTTATCATCATCATCATCATCGTCTTTATCATCATTATCATCATTATCATCATCGTCTTTGTCATCATCGTCTTTGTCATCATCGTCTTTGTCATCATCGTCTTTGTCAATTACAATAGTCTTAGCAGTAGAAAGCTTTTTAGGTGTCTTATAAGTGATAGAAGTGATAGAAGAGTCTGAATTAAGACTGACTCTTTCCTTATCATCTTCAGACATTTTGACATACATTTGGGCGTCTGCTGTGTAATTGAACGGACCGTTTTTGTCAGAATGTTCTCCAGCTGGTGTGTACTTCTTACATTTACTCCACCACGCCGCAAGTAGTTTTGTAACCTTCTGTTGTAGCTCACGTCCAGTGTAGTCCTGCAACGAAACGTCTTGCTTTGCCCTAGAACGGTTTTCCATACAGAAGAACATATAAGCAGATCTTGCTCTCTTAGGCAATGATTTAGTCTTCTCGGACTTCTCTTTCACGAATTCTGGACCCGGAATGTATCTAGCCATTTCTTCTTCATATCGTTTCTTGTCTTCATTTGCCTTCTTGAAGTATTTGTCTGTGGATGGATTGTAATCAAATAGACCGTGTTTGTCCTTACACTCTCCTTCGTCGTGATAGTTCTTGTATTCTTCCGAAGACCATAGAGCTCCAATCAATTTCATCATCTCACTCGAACTGGCATCTGGGTTTTCGTTTTTAATAGCTTGACGAATGTCAGTGTCTGAAGAGAAGTAGATGTAAGCACCTCTCGCTCTCTTTGGTTTAGACGGGTCCTTCGTAGTCTTCATAGTCTTCGTAGTCGTGGGCATGTTTTCCGTAAAAAACATCTTGAAAGCTGCAGAGTTCCATTCCTTATCTATACACTTCTCTACAAACATGTTCAACTTGATATAAAACTCCTCCATATGACCTGTAAGTTGATTCGTATTTACGCTCGGTGATTCTCGAGGCTTCTCCTGTAAACCTGTCCTTGGCATTGTCTTTGTCAGTGGCGATATTCTGTTTTATATCTTATTTCTCTCACTTGTGAGAGAAAATCATTTTGATTTGTACCATTTGGTATGTAACGTAATAAAGCCCTATAACTGGTTTGTTGTACCAGTTATAGGGCTTTATTATGAAATGCAATAATATATTAGTTTAAGTAGACTGTATAATCATAACTTCTCTTCCAACGTTCATAGCAACCTGCATAGTCAGATTAGCTGCATCTGGATTTGTCTTGAATAATGAAGACTCGATTTTAACAACACCAAGGGGAGGAATTGGNCTTGTATNNCTNGCTTGATAACTGGCTTGATAACTGNCTTGATAACTGGCTTGCATTCTGATGGGAGAGGGTTTCGTTCTAACCACTCTCGTTCTTGTCCTGGGTGACAGTGATTGCATCTGGTTGATGTGCATGTCTGTTTGAAAGGGCACATGGGTATTTTTCTTTCGGTTGCATTGTGATAGAAGTCGCAAGGTAGCCCGTTTTTGACTCTGTCACAATTCGAACCGTGTCTACAGTAGACACTCTTGAAGAGAATAGATTTTCTTTTCGAGGGGTCTTGCATTATCTCAAATGCCTCACTTCTAATTTGATTCCAATCTTCTGAAGACAATCTATCATTCACTGGCGGAGGAGTACTTGGAGGCATTGGTGGAGGGACTGGT
>JGI24539J26755_10000640_pt1 | contig 16527 bp, 12 predicted proteins | sample NorSeaMetagenome_2_FD_26755 | JGI IMG/M metagenome (IMG submission 26755) | reverse complement strand
TTTGCTGCAGTTTGTTGTAATGAAAAGCCAAGTCCAACTATAAAAAGAGCACCCAAAATATATGTAAAAGCCGAAGAATCTCCCGGGCTAGCTCCATTAACTGCAAGAACCATTGCACAAGCTCCAACTGCCGAAAGCATTAAACCTTTAACAATACTACTTTTAAATCCCCAAGAATTCATAATATCCGTATTTCTAATACTTGAAAATATAAAAAGCATTAAAGCTCCAATATAATAAGCACCATAAAATGCAAAATCAATTAACTGACTTTGAAATTGATCAAGACTAAAATATGTCTTGCAAAAGGGAATAAATACTCCGTTACTGCCGCGATAAATCCCCAAAAGAAAAAGACCGTTACTAAAGTCCATAATGCTTGTTTGTAATTTTTATTTTCACTCATTTTAAATTATTTTATAGTTATTTCATCAACAAAAACCCATGTCTTACCTCCTGCTCCAAGATGCCATTTAGGACATATCCCATAGTTTTCTGCTTTTATTTTAATATATCTTGCTTTTAAATTTTTAATATTTAGTGTAAAGTCTTTTTGTAAGCTCCCCTCAATATTATCAGGGAAATTTGCTAAGACATTTCCTTGATAGTTATATTTTTCACCATCAACTGAAGTCCAATAGTCTACTTTTTTCGGATAAAATATCCAAGACCTAACATCCTGATGACAGCCCAAAGATATTGAATTAATTTTTTTTACTTTACTTAAATCAACTATAACATTAAGGTCCTCTCTATACCCTTGCCAATTTCCTGTTCTATAATTGTTCCCTCCCCTAAGCTGGTCAATTAATGTTTTATTTCCTGCAGCTGCGTACTGGTTTGCATATTTACTTTCAATAGTAATTTTTTTAGTATCATCTCTTGGAAAGTATTCACCAGTAACAATTTTACTTTTTAGATTATTTTTGATTGCATAACTTGAAATCTTTGTTTGCTTATTAATGTTTATAGCTTGTGTGTATTTTTTATACTGACTATTATTTATCGAATAATAAATTTCTGAATTATCTACAGACCCAAGTTTAATTTTATGATCTTTTGAAAATGTTTGACTTGAAGCTGTAAAGTATGGTACAGCTGTAATAATATGTTTAGTAATTTCTGAAATAGGTATTTCATTATTACCCCAATTTGATTCGTTATCTCCCATCATAAAAACTATTTCTCCACCGTTAATAATATCTTTATGCTTTAAAAAACTTTTGTTATAATTTTCACCATTTAATTTAGCTGATTGAATGTAAATATTTTTATCTGAAACATTCTGTGCCTTTATAATAAAAGTTTTATTGTTTTCAAGATTTATTTTTGCTTCTTCAAAAATGGGACTTCCAATAGCGTAATAATCATGTCCTGGTGTAACAGGATAGAAACCTAAGCTACTTAGTACATACCATGATGACATTTGTCCACAGTCTTCATTTCCTGATAATCCATCAGGCTTTTTTGAATATTGTTCTTGTAAAATTTTAGACACATATTTTTGTGTTTTACTAGCCTTTCCTACATAATTATAAAGATATGCCATATGATGACTTGGTTCATTTCCATGCGCATACTGACCAATTAAGCCAGTGACATCAGGCTGGTGTCTTCCGCTTGTTTGTGTAGATGAAAGAAACATACTATCTAAATGATTTTCATAATTTAAACGACCTCCTTTTAAATCAATATGCCCTGAAATATCTTGAGGTGTAAATAATGAATATTGCCATGCATTAGCTTCAGTATAGTTAAAGTTAACTTCCTCAGCTTTAAAAGGCCCAAACCATGAATAAGCATTTTTTCCTCTGAAGAAGCCCGTAGTTGGATCATAAAGGTTCTTATAATTTTGGGCTCTCTTATAAAATCTTTCTGCAATTTCTTCTTCCCCTAAAGAATCTGCCATGATAGCTATACACCAATCATCATATGCGTATTCAAGATTTTTTGAGACAGATTCAGGCTCATCACTAGCTTTTATAAATCCATTTTCCTTATATGCTTTTAGACCAAACCTATCACTATCCGCTGATTTCACCATTGCCTCTAAAGCAAGATTAGCATCCCAATCTCTTATTCCTTTAATGTATGCATCTACAATAACTGGTATNGCGTGATAGCCAATCATACAATCTGTGTAATTAGCAGCCAATTCCCAAATAGGTAATTTTCCACCATCTTGATATTGTCTCAATAATGTTCTAATAAATTCATTAGTTTTTTCAACATTAATAATTGTAAATAGTGGGTGTGTTGCTCTAAAAGTATCCCATAGAGAGAAAATTGTATAATGCTTATCATCTGTATGTTTCTTTTTAAAATCCATTCCGAGGTAATTTCCATTAACATCGGTATATGTATTTGGATTTAAAGAAGAATGATATAAAGCAGTATAAAATATCTCTTTTTTAGTTTCTGATGAGCTTTTGATTTGAATTTTACTCAATTCATTCCTCCATGTATTTTGAGCTGCTATTTTTACCTTATCAAAATCCCAATCTCGAATTTCATTAATATTTCCAATAGCTCCATCAGTATCAACAGCAGAAATTGAAGCTTTTATTTCTAAAGGTTTTGAAATCTTCCCAAATGAAAGAGCAACTACATTTTTTTCATTGTTAAAGCTTTCATAAATATTTTCTTGTCCTTCAATTGTTGGTAGATTTAAGAATGGTATAGAAAATTTAAGAGTAAAATAAATTCTTTGCTCTCGTGCCCATTCTGATGAATGCCTATATCCCGTAATGGTTTGACTATCAATTATATTAATTTTATAATCAAGAAGTTTATCTCTATGTTTAAGATCTAAAATCACATTTGCCTCTTCATCTTTTGGATAAGTATATCTGTGGACACCTGCTCTAATAGAGCTTGTAAGTTCTACATTAATATTATAATCATCTAGTAAAACCTGATAATAACCAGCTTGTGCTATTTCATTTTCATGTGAGAATTTTGATGCGTAACCTAGCTGATTAATTGGAGTATCATTAATTTTTGCTTCATCTACACCATTAGTTAAATGTATTTTTCCAGTTGTAGGCATTAACAAAACGTCACCATAATCTGAGATACCCGTTCCACTTAAATGTGTGTGTGAGAAACCATAAATGANAGAATCAGAAAAATGATAACCCCCACAGCCATCCCAACCTTCAAGCCTAGTGTCAGGACTAAGNTGGACCATTCCAAAAGGAGCAGAAACTCCTGGGTATGTGTGGCCGTGGCCTCCAGTTCCAATAAAAGGATTAACATATTTGACTATGTTTAGATTATTTTCCCCACATGAAATCAGTAAAATAGATAGTATTATTAAATAAGTTTTTTTCATTGAATTATAAATTCATCTATAAATAACCAGCTTTTTGAACCAGCAGCTGGATGTTCTTTTGGTAAAGTTCCATAATTTTTTGCTTTAAGCCTTATGTATCTTGCAGTTTGTGTCCCAACATAGTCAAATGACTTTTTAAATTTCCCTTCCTCCATTGGATTACAGAGATCATTTTTAAAAAATATACTGGAAAAGTTTTTTCTATCATCTGATATTAAGTACTCAACAGAATTAGGAAGTAAAATCCAGGAAAGATGATATTGAAAGTATGATGTACTTATCTTAGAGAACATAGTTTTTTGCCCCAAATCAATTGTAATATCAACATCTGTTCCAAAAAAACCTTGCCATTGTCCATCTCTAAAGTTATTATTACTACCAGAAATCCCATTTGTTAATGTTTGGCTCTTACAAGCTGAATAGCTTGGATTATATTTTGTTTGATAGGTGATTTTCTTGCCAAGCCCTTTGTGGAAATTTATTTCTAGATATTTTTTAGCTACTTCTTTTCTTTTAGAATTTTTTTCTTTAACAATAAGATTGGTGCTCTCATTTAATTTTAACGGATTTTTATATACTTTCCATTCACTATTATTTATTTTATATTCTAGATTCATTTTAGGTGTTGCTTTTTCAACTTGAATTTCAAACTCATTATTTTTAAAGCTAGTGTTAAATTTTATTGGAGTTTTTTCATATCCATAACTAACACCAAGCTTATCAAGCTTAGGGTAATGATTCTCAACACGTTTGTAAAACTCTATATAATCTTTCTTTTTTTGAGACCATAAAACTTCGCTCATTGCTAGTAATCTTGGGAAAACTTTTGAGTCGATTAGTTCTTGTGGTGCTCGCTCTGTCCACATATTGCATTCTCCTCCAATAATATAAGCACTTTCAACTTCATTAAGTTCTTTTGGTACGGGTTCAAATGAATAAACTTTTTCAAGATTAATAGCGTCAAGGTCATAATCAAAATAGCAGTGTGATGTTGGTGACATTATTACTTGGTTTTGATTTCTTGCAGCAACCACTCCTCCTTCCATACCTCTCCATGACTGAATAGTTGCATTTTCGGGTATTCCTCCTTCAATAATTTCGTCCCAACCAATTAATTTTTTATTCTTAGTACTTAGAAATTTCCCTATTCTTTTTATAAAATAAGATTGCAATTCATGTTCATCTTTAAGATTATTATCATTTATTCTTTTTTGACATTTATTGCAATTTTCCCAGTGATATTTGGGAGCTTCATCACCACCAATATGAATATATTCTGATGGAAAAAGTTCTATTACTTCACTCAATACATCTTCAAGAAAAGTAAAAACACTATCATTTCCTGCACAATATATATCTTTAAAAACTCCCCAATCATTTTCTACCTGTATCGAATCACCTGTACAGGATAAGTATGGATAAGATGCAATAGCAGCAATACTATGGCCCGGAAGTTCAATTTCGGGTATAATTTCCACTCCACGCTCTTTTGCATATTTTACTATTTCTTTTATATCTTTTTTAGAATAAAAACCACCATAATCTTCTCCATTCTTATTTTTTCTCCATGCTCCAATTTCCGTTAATTTTGGATATTTTTCAATCTCGATTCTCCAGCCTTGGTCTTCAGTTAGATGCCAGTGTAGGATATTCATTTTATGATAAGAAAGTAAGTCAATGTAACGCTTTATGAAATTTATGTCCATAAAATGTCTACAGCAATCAAGTAGCATACCTCTCCATTTAAATCTTGGAAAATCATGAATTTTCATACATTGAATTTCTAAAATTTTTGGATTTACTTTTTGATGATCTAGAAATAATTGTCTTAGACTTTGTATTGCATAAATATGTCCTTTTGAGGAAGACGCCTCAATAGTGATTGAATCTTTTGAAATATTTAAATAATATTCTTCACTTTTTAGAAGATTATTGTTTTTTAAAATTATGAAGTTTTGATTACCATTTAAATTAAATGGAATTAGACTTTTTAAGAAATTTAATTCAGAAATAAATAAACTATCAATTTTAACTCCTGTATTCTCACTTAAATTAAATACCCCAGAGCTAAGAGTCATACTGTGGGGTTTTGGAATAATGGTTAAACTATCACTTTTTTTTATTTGTGATATACATGAGCTAAAAAAAAATAAAAATAGAAAGAATAGTCTTATCATTTAATGAATGATAATGAGTCAATCATTTTGTTTTTACCATTTTGATGTAATGCGTAATTAAATCCTTTTTGAACAGCAAAAGCACCATGCTCACCCTTTTTATTTATTGCTAGATATCCAATTTGCATGTCTTTGTAATTCTGGTTTTTTATAATTCTAGAGATACCTTCTTCGCATGCTTCTTGGGGGCTTGCTCCTTGCCTCATAAGCTCAACTATTAAAAATGATCCAAGTGTTTTCATTACAGCCTCTCCAACTCCTGTAGCACAGCATCCTCCCACTTCATTATCCACAAACATACCCGCTCCAATTATTGGAGAGTCACCTACTCTTCCGTGCATTTTCCATGCAAGACCAGAAGTAGTACATGCTCCAGAAATATTATTTTTTTTGTCAATAGCTAGAAGGCCAATAGTATCATGATTTTCAATATTTATTATTGGTTTGTATTTTGAATCCTTTAACCATTCTTCCCATTTTTCTCTAGCTTTACTTGTAAGTAAATCTTCTTTATGAAATCCATTTTTTAATGCAAATTGTAGCGCTCCTTCTCCAGAAAGCATAACATGAGGAGTTTTATCCATTACTTTTCTTGCAACAGAAATTGGATGCTTAATATGCTGTAAGAAACTAACAGAGCCACAATTTCCGGTGTGGTCCATAATACAAGCATCTAAAGTTACATTACCATCTCTATCAGGCCATCCTCCATATCCAACGCTTGTACATTCAGGGTCAGCTTCAGTTACACATACAGCAGCTTCAACAGCATCAATTGCATGAAACCCTTTGTTTATTAATTTATATGCTTCTTCATTTGCAGCAATTCCATGCTGCCATGTAGAGATAACTATAGGTAATCCTTTTATAGAATGACTATTCTCTTTATGTATTTTAGAAGAAGCTAATTTTGGTGTTATAATTGCACCTAAAGCACCAATTGATGTTTTTTTGATAAAACTTCTTCTGTTTGACATAGTTATTTATTTAAATCATAAAGAGACCAAATTAACAAATTTTCTTTATTTATTAGGATTCCGCTATAGTTAATGGTGTATTCTACATTAGGAAGTAATGTTAAATAATTAGATTCAAATTTTATACCAGCCAACTCAAAATAAACTTGAAATGCTGGTTTATCTACTTGTATTTTTAATTGATTTTTTGACCAACCTACTTTATATGTTGGTTTAACAAATTGCAAGTCTTTAATTTTTGAAGTAAAAATTGTTTTAGAAGATATATCTTGATTTTTGAAATTTGCGATTATAAATTCATCAGAACTAATGTTCTGATAATCATCAATGATTTTATGACTTCCAAACTTTGTTAAATCAATATTTATTTTTCGTGTTTTTTGTGTTTTTATCCCATCTAAGTCATAACTATTGATAAATAAAGTATCTGTAATATTTTGTCTCTTATCTGACATAACCCAAACTGAATATTTTGTTTTATTATTAGAAATTGAAAGTGCCAATGGTGAAAAAACATCTTTAGCGACATAATGAAGTGCTTTCCAATTACCATAATAATCAATACTACTCCAAGAGGCTACTGGCCAACAATCATTTAATTGCCAATAAAGAGTTCCCATACAATAAGGCTGGGACCTTCTATGTGCTTCCAGCCCTATTCGCATTCCTTCAGCCTGAAGAACTTGACTCGCATATATAAATTTATGAAAATCTTTAGGTTGATTATATTCTCTTTTCATGTATTCTTGAATAAGTGAATTTCCTCTTGGATGTTTTTGATGAGAAAGCATAACTTTTGAATCTAAGAACCAGTCTTCCTCTTTACTAAACTTTTTAATTGTTGATAGTTCAGGAAAAGATTGAAATCCAAATTCACTCATAAAGCGAGGTACTTTTTTTTCAAAAGTTGAAAATGGTTGAGCATCATGCCAAACTCCCCAGTAATGCACATCCCCTTCAAGATGATGATTTTNATCGCCTCTTCCAAGTTGAGGTGAACTTTCCCAATATGGTAGATTAGTTAATCTTTTCACTTCAAATGGAAGTATTTGACCAAATAGTTTTTTGTAGCCCAGACTAATTTTTTGTATTTCATCTTTTGAGCGANAATTCTGCCATCCCCAATTTTGCCATGCCTCTGCAATTTCATTATTTCCACACCAAAGTATAATTGAACTATAGTTCCTTAATCTTTTTATATTGTCAATTGCTTCCAATCTAACATTTTCTAAAAATTCGTTATTATCGGGATACATTGCGCAAGCAAACATAAAATCTTGCCAAACTAAGATCCCTAGAGAGTCACATAAATTATATAGTATGTCTTCTTCATATATTCCTCCACCCCAAACTCTAATCATATTCATATTAGCTGCAACAACTTGCTGTAAAATCTTTCTATATTTATCTTCACTTACATTATTTTGAAAGTTGTCTTGAGGGATATAGTTTGCTCCCTTCATAAAAATGGGTTCTCCATTTATTTCAAAGAAGAAATTTTTACCAATCGAATCTTTTGATGTATTTAGTTGAATTGTTCTAAGACCAACTTTTTTATTAATACTCTCAAGAGTTACATTATTTTTTTTTAATGAGGCTTGAATATCATATAGCTTTTGCTTTCCGTATCCATGTGGCCACCAAAGCTCTGGTTTTAATATTGTGTAATCTAATGCTATATTCTGTAGCCCTTTATTAAGTTGAATGTCGTATGTTAACTCATTTATACTTATTTGAAATAATGAATTCTCTAATATATCGAGCTCAAAATGAAGTTTAAGATCTCCTATTGAGTCGGAAATATTTTTTTGTTCAATATATAAATCCTTTATCTCTGATATTTTGTGAGCTTTTATTTCAATAGGTCTCCAAATACCTGAAACTTTAATTTTAGGCCCCCAATCCCAACCATAATGGAAACCAGCTTTTCTTGTATGAACCTTACCTCCACCAGGAAGTTTATATCCTAGCTGATTTTCTTTTATTATCTCCTGCTCTGATGTTTTTTGAAAATGTATTTCTATGTTATTTCTTTCTTTTAGTATGCCCTTTAGAGGAATTACCCATCGTCTAAACATATTATCAGCCCTTAAAATAATAGAGTCATTTAAAATAACTTTAGCATACGTATCTAAACCATTAAAAATAATTGAATGCTTATTTGCGTCAAGAAAATTTGTATTTAAAGAGAAATTACTTTTATAAATCCAATCTTTTTTACTAACCCATTGAATAGAATCTTCATTTGTTCCATAAAAAGGCTCAGGAATTAAGTTGTATGAAAGTAAGTCAGAGAAATTGTTGCCAGGAACTTTTGCTTTGCGCCATATATCCTCATGCTCGAAGACCCAATCATCTAAAGTAATAGTATTTTCATTAGAATTACAACTGGAGAAAAATATAATTATTAAAAAATATACTATAATTCTATAAAGATTCAACTCTTTTAACAGCCATATTAATGTTTTCATAATTTGTTTCTAATTCTCCAAATTTATTTGGTTCTTTTCCGGAAAGATGAAACTCTCTAATTCCAATCTCATATAAAGATGCAATATTGTTATGATTCACACCGCCTCCAGCAATAATACTAATCTTCTTGTTTGCTAATTTAACTATTTGTTTAAGATTTTTAATTCCGTCAATCACATTTTCTTTCTGTCCTGATGTTAACAAATAATCACATCCACAATCGATTATATCATTTAAAGCCTGATTCATATTTATCGTACAGTCAAATGCTCTATGAAATGTGACTTTCATAGGTCTAGCTATATCTACCATACATTTAGTTTGAGTTTTATTTACTGATAAGTTGGAGTTCAAGGCACCTACTACTATGCCATCACATTTTAATTTTTTACAAAACTTTATATCTTCTAAAATTTGTTGAAATTCCAACTCAGTATATTGGAACTGATTAGCTTTTGGGAGTATTAAGATATGTATTTTTATATCTGAAATTATTCTTAATTTCATTATATCATCTCGTGATGGGGTGATTCCTCCTTGCTCTAAATTTTGACACAGTTCTATCCTGCTAGCGCCTGCTTTTATGCCATTTAGTGCAGAGTTTATTGAATTTGCACAGCATTCTAAATTAGTTTTAGACATTTGTGAAATTTTTAGATTTATTACATCTTAAAGTCTTCCATAAATTTAGTGGTATAGTTTCCGTCTATGAAATCTGGATGTTTCATTAGTTTTTGATGAAATGGTATTGTGGTTTTTACTCCTTCAATTACAAATTCATCTAAAGCTCTTGTCATTTTAGCAATTGCTTCAACTCTCGTTTGTGCTACAGTAATCACTTTTGCAATCATAGAGTCGTAGAAAGGAGGTATTGTATAGTTAGCATATACATGAGTATCAATCCTAACGCCATGTCCTCCAGGAGCATGAAAATTAGTAATTAACCCTGGGCAGGGTCTAAAATCTTTTTCAGGATCTTCTGCGTTAATTCTACATTCAATTGCATGCAGTTGAGGTATATAATTTTTACCAGTTATTTTTGTTCCTGCTGCAACTTTAATTTGTTCTTTTATAAGATCGAAATCAACTACCTCTTCAGTTATTGGATGTTCTACTTGAATACGTGTGTTCATCTCCATAAAATAGAAACCTCTATGTTTGTCTACTAGAAATTCAACTGTTCCTACACCCTCATATTTTACTGCTTCAGCTGCTTTTATTGCTGCTTCTCCCATTTTTTTTCTGAGCTTATCAGTCATAAATGGAGATGGAGTTTCCTCAGCTAATTTTTGATGTCTTCTTTGAATTGAACAATCTCTTTCGGAAAGATGAGCTGCTTTACCCGTTTTATCTCCGATTATTTGTATCTCAATATGGCGAGGGTCTTCAATAAATTTTTCCATATACATACCATCATTTCCAAATGCAGCTTTAGACTCTGTTCTAGCGCTGTCCCAAGATTCTTCAAGGTTTTCTTCTTTCCAAACTAATCGCATTCCTTTCCCTCCTCCTCCTGCAGTTGCTTTTAGCATAATTGGATAACCAATTTCAAGCGCGATTTTTTTACAGTTCGTAAAATCTTTTATAATACCTTTTGATCCTGGAATAGTTGGAACACCAGCTTTCTTCATTGTTTCTTTTGCTGAAGCCTTATCTCCCATTCCATCAATCATACTCGGAGAGGCTCCAATAAATTTAATATCATTTTCAGAACAGATTTTTGAAAAATTTGAATTTTCTGCTAAAAAACCATATCCAGGATGGATAGCATCAGCATTCGTTATCTCAGCAGCTGCAATAATATTCGGAATATGTAGATATGAATCTGCACTTGCAGCAGGACCAATACATACAGCTTCATCAGCAAATCTAACATGTAAACTGTCTTTGTCTGCTTTTGAGTAAACTGCAACAGTTAGAATACCCATTTCCTTACAGGTTCTAATTACGCGTAATGCAATTTCTCCTCTATTAGCTATAAGAATTTTATTAAACATATTATTTAATGTTAAGGTAAATTATGAAGGGTCTACTAAAAATAGCGGCTGATCAAATTCAATTGGAGATGCATCGTCAACTAAAACTTTAACAATTTTTCCTGAAATTTCAGATTCAATTTCATTAAATAGTTTCATTGCTTCAACAATACATATAACGTCTCCTTCTTTTATTTGATCTCCTACGCTAGCAAAAGGTGGTTTGTCAGGAGATGAGCTTCTATAAAATGTTCCAATCATAGAAGATTTTACTTCAACAAGATTACTATCTACGTCATCTTTAGAATCTGATTTTTCAATTTTTTCTATAGATATATTTTGTTCAGAAGGGATTTGAGATGGAATTGATTGTACAGGTACTTGATGAATAATATTTACAGGCTCATCTGTTTCTCCTCTTCTCTTTTTTGAAGGAGATTTAATTGATATTTTAATATTATCAATTTCTAAATCAACTTCTGTAGCTCCAGACTTTGCTACAAATTTTATTAATTCTTGAATATCTTTTAAGTCCATTAATTATGTAATTTATATTGCAAATGTAATTATTTCTTTGAATCGTAGGCCCATTTTAAATAAATTGATCCCCATGTAAAACCACCTCCAAATGCTGCTAGTATTAAATTGTCTCCTTTGTTTAGTTTCTCTTCCCATTCCCATAAGCAAAGGGGGATTGTCGCTGCAGTAGTATTCCCGTATTTTTGAATGTTTAGCATTACTTTTTTATCACTAACTCCCATTCTTCTAGATGTAGCATCTATAATTCTTTTATTTGCTTGATGAGGCACAAGCCATGCTACATCATCAGACTTTAAATTATTTCTATTCATTATTTCCTCAGATACATCTGCCATACTTTTGACTGCAGCTTTAAATACTGGTTGCCCATCTTGAAAAATAAAGTGTTCTTTAGCATCAACTGTAGAATGTGATGCAGGTTTTAGTGAACCTCCTGCTGGTTGGTTAAGGTACTTTACTCCATCACCATCGCTTCTAAGTATTGTATCTTTTATTCCATAGCCTTCATGATTTGGTTCCATCAGTACTGCCCCTGCGCCATCACCAAACAAAACGCATGTAGTTCGGGATGTATAATCAACAATTGAGGACATTTTATCCGCCCCTACTACTACTACTTTTTTGTATGTTCCTGTTTCAATAAACTTGGAAGCTGTTGTTAATGCATATAGAAAGCCAGAGCACGCTGCGCCAATATCAAATGCGCAAATATTTTTTGCTCCNACTTTATTAGAGATTAGACATGCTGTCGAAGGAAATAGCATATCAGGAGTAACAGTTGCACAGATAATTAGGTCTATTTCTTCAACAGATGTATTTGTTTTCTTTAGTAAAAGTTTTACCGCTTCAGCACCAAGATCAGAAGAGCCTTTNTTTTCTCCTTTTAAAATTCTTCGCTCTTTAATCCCTGTTCTAGAAATAATCCACTCATCATTTGTATCTACCATAGTTGCTAGTTCTTCATTAGTAAGTACATAATCTGGAACATAACCTTGAATTCCTGTAACAGCAGCAGTAATTTTTTTCATCTAATCAATATTTTTTTTAATTTTTGTATCAAGTTCTGCCTCAATAACATCTTTTGATAAAAGTAACATATTTTTTATAGCTATTTCATTTGAAATACCGTGACCTATGATCACCGGTTTGTTAAGTCCTAAAATAGGGGTGCCACCATAATTTTCATAATTAAACCTTTCAAAATAACTATCTTTTATTTTTCGCTTATTTACTAGATCATAGAAGGCTTCAGCTTGTTTAAGAACAATATTTCCTGTAAACCCATCACAAACAATGACATCTGTGTTTGAATCAAACAGGTCTCTACTNTCAATATTTCCGATAAATTTATAATCTTTTGTCCCCAACATTAAATCATATGTTGTTTGTGTTAACATATTTCCTTTTGATTTTTCTTCACCTAGATTTAGAAGACTAACTTTTGGATCTTTAATACCATATACATATTTAGCATATAATGAACCTAGAATTCCAAATTGATACAATACGTCAGGTTTACAATCTGCATTAGCTCCAACATCTAATAATACAGTAACCCCACCGTTAATTTTAGGAAGAATTGAGCATATGCATGGCCTAATGACGCCGCTAATTGCCTTTACAGAATAATATCCACCAACAAACATTGCACCTGTATTTCCAGCACTAGCAAAGCTATCTATCTTATTATTTGCCAAATATTCAAAGCCTTTTGTAATACTTGATTCAGGTTTTGATTTAAATGATTTTATAGCATGCTCATCCATTTCTATAANCTGAGAACAGTCAATAATCTCAAAATTACTTGATGATTCGTTGTGTTTTTTTAATTCAGAAATTATAATCTNTTTGTCTCCNAAAAGGACAATTTTTACATCTTGTGTGAATTCTTTTTGAGCTAGAATAGCTCCGTGAATTGTTTTTTTAGGCGCAAAGTCGCCACCCATTATATCAACGCCAATTCTCATATTATGAGCTATGTTTTTTGTTGATTAAAAGTAATTATATTATATAGCTGTCTGTGAAACTAGCTTCCCNTTATAATACATTTTTCCATCATGTTCGTAAGCATGGTGATATTTATGAACTTCTCCTGTTTCTGGACAGATTTTTATAGTTTGAGCGCTTGCTTTATAATGTGTACGTCTTTTATCTCTTCTAGTTTTTGAGATTTTTCTTTTAGGATGTGCCATTTTATTTTTTTTTACTTATTTAAATTTAAACTTTTNAGAGCTTCCCATCTAGGGTCTGCATCTTTATTNTCTTCTCTAAATGAATACTTGTTAATTAGCTTTTCCATATCTTTATTACATTCAGATTCACTACTAATTGATCTATGTGATCTTTTATTTGGGACTGCTAGCGTAATAAGTTCATAAATTAAATGCTTGATGTCTATAAAATTATCATGAGAGCTAACGTATAAAATATCATCATGATTTAAATCATTGTTTTCAGATTGCCTAATTACAAAAGTAGAATTTGATATAACAGGTATATGAATATTCTCAGCGCAATTATCACAAAGAAAGTTTTTAATTATTCCATTAATATTAATTGCTAAAGAAATTTTTTCTAATTTTTTAGAAGCTATACATTTAACAATTATATCAGAATGTGTAATCTCAGAAAAGCTAAAGTCTTTAAAGAACGATTCCCTAATTGTAAATAAGGACTCACATGAGCCCCTATCTAAATTTGTTAATTTAATTTTATATTCACTCATTAAACTAATTTTTAAAGGATTGCAAAGATATAAATTTATTCCAATTCTGTGTTATTAGCCTTATTCTATAAGTTTATAGTTTTTATAAACTAATTTTTCTATTTTTTTCTATCTCTATAGCTTGTTCAATAGCATATGCTAATGAGCTTTCATTTGCTTGATTTTTACCTGCTATATTGTATGCCGTCCCATGAACAGGGGATGTTCTAGTAATATCTAGTCCGGCAGTAAAATTAACTCCTTTTGAAAATGATTGTGATTTAAAGGGTATTAACCCTTGATCATGGTACATTGCAATTATTCCATCATATTTCCCTAGATTTTCTTCGACAAAGAAACTATCAGCAGGAAATGGACCTTCACTATTAATCCCAAATTTGTTGATTTCTTTTATAGCTGGAATAATAACTTTTATTTCTTCATCTCCAAGAATACCATCCTCACCTGCATGAGGATTTAATCCTAGAACAGCAATTTTTGGATTTTGAATATTAAAATCTTTTTTTAGAGAAGAATTAAGTAGAAAGACAGTATTTATAATTTTTCTTTTTGTTATTAATTTACTTACTTTTAATATTGGAACATGGCCAGTAACAAAAGCAATTTTCATTTTAGAACTGAGCATAAGCATTAATGAAGTGCCAATAAATTCTTTTTCTAAAAACTCTGTATGTCCTATAAAATCTTGAACTGAATCTCTAATTGATGATTTGTCAATTGGAGCAGTAACAATAGCATCAATATGCTTATTTTGAAGATATGAAGATGCAAGTTTAAGCGAGTTGTATGAATTAAGCCCAGATAAAACAGATTTCTTCCCTAACTCTAAAGTAGCATTATTATTTTTTGCATTAATAATATTTAGTTTATTATTAACTGCATCATTTATATTGCTTATTAAATTAAGTTGTGTTGAGTTTTTAATATTTTTAAGATAGATGTCGCATAATTTTTTTTGTCCAAATAAAATTAATGTGCAACTTTTGGGGGTTTTAAATTTCTTAAAAGATTTAACAATTACTTCTAGACCTATTCCATTTAAATCTCCAACGGATATTCCAATTTTAATATTTTCTAGCAATGTTATTTCTTATTTTTTATAAAATCATAAAGTAACCTTACTCCCATTCCAGTTGCACCTTTAGATCGATATTGATATTTAGAACTTACCCACGCTGGTCCTGCAATGTCTAGATGAATCCATGGGTATTTTATGAAATGAGCAAGGAATTTACCTGCTGTTATTGCTCCCCCAAATGGACCTCCAAGGTTTTTGATATCTGCAATGTCAGATTTAATAAGAGCATCATAATCTTTCCAAAATGGCATTTCAGCTAGTCTTTCATGTGTATTATTGCCAGATTGTGCAAGTAAGTCATGCTCTTTTCTAGCATTTTCTTGCATTGAAACTATACCAAAATGTCCAATAGTATTAGCTGCGGACCCTGTTAAAGTAGCCAAGTCAATTACTAGTTCAGGATCATACTTTTGTGCATAACTTAAAGCATCTGCTAAAATCATTCTTCCCTCTGCATCTGTATTTAATACTTCTACTGTTGTTTTATCATACATAGTAACAACATCTCCAGGAGCATAAGCATTTCCTGAAGGTCTATTGTCAGTTGCAGGTATTAATCCGATTACATGCTTTTGAACATTAGTATTTGCGAGCGCATGCATAGCGCCAATAACTGTGCCGGCGCCAGCCATATCTACTTTCATAATATCCATAGAGTTTGCAGTTGGCTTTAGACTTAAACCACCAGTATCATAAACTATCCCTTTGCCAACTAAAATAATTGGCTTTTTATTTGTATAATTTTTTGGTTTCCATTCTAAAATTGAAAATGTAGGCTCATCAATACTTCCTTGGTTTACTGCTAAAAGTCCACCCATTTTTAATGATTCTATTTTGTTTTTTGTGAAAATTGTTGTTTTAAATCCAGATTCCTTTCCGGCTTTTTGAGCTTCATTTGCTAAATCTATTGCTTTTAAATGCGAAAAAGGAGTGTTAACTAAGTCTCTGGTTAGTTTAACTGCTTCAACAATTTTTTCAATTTCATATAATTTTTCATCTTCTAAAGAACTATTAACAAATATTGTGTGTAATTTAATATCATCTTTTTTTGTTTTATACTCATTGAAATTATAATTTGACAATGCTAATCCTTCTAGAAATGCTTCTGTGTTTATTGAGCCATCACTTAGATTCTTTATTACTATGGAAGAATTCTTTTTAATTTGATCATATACTTTAAAGCCAAGACATCTTGTTTCTTCTAAAAAAAGGTAGTGGTCATGATTATCTTTTGGTTTAAGAATAATT
>JGI24539J26755_10000633_pt1 | contig 16576 bp, 13 predicted proteins | sample NorSeaMetagenome_2_FD_26755 | JGI IMG/M metagenome (IMG submission 26755) | reverse complement strand
CCAAAGCACGTCCACGAAGTCGCGCGGTCGATGCTGAAAGATGGAGTGCGATTGAATCGGTACATCTGTGTCGACGTCGTTCCCGTGCCATCGTGTGCACTCGAGGGGTGGAGGCTTGCTAACAAGCAGAAGTGTGAAAGCAGTGCGCTCATGCCAAACTTTTCAGCAGAAATGAGTCATGCATGCCTCACACGAACTCATTTCACACACGCCCAGAAACTGAATGCAGACGGCAACAGAACCTTGTTCAACGCTAATGACACGCAGATCATCTTCAACTTGTCACTCAAAGAAGCCAAAGACATCGCGGAGCATGGCGTGCTGTGTCAAGTTTATGATGCTGCCCTTTGGGACGACCGGGCAGCACTCCAGGCTTTGATGGAGTCAGACAACCAGGATGCTGACGTGTCAATGAGTGAATGTGAAGTACAATTTCAAGGCAGAATCACGAACGCCTTCGATGTTATCTCAAGCGTCACCAAGAAACCTCAAGCGTCATTGACTATTGACGAGGTTCTGACACACATGAAGAAGCAGCAGGGGCTTCGCGCATTTTCAGAAGCCCATACAAGCTCGTATATTGCATTTCAGTTGCCTCTATCACGCAATGCAGGTGACTCCTTTTTATTTGCAGGTACGTACGTATGCATATATATATTCGTGCCGATTGCATTGTACATCAACCCATCCCTCTCCACTAACGCTCACCGCCTTACATTATAGTGGCATGTTGGTCGACCTGATACATTACAAGCCGTTTTGTTTGAGATGTGTTGTGTGGCGCTCGCTGTGTACTATTGCAATAATTCTACCTCCAGCGCATTGCTTCCGTGATATGGTATTCCACGCAGTCAGTGGGCATGTTAAAGTGTCAGCTGCGGACTACCGGACCGCTTGCAATCTTGATAAGAGGCACATCTGGACGATGATCGCAGTGCTCATTTCGAGATATATGATGGCAAAGAAGGAACACTTTGGCAACAAAGAACTTGAGAATGAATCTGACACCACGCGACTTGCAATTACGGCCAAGAAAATGTCGGCAACATCCATGTTGCGATTGAACGAACAATTCATCGCATCTGGTCAAATCCACCTCGCCGCTAAATCGATACTCGCTCACTATCCGTTGACCGAAATCAGTTTAGTGGAGAAGGTCTTGTCGGCGCGCACGGATCTATTGTTCAGTCTTGGAGAACTCGCGTATAAAGTTGGCGAGGAACTTGAAAAGAAACGGTCACAACTTGGAGGGAGCAATAGGACGCTTGACCCAACGACGCAGAACACTACCGCAGCTAAGATAATGCATGGAAAGCTGGCAGAGTTTGAAGCGACTTACAGGTCGCGAGTAGCTGCGTTAATGAAAGTCCCGGTTGCTGACCTCAAAGATGCGGTGTATACCAATGCCACGAAAATCCAGCCCCCGCCGGTTGAACCTAGTGGTATCTCTGCCCATATGAGTCCAGTCTTAGTCATAGCCATTTGTGATGTATGGCTTACTTTTTTCTGGAATCACACGTTGCTTCAATCTTACAGCCAATGGCCAGCCAGGTTATGGCTAGGATGAATGTATTCAGAAAGTACCCAAATTGCGGCTGTTATGAGCAGTCAGCTGGGGATCGACGGCGTTCCAATATTCCAGGAAACACATTTTTCGCACGATAGTCAACGGCATGGTGCAGCTGTTTGTTCGCATAACAGTGTTTGTTCAAGCTGATTTTGTGAAGTCATATTCGTTTGCTTAACATAGTTGTGTAATTTGCTCGTTTGCGTAATGCGACACGCATGCTGCCCGCAGCCTGCGCAGTTCGCTGCAGCTCTCAGTGGGTGCCCGCATTAACTCGAACCACCACAAACCGCAATCCATCCGATTGATTTTCACGCTTGCGCTTGCTATCCATTGCACTGGAGTCTAAACGTAAACTGGGTTCGACGCACCTCACGCTTGCGCTCGCAATCCATTGCACTTGAGTCTAAACGCAAAATGCGACACACGCACCTTAACCGCAGCCTGCGCCACAGACATCAACGTCAGTGGGGCCCACGGTGTCAGTGTCAGTGTCAGTGTCAGCTATTAACTCGAACCACCACATGCAGCAATCCATCCGATGAAATTCATTGAAGACGTAATTGATGAACTGAGGTGCATTGCGGGTCCCGGGTGCGGGTGCTGGAAGAATTCAATTTGGTTTGATGAATTGAGGTGCATTGCAAGTGCAACGGCTGCCAATGCTGCAGAAGTGTTGTGTGTGAATCCGCTTAGCTAGCTAAATTATTGAGTCTACACGCAAAATGCGACACCCACACCTTAACCAAGTGAGCGATTGAGACCAAGTGAGTCCAGGTGCGTCCAAGTGAGAAGGAGGGCCATGGAAACAGTGTACGAACCGCCGCACCGCAGGCATCCATGCAGCAATCCATCCGATAAAATTCACTGAAGACGTAATTGATGAACTGAGATGCATTGCGGGTCCCGGGTGTGGGTGCTGGAAGAATTCAATTTGGTTTGATGATTTGGTGTGCATTGCAGGTGCAACGGCTGCCGATGCTGCAGAAGTGTTGTGTGTGAATCCGCTTACCTAGCTAAACACATTGATTATAGGCAACCCATTAAACAACCATGTTCTTACTTACCCCTATCAATTCCGGGGGATGCATGGTGAGCAACGCGATGATCGCGGGCTCAGCTTCAATGATATAATGAGGCGTGTGGGTCACTCAGATGGCAAGTTCCCCGCTGGTGTTCTGCTTGCCAGTCTTGCGTTCTTGCAGGCAAATGACAGTCCATAGGGTAATGATCATCGTGCTTACGTGCGTACGTACACATATACGTACGTAAGTATGTAGTGCGCAATTCGATCACATTAGTCACCATGGTGATATTCCATCACCCCGCCTAATCTTGTTCATTATCATGAACAGTTGCTCCCAAGTTGTGATTCGATGAATAACCGCACGCTCATCATCATCATCCACATGCGTACGTACGTACATCCGTGCGTACTCACACAACTACGTACCTACGTACGTATTTGCCCCGTGTTCATTACAGGCCGAACCACCTACCGATAACGCTGGCGATGCCGAAATCACAGATCCAGATGGTGAGCCACCAGCGAAACGCGCGAAGACACATTTGTGGTCTGCGAATCTGATTCATTTGCGACGTAGCTCATCGATTGATATCCGCATGATGATTCGCAAACCTAACGATGATGAGGGTGATGCAGCCTATATGCAGGCAACAGATTATGCAGCACATCAGAAATACCCATCCGGGTGGGCTGCCACAATTGAGTACAGCACTCAAACGCACACAATCGATTCGGACCTGCTGCGCCCCGAGGCGCCAAAACCATCAGAAACTTCTATTGATTATAAGCGGATGCCTGGTTTTCGTTATGACGACATGTTCTTCCCTATGGCCGAAAATCAGGCGAATCTTATGCTTGATCAAGTCTGGTATCTGAACCATGAGGCAATGAGGTTCATTGACATCGTGAAGTGTGTTACGACGACGACGCCGGCCGAGGGGCAAGCACAAACTACCCAGTCAAAGAATGGAGAATGTTCTCGATCACAGAGGCAAGATGATCGAGCAAATCATCATCCTGCCTCTGTAAGCAAGGAGTCGATTACTTGGCAGGTCAAGGCAACAAAGGATTTCAGGGCTGGCGATTTAATGATCACGCCATATGCTCGAATCGATGGCAAGGTTGGTCATGGTCTGGTACGAGTAACTCCGAGGACTGATAAGTCCAAACTCACTGATGATGCGGAGTCCTATATGAAACGCGCAACGGTAGCTGTGACGAGCAAAGAGGCGAAACGGGCCACCAAGCGCAGCGGAGATGCAGACTCTACAGATGCAATTCCTGAAAGAAAACCATCGAAAGTCAGGTTCTACTTCGAAACCCCCGTGAGCTCTGGCACTTCCAAAAATGATGATGCTGGCACGATGAGCCCACTGTGGTTTATCCGTAAGACGCACAACCCTGGAGATGTGAACATGCATCTCAATCGGACCACTTTCGCAGTACCACCATCGACGACGGACAACCCTATATTCAAAAGTTCGAAAAAATCGTTGCTCGATGTCGACATCCTGGTTGCGGTGAACAGCAAAAAAGTGAAAAAGGGTGACGAGCTGTATTTCTCGGTGATGCAAGAAGATGTTTGCGGTGATTTCTTCGGCTATGATGATGTTGCGGCTGCTGCCGCTGGTGTCGATGATCCAGATGCCATCTGATGGGCCAATGCCTTGAAGTGGTTGTGTAACACTCAGATTGGCAAATGCCTTGACGGTGGTGGTCAGAGAGGTGGGTGTACATTCCATGCCACATGCGATCTGACACGTCATGCCCCCAAGAGCACTTGTACGTACACAGGTGCGTACATAGCTGGATCTGAACGCGCTGTACGTAAGCAATAGTTCTTTTATTTTGCGCAAGCTAGACGCTGGCCACATGATCGTGATATGGGGTTTAACACTGTCCGTTGTTAGTGTAATGGTGATCATGGAGTAGGCAGACATTGACATACAAAGATTCTTGCCTGTACAAAAAGCAGCGTTGCGCGAGTGCTGACCTATATGGCGCATATGTAGGTACGTACGGGCGTACGTACGTGGAACTGAATGCACACCCATCTGCAGATAAAATGTATTCGTTGTTGATTCAGACAATACACACAGTTGGTGGATTATGTTGTACCGTCCATCCAATCATGAGCAAAATGAAACCACCCAAACAAAATACACAGGGCCACATGCATTAGTTAATTGTGTGTGCATGTGTGTTTGCTCGCATGTGTTTTGCCCGCATGCTTTGAGTACAAGTGTTTGCCTGTAGCCATTTCGGTATAAAAGCTGAAAGCTCGCCCGGAAATCATCAACAGTTGGTCACCATTGCCACCATGGACCCCATGCAAGCAACTCAAGCATGCGCGAAGTTGCGCAAGGCGCAGGCGAGGAGGAGGAAGGCGGAGGAGCTTGTGAAGAAGGCAGAGGATCTTTTGAAGAAAGAAGAGCTATCACACACGGAGCTTGTGAAGCATGCGAAGACGAAGGTGAAGATGGCGAAGAAGATGTTGAAGCTTGTGAAGAAGGCAGAGGATCTTTTGAAGAAAGAAGAGCTATTACACAAGGAGCTTGTGAAGAAGGCGAAGACGAAGGTGAAGATGGCGAAGAAGATGTTGAAGCAGGCGTTGAAAGCTGAGTTGAATCATCGCCCGCTAGACTATAGTCCTGACTATAGTCTTTTTGCTGATGATGATACTGATGATTGCTAAGGCCTAGTACATCATACACACCCCATCGAATCATGCATTCACAAACACAAATACAANGAGTCCATTGTTTTAATAAGAAATGAGTGCACGTATGTTACTTGGTGGGCTGTGGCAATGTTACCATCATGGCTCTCTCCGGATGGCCATGGCCTTCTTGGCCTGACGGAACCCAGAAAAAAACATGTTACGCATAGTCCTTGTCGATTTGCAGGCACAGATGGGTGTATACCTTGATGGCCCAACTTGATGACTCCGATTGGGGTACCTACATCATGAGGGCAAACAACCATCACATGACGCACGAGCATGTCTGCATCACCCGTGAACAACATGCGCGACATACAACTGCATCACGTTGTGCTACTGTTCCATGTTGTTTTTTGCAACTCGCGTTCCTGCTCGCGAGCAGTCACCGCATCATGCAAACGCGAGTTTATATTATAGCACCAGTTACTATATTTAAAAAGGTGTCTCAATATTACAGACTCATATACGTCATTTACGCAGTTACGTACGTGTGCATGTATGTATTACCATATACAATTGAATCTAGACTCAACGTGTTCTAGCTCCAACTTGTCTCTTCTATGTCCTCTCATTTGTCCTATCTTCTCTCGCCTCCTCATATCACCCACTCACTCACGCACTCATGTGATATACGTATATAAACGTAAATACGTATACGGATGTAGCATTCGCCCATGTGTGCATGCTCTGCTGAATTATTGTGTTGGTGTGTCGATGTGTTCATCGCCCATTACTTTACCCCTGCGCATTGCCTCACCAGCGTGCTCAGGCGCGGATCGCATCAGTGGGTAGTTGATAGTAGTGATCGCTATGAGCGTCTATAATGGCTTCAGCGACTTCTTAGACAGGAATGTATCAACCCACAGATCGCGCGCTGGGGCTCCAACAGCAAAGAAAGGCTACGTCAAGGGTATGCGCAATATCGCTGATCAGTTGTCCATACGACTGGCCTTTGGGAATAGCATTGTAGCATATCTCAATGATGCAAAGGGCTGTAGCTTCGTCGATCGCCTCATGAACGGTGAAGATATTACAATGCCAAGGTTTTTATGGAGGGCGTTTGTTGAGCAGGAACTTCATCTAGAGTACACTACCCGCAACCGGCTTAGGTGTTGGCGGGCTTTGCAACTGGTCATCAAATGCAAAACGGACGGCAAATATACTAAATGCGCCATGTTAGACGGATCCAAATCTTGCGCAAAGCGGAACTCCGGTGGGAAGTGGAACAGCGTCAAGTGCCCTGGCCTTTCCCAAGGATTGCTGCAGTTCTTCGTGGACGAGGTACAGGGCTTAAAGAGTAGAGCTGACTCTAGGATGCTTATCGATAAGGCTCGCCAGTTGCGAGTCCATCTCTTGTCTACCGGATTTCAAGAGTCAGATTTGCCAAAGTTGAATGATAAGAATGGTATCAATTGGTTTGCCCGATGGAGGGCCGAACACAACTTGGTAACGATAGCCACTGGTGTGCAACTCAAGGTGCCGTGGAAACGAGTCTTGCGAAGATGCAGAATCCTCTTGATCAACATATTTCGCCTCCGAGCCTTCTTTGCAAAGTGTCACCAAGGACGTTTGCTTCATACGGGTACGTACGTATGCACTTGAAATACATACGTACATACATGTGTACGTACTTGTGTCATTGTGGTCTGCACCTATGCCCCCCGGCATTTGCTTCCCAGTCGTGTGACCTCGCAACCCATTGGAAGTGCATCGATGGGTGTACGCCCTGATTTGCTCGAATCCTTTATTTGGCCTGCATGACAGGGCTGGCTTGTCAAGTATGGTTTTTCTTGTCAACTGGGAAACATAGATGACTAGTGTGGCTGCATTATTTTTGTCAAACTAAGCTGCTGGCCTAGCCCCAAGATGCTCCATTGTATTATGCATATATACATACATACGTACGTACGTACGTATATGTATCCGTGTTTGGCATCGTATGCATGGTACACTGTACGTACACAAACTATATTATAGATTGCGTCCACACACTAGACGTACATACACTACCCTATACATACACATACGTACCCACCAACGTACGTACATAAGTGCAGCAATACGTATGCACACACCAGTTTTGCTTTGGACATGGACATCAACCAATATACGTATGTGGAATACTATCCCACCCCCCCATGGATCCAAGCCAGACCCACACCTCGTCCACGTGGAACATTCCACGCGAACGTGGAACATGTCAGGACGTGCGCTGGAGTTCATAAGCGCTGATCAAAAGCCATCTCTATTCAACAATATTGGCACACAGTGCCAGCTCGCGAAGAAAGGCCATAAAGCAAGGAGCGTGTGGGAAAATTTTGCTGCAATGAGACAACGATATAGTCTGCTTACCACGGTAGATTCTACCAATAAGTTCTCGCCAGGGTCAACTGAGCCAGTCGATCCACCACACCTATTCATCTTGTTTAAGGGTAACAAGGGTGGTTCGGTTCATCGGGCGCTCTTAGACATGCAAGTTCCACCATGGCTTCACCTTCAAGTGCAAGAGGTGGGGTCGTACAGAGAAGAAGACATGATCGATGCATTGCGCATACTTTGTCCAACACTGGGAAACGACACAGCGGAGTCAAAAGTTGTGATGTTGGATTGGTTTGCCGCCCATCGCACCCCGGAAGTAATTGAATTCATAGAGTCCCGAGGCTATATCGTGCTATTCCATGGGGGTGGGTGCACTCCCTTCACGCAAATCAATGACACGCACCTTCACGCGATGTTAGCGCGTATAATGTGCTCATTGGAAAACAAGGTAATGCACGGCAAACGGGTTGACATGCATATGAATAATCAGGGTGGAGTCCCAACATTAACGCGGGAAGATGTGGTGGATGTTGCAACACAAGCGTGGCAACAGCAAGACCACAGACGTATTGCTATTAAAGGATACACACAGACCGGTCCTCTGCTGCCAATGACTGGACCGATCTTGTACGAGGACGTCTATAAGGATTTGCGGGACGTCTGGCATCAGTTGGATCCTGCTATTGGCAACCAGCAAATGGGTCAACGTATCCGAGACGAAGCTATCGCCTTTGTGGATGCAGGCTGGAAGACGAAGTGGTCGGAGTGGCAACATGCCAAACGGCTAATCATTGACCACGATGACGAGGACGACCCAACACCAGAAGGCTTGGAAATGATGCCCTGTCATTATGAGAAGCCGGCTAATGATGATGATGATGATGATGATGATGCGGATGGGTTGGATGATCTTGACGACTATGACGACGATAACCCTCCTGGTGATGGTGGTGGCGCAGGGCCAGGTGGTGCTACACGTGCTGGTGCTCCTAGCAGCTCCTCGAGTCACGAAATGGTGCCAGCCACGTCAACAACAACACATGCAGTCAGCACTTCTCCAATTTCCGGGGGCTTGGATATTGCAAGCGCGCGCGACATCATGATTCGACATGCGCGTGACAACCATGATGACATGCTCTTGCGCATTCTGCTCCGACAGAGAGATGCGCTCAACCACGAGAAGAAAGTTGCATCCACCGAAGCTGCAGTTCTGTTGCACGAGCGAGGAGCAGCCGAGCTTGCTGACCGCATGCAGAAAAGGCGAGACAATAAGGTTGAGAAGCAACAGGCAGCATTTGATACAGCTGCTTTGGAGACGCAAAAAGCAGAGGCAATTGCCAAGACTACCCAGGGTAGATTGGAAATACTTCGCATGGAAAGCGAAAAGCATGCTGCCGCTGCAGCAGACAAAGAAGCCGATAGGGTTGCAAAAGTTGCCGAAACTTGGTTGCAAACAAATTACCCCGAGAAGTTGCATTCAGAACTCCGTAAGAAACTAGTCAAGAATGATGGAGAATACAAGATAATCTGGTTAGACCTGATAGAATCCCTGGCTGTGAACAGACATTGGTTCCGCCATACCTTTCGCATACCTCATTTATGGACTACTGATAGAACCTTGCTCGTCCATCACAGCGAGACCACGATATATAACAATCCAGGAAAGAAGCACCGGGTTATGTGCTCGGCGCAATTCGAACGTTATTTGAAACGCGTGGACTGTGGGCAAAATGGTCAGAAAACCAAAGATGCCATGAAGTCGTTGAGGACTCTGTTGGATCAAACAGTGCCACTTGCTGNCAGATACATATTCAAAGATTCTGAGGAACTTCACCGGATCTTCCATTTGAACGACTACGTCCTAGACAAGGCGTTTGTGTACTGCATCATTTGGGTGTCCAAGGCTATGACTGAACCATTCTTTAAGCATGGAGTTCATTGCTGGCCTCCCAAGGCGCCATCAGCTGCTATGCAACCGGCATTGCCATCACCCTCTTCTACCGCCGTCAAACGCAAACATCCAGCTGGTTCCTAGAGGGCAGCAAATCAGCGTTCGTGCACATAGTCACCGAGGGGTGACATACCTTGAGGTGCACTTAGCCACTGAGGGGCGACATGCCTTGAGGGGCGACATGCCTTGAGGCACGCATTGCATGCTTTTCAATATCAGTCTCATAGCGCATGGGGTCAGTGCTGTTTCTGATATCTTGGGACACGCAGCGTTCGTGCACATAGGCATCGACTCCATTGGACTGCAATGCGCAGCCATGTGCTCTGTGTTGGGGTAGTAACGCTTGCGTAAAAAAAAAAGAAACTGCTTGCGCGACACGCTGCTGCCATTCATCAAGCTCGTAGCGCAGTGCAGTCAATGGCATACGTGCACGCACGTGAACTACCCCACGCATTCCCGTGCGCCCCAGCTTTGTCTACCCAATGAACGTGTTCCACGCGCTCACGAAAGTGGTGTCACACTGTGAGTGTTCGTTTCTAACAAAATGTGTGTTCATTCTGCAGTTTCACTAAACTTGTACAAGCTGGGGCATGGTCCACTCGTGATGCTACCTACATACGTACGCGTTGGACCATTGGATTTTATGCTTTTTATTGTTCCATGACAAACGTGTGCGTACGTACTGACGTACATGCGTAATAGAANTACGTACGTATGTTTTAGGATTATTGTGCATCATGCTTTCGTAGCTNTACGAAACACAATCGGTAATGTACCCGTTTTGGCGTCGCTATATTATATTCTACGATACTATTCCAGCATTCGCATACGTACGTATACGTACGTATGTGTACGTACGCATGTACGTACGTACTCATGTGAACATTGATACTCACCCCCATCGTGCCACTCATGACATCCGTGATGACCTTGTATGTTGCAGTGTTCAAGCGCTCTATGTTACCTCGCCCTGAACTGCCGCCTGCAATGTTCGAGGGCGCGTGGGTGAGTAGTCGGATGCGTGGCATTCCAAACGATACACGCTGGTTCGATATGCCACTTGTGCAATCACGGCGCTTGGCTGATGGTGACAAGAATATCTACATGACTCCCCCATCATGCCACTCACCGAAGAAATTCAAATTAATTCGCGTGTGGACAGTGCCTAGATGGGAGATCGAGGAATACAGGCTGTTCGCGTCTGAGTCCAAAGATGAGCAACTAGTCCATCGCTACAAACGCATCATGGTGCGCCAGTTTCAAAAGGATCGATCGTTGATTCTGGCGACAAGTACACAGATGATTGATCCCCGCCGAGTGCTAGTCACAATGCAAACTCTGGAAGGAAGGGAATTATACAAGAATGTGTTCAGTACACTCGAGGACATCAAGCTCGTTGACATCAAGAAAGGGGTGCGTCAACACCTGATACATACTCACAAGATCGCGAGTAGACTCGATCTTAAATTTGTGAAGGGTATGGTGGATAGTCCCCTCTGTGATGATGACGTGATCTTCCAGTGTGGGCGGCAAATGTTGCTTGACGACATAACAAGTGACCGCTTCATTGAAAAGTGGGGACCGATTGGCAATGATGATGTTCGAATGTCATCGATGACTGTGAACTATGTGGACCGCTTGACGATGATGGGTGAGCTGATGACGGTATCCGCTTCTTCGGACATCAACAATGGACCACGCGGTCGCCAGTTGTATCTTGCTCTAAACGATTGGGGCAAGTACGTGAAGCCACGGATACGCCTGTATCGCAAAACTGTGCCCAGTCAGCTTCGCGTAAAGGATGGTTGGTTCACAAAGAGGTGCCGCCAACACCCGGCTACATCCGAATATGATGTCTCTCGCTCGGTATCAAGTGACACTTTGAGCGTGCACGTTCGGTGTGCATTCCCATAGAGTACGTCTCATGCTTGGAGGCTATGCTGGTTCATTGTTATGTCAATGTTTGTCATTGAAAGTTTTGTCGGCCTTGACCAGTCTCATACTGGGATGGGCTAGTGTATGTGTAGATCTGTCATCAGCAGCATGTCTGGTAGTCCGCTATGTAGATGTGTCACGACCAGATTGACAGGCCAACGCGTATTTTTGTAAAAGCTGATTTGTGCGTCACTTGCATGAGTGCATACGTAGCTGTGTGTAGCAGTCCTAGTACGAAGGTAGATATGCACAACTGATAGTCCAATGATGTACGCGCCCCAATACGTAGATAGTACGTACGTACGTAATCATTTATTGTTCGCGAGTGTGCAAGATCACAAACAAGCCCATTGCCACGTTGTGTTTGTTGGTGCATCGACATGTGCGGAAACCNATTCGTGTGTGGTCAGACGTGGCCATGTCACCACCCCACTCGTTTGCAATCTATCTTGCACATTTCATGTGATGGAGTAATCTCATTGCTTCAGCCCACACGGCAGCCTCAAGTCATCCCACGTCTGCGCACTGCTACCGCTAGTGATGTCAGCAATACGTGAGTATATGGTCAGGAGGGAGATGGAGCGATGCAAAAACTTGATCATGTCGCAGATGAGTGGAAAAGCCAAACGTGGCCGCGACGCTGTCTTGAAGATAGCTCGTCGGCGATCCATCGTGAATTGCAAGTATCCTCATTTGTATGCAAGCTTGGTGGCTATGTACCCAGAGATAAACGCTGATGCCGGAGATCTCCCAGAGTGCCCACCTCTCATCATCGCGCGCAACTCCAATGACATTGTGAGGGTACGACACAGTTGCGTGAAGAAGATGTTGGGTTTACCATGTGGCAAGGCGTCGTGCAAGTGATTGTGGGCTTTACTAGAACAAGACATGTGGTCCGGAGTATGTGCAGTTGTACATGTTACTGGTCTGACAAGCCTCATGCTTCGAAGCCTCACTGCAATAGTCTCGCATACGCATGGGTGTGTTTATGCGATCGCTGTCAAAATGTGAATGCTCATCGACTTAGTGTGTGCGTACATGCGTCTGCTTGTTGTTGTTAGTTGAGCTTGTTCATGTGTCTAGGTACCTAGCTCTTTTGCAAATGTCGACCGCCCAAATTGAATTGCTGAACTGTTGAGTCTCATCTGATGTTGAGTTGACGTCGGCGGGCGCTGATGCATTTCACACCGACTGGCAACATCGCATATGATNCATCATTCGAGCTTGCAAAAAGAATTACCGTTGTGTGTGCGTACATATCTTTCTAGAGCCAGTCACACGGGCATTCTGACTTTACACGTGCGATCGTAATTGCACTGACCCTTCACCCGCCACCTGTTGGCCTGGAACTCAGAATCTGGTCCAATTCCGAAATATTGAGTTCATCTAGATCAAGCATGGTCCAGTGGAGTTTTTGTTTTCAATCAATTCAAAAACTTGATACCCGACAGTCCATTACACATGGTCCGTCAATGTGGTGGTTCTAGAAAGTTCACAGAGAATCATGCAGTGCCAACATTGGGCACAGTAGCTTTTCGGTAGCATAACATGAAGAACCATGAAAACCCGGTGGTTCACAGAGTTATCCGCCCCTTCCGTGTACGCACATGCACATGTGAATCAATGTAGTTTACGCACGTACGCTATTTTTATTCTGACCCCGCCTGATGCAGTGAGCTCGTACGGGGTTGTGCTAGCTTGTGTTCCATTTATTTAATTTGCGCATCACCGCCATGAGTTTGAATGCGCCATGTAGCGATCCGTTTGCAGCAGCTGCGGGTGAAGAGGACACCTGGCCCGATACGCTCATTGATTGCGAGGTGGACATCGTCGAATCCACCGCCGCCGACGAGAGTACGCCTTCGACCGTCTGTGACAAGTCCAAATGTAGCCAATCGCGATATGCAGGTGTATCGGCGCCTCGGTTGAAATCGAAATCCGTGAGTGTAGTAAACATCATGAGAAAGAAGAACTATTACACGAAGAAAGGATCTTACAAGAAGCAAATTACTTCAACGATGCAACAAGTGGCGCCGATCCTCAAGAGCACGACTGTCATGGACACCATTTTTGTCAGAAAGCGGACTGCGAAGGGCACGGAAGCGAGAAACGTCAATGCTGTCGTTCCAGTCGTCTTGTGGCCGCAATATGAATACAAAAACCAGACAGATGGCTGTAAATACTTAATGGTATCTCCGGGTGAAGCATGGATGAATCAAATGTTGCTTGCGTCGCGGGCAATGACGGCACATCAACAAGGAAAAGGCGGTAAATCGAAAGCGGCTGCAGCTACAAGGCAACTTCAATCCAGTGCAAGCAAAACCATCGCAGTGTGGCTTAAAGAAAGTCTCCGTGCAGCCGGAAAAGTGTGCTCCGACACTGACACCCAGTCTTCAGTTGATGATGACGACGTCGCACCGAAGAAGAATAAAGTCAATACCCTGAGTAGCTTTCGAGAACAGAATGTCCCAACATTGAAAGGCGAGGTTAACGGCTATAAGCTGACTTTGTCCAACCAGGGAAGGGTGATGATTATTGCTCTAGATGAACATGGAAGAAAGTTCATAGCCGAAGCCATCCCCGAGATGATCAACAAGATCTCCAATGCCTCCGCCAAAGGTGGTGCCACCACATCATCATCGGAGCGTGTAGCTGGATTCAAATTCGACGCCTCGACGCCAAACGTACATAACAGAGTAGTGTGGCAGCCGGAACGTGATCAATGGAAGGTGACCTACAAGACAGCAGAGAAGAAGTTCAAACAACAGAGCGTGTGCCACCATGGTGAAAGTTTGACAGTGCCGCCGTGTGNTACAATGGANGAGTTCATGGATCGTAAAGCATCTCTGTACAAAAAAGCGCTGGTAGCGTGGAATAAGTTGGACAAGAGCACCCGGCAGAAAATCCATATCGATGCATCACCACCTATCAATGATGATGCTAATGGTGGTGATGATGATGGTGATGGTGATGTCAACAGTCAGATTTTCTGATATGTATTAAACACTCTGATCGGCGAGTGCCTTGAAGGTGTTGTCAAGTATGTTTGGCACTCAGATGGGCGAATGTCTTGATGGTTTCGGCGAGCATTTCTTTTGGCATGTCCGACGTGAGCAGCTTCGCGGCATGCCATGTAGGCAGGCTGAGCCATCGCAGCGATTGCTGCATACAGGCTGTCAGGATCCAGCTTCAATTTTGGGGTCACCTGTGATCTTACGCGTGATATATCGCGATCACATAGCGATTAGGTAGGGACGCATGTAGGGCTGATACATGCAACAATGAATGCGGTCACTGCAATATTGCGCGTGTGTTGGTGGGTTTGCTGGGCGCTGACAGCCATGCGGCATGTGAGTTCGCCTTCTGGTTTTCGCACATACGCACCATGTGACCACGCGAAGTTCCACACATGGTCTGACCTAGTGTTCATAATGGGTGCGCACATCAAGTCACCATATATCCATAAGCAATTAACAATAGATGCAGTACAACTTGGGAGACATGTGCGTTGCATAAGTACGTACGTAGTAATTTGGCGCGCCTGCCCGTCCCACCACCATCTTCGGCGTCCAGTCACCAACAAGTACGCCCCACGTCAGCCAGTGCGTGCGTCAACATTGCGTATCAAGACACGAAAACGTATACGTACGTAAACCTACGTACGTACGTACGTAGTCTTATATGTGAATGAGTGCACTCAATGCTCAGAAGCGAAATGCCAACCAGGTGGGCCTCACACATGTAATGCGGTTACCATTCTTTGCATGTGTGGAGCTTGTATATTCGACGTTGACTGCACTTGCTTTTGGGTGACTGGCATTTGAAGTTGACTGCGCACATCGACTCAATTGTGACCGTCCTTTTCGTGACTAGTGTTGCACGCACACACCCCTCTGCTATACTGAAGCTCAAGCCATGCCCGCAATGCGGGAATTGCTGCATCAGCGTCTCAAGCCAATGAAGACACCCCATCCCAATCTGGAGGAAACAACACCACCAGTTGCTGGCCGTGAAGAAGAACCAGCACCACTCTGTGTTGTTGGTGCGGATGAAGGTGATCCACCTCCAAAAGTACACATAAGGGCGTACAGAGACGAACACATGATCGATGCATTGCGCCTACTTTGTCCAACACTGGGAACGGACAACGCTGAGTCAAAGGTTGTGATGTTGGATTGGTTTGCCGTCCATCGCAGCCCTGAAGTAATTGCATTCCTAAGGTCCCAAGGCTATGTCGTGTTATTCATTGGGTGTGGGTGTACTCCCGTCATGCAAATCAATGACACGCACCTTCACGCATCTCTGAATGGAAGAGCACCCAGATGATAATTGATAGTGCAATGTTACGTAGTTTAATGCGTGCCAAAAGGTTTTAGGGTGATGTTCGCAACTGTGGCAACTCACGACTGTCGTGATGTGTTCGTACGCGTGTGTTCGGTTGTCTCGTCGTGTGCTTTTTTGTATGCCTGGACATAAGAGAGTACTGCTTCACCGTGCATGGCCAATTCTACTTGCAACAATATTTCCAGTGTACTTTGGATTTGTACCAAGTTGGCTCAAGCGTTGGGGTCCAGTCAGCCCATCGTAGAACCTACTGCACCGATTGCACTGGATGGCGAAGCTTATGTATACTGAAGGCAACGGCAACACGCCCACATCTTCCTTGCCTCATGATGACAAAGGAAAATGCGCAAAGCCAGCCAGACGTAGACGAAGAAGGGAAAGACACACTTTTAAGATCAAATGGGCAATGCATCCCACAGGCAAAGGAAAGCGAACAAAGCGAAAGACAATCCGAACGGCAACTGGCGGCTTACAGAGCCTTGGACGCGCAGAAATTGAACGCTGTTCAAGAACAACCCCGATCGAGCTGCCATGGATCTCACAAGCTCTTCTCGCCAATCTCCCTGAGAATGTATGCCGATATGAAGCTATTGCTGCTCTTCTGATTAATCAGAAGTGCCCACAGTTGCTGCCCAAGTTGCTGGCAATGCTGCTGCCTCCTGCAGCTTTGTACTACCAGACCTCGTTGAAAGTCGCATTAGCCGTATCCTT
>JGI24539J26755_10000631_pt1 | contig 16594 bp, 2 predicted proteins | sample NorSeaMetagenome_2_FD_26755 | JGI IMG/M metagenome (IMG submission 26755) | reverse complement strand
AAAACTCCTCAAGAAGCAGTGGTATTCAAAAAGATGAGTCAACAATCAAAAGAGGAAACGAGTGATGATGATGATGAGGATCGTGAATCAACATGGTCGATCAAGGCTGTCAAGAATCAGAAAATGACATCCACTGAATCCAAAGATATCCTCGAAGAATACCTGGTGATCAAGAAAGCAACAGGCCCATCAAAAATGATCTTGGACCTTGAGAAAGTAGCATCAGGAGAAACACCGGTAAAAACGGTGCATACAATCTCGAATGCACAAGTTCGCACGACGATGCCACTATGGAAAGAAGCCATTGAGAATGAGGTCGTTTATGGCCTGGAGGCGAAGCGAGCCATTATTAGATACTCAGGCGAGTCGATCGACAACCTCTGGACACTGGTGGGAGACCAAGATTATGTCCTGATTCCTGGGAAGGCAGTATTCACAATCAAACCAGAAACCAAGTTCAAGGTGCGAGGAGTAGCATGTGGCAACAAGGTTGAAGTTACTGGTGTGGAGCTGTATGCCTCAGGAGTGGAAGCAGCCACATTTCGAATCTGCGTCAGACTTGCAGTCCTGTATGGATGGGAAATCATGATTACAGACGTAGGTACAGCTTTTCTCAATGCTGATCTGGAATTACCTTATCTAGTGATCGTGACAGCACCACAGATTTTCATCGACTCCCAGGTTTGCAATGCTGGAGAATTATGGCTTGTGAAAAAAGCAATATACGGACTCAGGGAATCACCTCGTGCGTGGAACGACCACAGAGACAAATTCTTGAGCGAATGTCTAATTGTGTACAAGAAGCAATTCTACAAGATGAAGAAATGCGTCACAGATGGATCACTGTGGATCATATCACCGAGACCGACTCATGCATTTGTCAAAAGACTACCAGTCTCAGTCAGAGTGCGCATCAGATCGTTTCTTGGAGAAATCACTGAAGGATTCCTGTTGACATATGTGGACGACATGCTTGTCACAGCGGATAGGCCANTGGCAGCAGCAGTCATCAAGCAGATCACAGACAGATGGAAATGCACGGAGCCCGAAGTTCTAAGTGATTGTGGCACAATCACTTTTTGCTCCATGAAGTTGACGAAGAAAGAAGGTGGCAATGTTCTCATCACTCAAGAGGATTACATCTCTGAAATGCTGGACAGAAGGGATCTCAAAGGATGCAACTCAAATTTGATTCCTATGCCATCAGATGAATGCGCAGAAGTCCAATCAACGGATCTGTCGCAAATGACGATGAAAGAGAAGTCACGACTTCCACAGGTACAAGAAGCTCAATCATACTGTGGTGAACTCAATTGGATAGCCACAAGAACGAGACCTGACATATCATATGCAGTGCATAGAGCTGCATCCCTGACACTGAAGGAGCCAGAGAGATCAGTCAAGATTTGCAAGTCAGTCATGAGATATTTGAGAGGAACTGCTGACACAGGATTGGTGTGCTTGACAGCAGCGAATTTAGCAAGCAGGAGCGAAGTCTTCACAGACGTGTCGCCATTGCCAGAGACATTTGACCCACATACCATCATGTGCTTTACAGATGCATCGTATGGAGACTCGTGCTACACCGGATATGTGATCCTGGTTGCTGGATTCCCTGTTCTTTGGAAAGCAGCAAGGCAAACACTAGCTTCAGCAAGCACTGCAGAATCAGAGCTGATTGCCGCATTGGAAGGACACATGTGTCACAGAGGGATAGCAGAACTAGTTGAGGAGATGATGCCGACACACTGGCAAGTCATAATGGGCATTGACAACCAAGCAGCAATTTCACTCCTGAAGGAAATGGCTGGAGCACCGTGGAGAACTAGATTCTTAAGGAAAAAGTATGAAGTGTTGTCGCAAGCGGCAGCACGAGGAATGTTGAGAATTATTCACTGCCCTGGAACAGTTCAACTAGCTGATGCATTGACCAAGGTTCTTCAAGCGGTCAAGCTACGAATCATGATGAATCTCCTATTCTTGGAAGCAGCCTCGACATGTTTCCAGGGGGGAAGTGCTCGGACTTTGAAAGTGATGAAGATCCTTGGAATTCAATCACCACAAATGTGTCACATTTGTGATGATGAAGAATTGGTTGACGACACCATGCGCAATTCTGTCAAACACATGAGAACACTGCATGTCGTGGATGAGCAATTGCAGAATGACAGCAACGTGAATCAGATGGAATTTGTGAACATGAAAATGAATCATGCTGAGACATTGAGTCGATCCAAAGCAACCAGTTCAAAGAGCGTGGGCTCAGTTACATTGAAAGCTATGCAGACCACTGCGAGCAAGTCCCATAGGGGCAACATGCGTCCTCCGGAGCCTGCAAAGGCAGCGAAACCGAAGACAGCTTATGATGGAAGTCAAAGACCTCCATTGCCAGAAGGACGTCCGAAGCATCCTGCAGGACTTGCACCGATACGACCAAAGGAGCTACTCAGGAATAGGGGCAGCCTGTACCCTCCAGAGCCGATACATCCTCCTACTGTTCGTCAACGAGTAGAAGCCATTGAGCAGGCGCCCCCATTGAGAGCGTCATCATCAGGTTCAGCGATTCAAAGTTTGGACCCAGAAGATCCGCTAGGCGACTTTATGTTTCGATTCTTTGGAGGAAAGCATGCGCCTGAGACGGAACCAGAACCTAACCCTCCTCGAAGAAGACCATACGTCAAGAAAGGCAGATCCAGCGACGATCCAGTCATCAGAGGAGAAGTGGTATCATGCCTGTACTGTGACAAAGCTGGTCACCTGGTTCAGGAATGCCGAGAGTTTGAGGCAAAGGATGCCAGCCTGGTCGATGTGGCACATCAACCAGACTGGTACTTCAGAGCAATGAATCTGCGAGGAAGGATTGCATATGTGAACTCCAGCGACATCATGAAAAAGGCCCTCAACGAGGTCAACGCAAAGGCATTGTCGCATTGCTTGGCAAGACTTCTTCGACACGCAGAAGGGGAAAGAACATTCCCTGTCGAAAACATCCTGAAAGCTTCACAGCATTGGTTTGCTGGGCTTTTTGAGAACACGTCGTTTGACACAAAGCTCAATTTCCTGAACGTCTTCATCCAAATCCCAAAAAAGCAGCGATACATGCTAGAATACCAAGATGAAAACCAGTGGCATATTGGAGCTCTACAAGGGCATTCGCAATTCACTGAGCCACCGTTNGGGTCAAGAAGACTCGAGGCACAGGACTTTCATTTCATGACTAGAAACGGCACCTACATTTGCCACGAGACTTCAAGTTGGCCAGCAATATATGAATATGGCGCCCTCATGCCAATGAATAGGGCAATGGTGCACTTTTATCCTTCCGACAAAGGCCATCTCAAGCGTGACAACAGAGAGACCACAGTTTGCTTACGACCAACGGAAGAAGTTTCGACAGCAATCGACAACGATCAACTTCGTTTGCTCGAGTGTCCGAATGGAGTGATCTTGAGCGAGGGGCCGGTTTCAACCGCATGGCTCCAGGAGGTCAAGATTCGAAAAGACGGCTTTGTAGACTTTGGATGTGAACACCATCCTCAGATCGAGGAAAGAGTGCCGAGAGAGGTCAAGTATGAATCAACGAGACCAGATACAACTATCAGTGGAGACAGAATCACCACACCGTCAGAGATGGAGATGACCGTTCTCCAGGATGAGAATGAACAGGACGTTGCCAGGATATTAGGTCAGGTGGTCAACCTGCGGCATTATGAACAAGATTTCATCACGATGATCGAGAACGACTTCCGAGGACACTCTAAGCTCCTGTCGTGGATGAGATGGATCATCAACCCAGAGTTCGCAGCAACAGAACCGTCGTACTTTCATGGAACAGTCATGTCGGCTCTACCATTGATCTCAAGATTTGGCAAATGGATCATTGAAGACAACAACTTCAGAAGCGAAGCTGGCAAGCGAAAAGGTGAAGTGTATGCTGGACACTTGGACACAGCACTCACTTACTGCGGCATTGAGAAGGAGAAGGTCTTTGGCGACAGTCAAGCAGGTGGAGAACTCGAAGACAACATCGGTGAAGACTACATCGTGCTTTTTGGAGTCGTGCCAGCAACGGACAATATGAGATACAAAAAGCAGCACAAGTCAGTTGTGTTGTGCGAAGGATGGCTTGTCGTTCAAGTGTACATCCGCCGTGACGATGGCACACAGACCTTGCGTCACAATGACCGGTTCACGATCAAGCGGAGAGATGTTGTGAACAACATCAACCGCGCTGATCCTCAAGTCAAAGGATCGCCCAGAGCACCAAAAGTGCCACCACTCAAGGGATCTGTGAAGGATGCCACAGAGATGCCATCTTCATCGACCAAGATTCCGGTGAGGCAGCGATCTGACAAAGAAGAGAGACGGATCGAGAAGAAGGAAAAAAGACGAGCTAGGAAATATGATGAACATCAAACAAATGAAGACAGAATGCAGCAGCTGACTGTCGAGATGCAGGAAAGAGACAAGACGGCAGATGAACCTGACGGTTCAGAGTATGAGCAGATGGAGAATATCCTGGTGGAAGAGATAGCTCCGGAAGAGGTGAATGGGGCAGGAGGCGCAAATGGTGAATTCTACATCCGCCTCCGTGAGGTCATTTACGACGAGACCGTTGAGATCGACGGCAATGAGCAAGGGTTGTTCAAACTGAAAGTCGAGATTCCTGTCTTTCCGAGCGATGTGCTTACCATCTGTCTCGAGTGCTTGGATGATCTCGTTCTCTACCCAGTGATCACCAAGATCAAGTCTTCTGCGACGGAGGAATGGCAGAGGATCGAAGACGCTATGGAAGACCCACAGCGATGGCAAAGATACGAAGTCTACCTACAGACTGGCAAAGATCAAACAGATGAGGATGATGTTCCAGAAGCAGAGATCCCAGTTTTTGACTGGAAAGCAGAAGCTTTGGAGCCTGGCAGGCTACCTTTATCCATCTCAAGCAAGATCTGCCAGCTATGTGACAGAAAGGGAGCCGTTGAGGCGGACCGAACGCCTTTTGCAGATCAAACGCGTGATCCCAGCTTGAACCTGACCCTAGTGTGCAGGAAATGCCAACCCATGCTGATCGCGGCACAGGACGTTACCCGGGAAGCCCTGCGCGGCATCCAGGGGGGAAGTATGCACTCGTGCTACAAGAATGAAGTTCAGCTCCAGAAAGAACACAGCACGGTCACTGACTATATGCCAGGCAAGATAGCCATCTGTTTCACAATGATGATGGATCTTGGGGCATGTCTAAATATGACAAAGGCGGGCAGAAATTTGNGACAGCTCGTCATGAAGATACTTTTTGAGCATCCTGCTTTTGTGACAGTACTTGCNGCAGCAACAGCTGCAGAGCAGGCCACCATGGCAGATGCAGCCAATGTCCCAGCTGACGAAGACTTGTCGGCAGTGCGAGCATACATAGAGGATACCACATCGTTGATTCCATTGTCTGCTATGAATGGGGACCTGACTAGCACTTTGACAGCATATTGCAATCTGCCAGTTTGCAGTGATATGCCATATCATGCAATCTGTGCAAGCAGTCAATCCAAAGATGTGAACATGAATCCGGAGGAGCACAGCAATCCGATAGTGATGTTTGACATGATGATGTTGATAATGGCATTTGTGATGGCATTGTGTGTGGCATGGAAGTTGCTTCTACGTTGTATGCGACACCTTCCAAGGGGGGAAGATCACACAGATGAAAGAGATCTCAGAGTCGAATGCAGTGTACCACAGACATCCTTCTGCAGAAACGTTGTCCATTACAATTCGAAGGCAGTACTTATTACAAAGGGTGGTCAGAAAATCTGCTATCCATGTATTGACAAGTTCTTATGGAATGAAGAACAGAACATCAGTGCAATTGCGTCGTGTTTGCCCATGGAATGTTGTTCGTGTGGAAGACGATCAAGCTATCAGTGCAGCAGATGTTTGAAGCATGTTTGCGTGGAAAGTGAATGCCTACATTGTCATTGCTGTGANCAGTTCAACTGGAATCTTAGATGGACACTCTTAGATTACCAAGCAGCGACAAGAGCAGTGTGGAGCATGGGAATGAACATCATCGAGAAGAAGCTACCATCAACAATGAAGGTCATGAACGCAGGAAATGTGCACATTTCCTTCATTCACGTCAAAGCAACTGGAATATTCATGGAAGCCATTAACTTGATCAAGNTCCATTGCCAGGCTGTGATACGCGAAGGCCGACGTGCAGTCAAGAGTGTGTGGATGATGATGATGGAAGCCCTGGAATTCTTCTTNATGATCTTGATCAAAATCCTCCAAGGAGTTCAGAGTGTGTTCGTGAGTGCTGTGCAGTGCATTGAAGTNGTTAGAAGNGCAACACCTTTCACACCGAGCCCTAGGAGACCCAGGGATATAGACACAGATGAACTACCAAGTTTTGCTGAAACAACAAGGAGAAGACTTTTATTTNCGGGAGCAACGATTGGCTCAACATCTTCCATCCAAGGGTGCATGAGATCAGGAGAAATGGAGCCTGAACAAGATAGAGCAGTGTTNGTCATCATTGCCCTCCTCGTGATCCTTGTAGCCCATCATTTTGTCATGCATGACAAAGTGTTGGAGGCAAGGCAGCAGTTGAAATGTGGAATGCTGGCAGCCGCGCATGAACAGGATGCGAGAGACGAATCACACCAGGAAGACGTCAACAAGCTCAGGAGCCTCAAGAGGCAGATGATCGACTTCAAGGAGCACGTCAAGAACTTGACGATCCAGATCAGAAGGTCCGGAGGAGAGATACCTCTTTTCCCGAATAGCTTCAGGGTGAAAGCGCTTCGGAACGTGCGCAAGCACAAGAGTACGAGACATGGAGATGTGCTGGAGGAAAATCCAGGGATCAGCGAAGCAGATCCACACTACTACGTCTTGAAAGTGGGATACGAGATCACCGTCAGAGTGATCAATGAACAGTGGCTGGAAGAGGTGCGCGAGAACCCAACACTCAGCAGCATCTACCTCCCAAGATGCGCATGGCAGGCAGACGATTCGAATTGCGCGACAGGACCAGATGGAGCAGGACGAAAAAACTTCACTCAGGTTTCTGGAACAGTAAAGTCTCCGCCACCATCAATATACTTCCCACAGCAGCCACAGCTGCTACTGATGAATGATGATCAACTTCATCAAGCACGCATCTTGGAGATGCGAAACGGGCAATGGCTGTGCGACGAATGCAACAGTAGCAACTACGCGTTCAGAACGCATTGCTACAAATGCAGAGGAGTAAAGCCAGCTGGATCAGTTGGAATGGGGGACTTTCCGTTCCTCCCTGAAGCACCGTCCAGCTCAAGGTCGTTCGTCAATCAAGCGATGAATCCAGGATACGACCACCAAGCAGCGGAAAANGCAATGAACGCCGATTCCGAAGGACTCATGTTCAGGAGAGTTCCTAGGGTGGCATTCGCTGCGGCAACAACCGCAACCACGGCGACTTCGTTGCAAGGATGCGGAGGAGGAGATGGCGAAGAAAAAGAGAGCATGGCGTGGCTGATCGCGCTGATGCTGATAGCAATCACAGGTGGTGCAAAGATCGTCTATGATCTGGTGCAATGGATCAACGGTCTTCGAAGCAAGTACTTCAATCCACTATCACTACAGCCACCTCCACTACCACTACAGCCACCTCCAGAACCACAAGTCAGAAGAATCAGACGACAAGCGGAAGAAGAAGAAGGAAGTGCGGCAAGCACAACACCGGTGCCAAGGAGCAGAGTGTTGTGCACAACACGCTGCCCCAGATCACCACATGGCCATAGATGTGAAGGCACATGTGCACTTGAAGATGGTCATCGAGGCTGTCACCAAGAGTGCTTTGAATGCACTGANCTCGATGTGGACAGGCTCGAGGAATTGGTCAGATTGAAGGACTGCGACATCCGAAACTTGTGCGAGTATGCGCAAGCGCTATATGACGTCACGGGCTACCTCACCTACAACCACTTGGACAACGAGCTGAGAGATCTGCGTCTAGCAGGTCGTGGAGTGACGCAGGCGGGCAGCAAGGCAACGAAGATATCGAGGCTCATAGAGTACCACACCAGGCGAGCGGACCGCAAACAAGCTGGTGAAATCAGTTGCCCCATAGCGTTGAACACAAATGTAGTGCTTAACCAGCAGCATGTGAGACCTGGAGGTCTGCGTGCACTAACGCCACTGGAAGAAGCCAATCGGAAAGCAGAGCTGCGAGAAGCGGAATGGCGAAGACAGAGGGCGGCAACAGGTGCAGTCAGAGACATGGACGATGCCTATATCCAACCTCAAAGAGCAGACCCGTGGCAGAGAAGAAACCCATGGATTCCAGCGCAAGAGCCGGTGCAGCAGCAGGAGCCAGTGCAGCAGCAGGAGCCAGAGCAGCAGCAGGACCCATGGCAATGGAGAGAACCGAATGCACGATGAATGTGCAACAAGATGAATGATCTAAGAACCATAGATCGCCAGGACAGGAGAAATTTAACGCAGTGTCTTTGCTTGTCCTGTCCACGATATGACGCAGATCTGGTTCAATGAAATTTGAAAAAAGAGAATGGTTGAAATTCGAATCAGGCAAAAAGTAAGACCTGAGCACTACCTCCAATAAGTTTTCAAAGGGCTTGAGTCAAATGAATAGTTGATGGCTCGAAATACAAAAGAAGGCTTTACATCGGCCAATGCTGTGCCTTAGCCTTATGTAAAGGGAGGAGTGCGTATTTGCGAGGTGTGAAACACCATGTTTTGATAATAGTACAGTATAGTTCGAACATGCAAACCAAGCATGAACATGAGTGGCTGCCATGACATACAGTACAGATCAAGAAGTGCTTGAACAATGACATGCAGAGCATGTGAAGAGAGTGATTATGCATAATCACTCTCAGCAAGAAGTGTGTCATGTGCTGCAGCCCTTTTTATTGAGTATCAAGACTAAGATTGATAGTCTGCTGGAAAAACATTGAAGTCCTCTTCTACAAGATTGNATCCTCCATTGAGCATTGANATGGAGTCTGAAGAGGGAGATGCAAGAAGTNTNATATCAGGCTCATTGAAGGAGAGTGTTGAACTACTTCCTGATCAACTTGAAGAACCATCTGCAGATGCTATGAATGGTGAATTATATGATGAGCCCGATCAAAATCAGGTTATGAGTGCCCAATCTACGCAAAATCATGCGTACTTCCAAGATGGAGGTAATGAAACAGATCAAGGGTTGAGCTCTGCGCAACCAGCGCAATCGTCAAATGACTTCTCAACTCCATTACCAGTGAGAGAAGGAATTCCAATCGACAAGAGTGATGTCGAACAAGATCACGTGAAAAGAGATTTGAAGTTCGGAGAACATGAAGAAGATGCATCAAAGAAGAATGAGAGAGTCCAAGATGAAGTTCCAGTCCCGAAAGCTAACTCTTGCCCAGTCCCTCAGGTGGGAAACACATGGACATGCAGTTGTGGAACAGTAAGTAGGGCACATGCGAAATTCTGCGAAGAATGTGGACGGACAAAACCAAGAATAGATGAATGTACGAAGTGTGGCGCAGCAGTGACAGCGAAGTTCTGTGCGCAATGTGGGGAGCCAAAGAATGTAGGAACTTCACCACAACCAGAAGTGATGAGCTTTACATCAAGCATGGCAGCGTCAACTACACCAGTTGTGACACAACTGGGTAGTCAAGAAATGCCACAGCAGATGTTATCACCAACACCTCCAACCACGGCGATTCCGAGAAGTCCAAGTGGAAAAGGTTTCAACAGATCAGCACAGTCGTTTGTGCAGCTACCTTCTGGGATTCCACCGATTCCAGAGCTGAGTGGATTGCAAGGATTTCTGCAAGGATCAGTGGATGTGCAGAAAGAGCTAGTTAGACAACTGGCGAGAGATTCCTCTGCAAGAGATTCAAAAGGAAAGAAGGATGAATATTCGTTTGATGAGAGCGGAAGCAGTACAAATTGCAAAGACACGATCCACAACAAGAATGTGAAGTTGAACAACTTCGTGGTGGGTCAAGTAGGCCAACGAGCGATTGAATGGCATACATGGTTGAAGAGCGAAGGTTCGAAGTTTGCAACGATCTCAGATGAGGCATCAAACTTCTGGAATGCAGTGCTTTCATCGGTAGAGGAAGCATATCAAAGATACGTCATTGCAGAACCAGTAGAGAAGTTGGGGATCCAACCAGAGATCGTGTACAATCCGAAGTGGGATCGAATTCGTTCCATTTCTGGACCCATGATCAGAGAAGCTATGGAAAAGCAGTACCAAACCAAGTTGACAGAGGACAACATGCTGGATGTTGAACACACGTTCTTCCTGATGTTCAAGAAATGTGCACCTGGTGGGCTTGCAGAAAGGCAGATCCTATTGTCAAAAATCACAACACCGTTGAGAACAGGAGACGATGGGAACATAGCGGATCCTCCGAAAACATATGGATACGCTTTGAAGGTGATGAAGGAATGGCATGCTAGAGTCGAGAGAGCCAAATCCATGGATGGTGTTGTTCTTCCAGATCCAATGATCATGTGGGCAGCATTATTGAATCTGATTTCGTCAAAGATGAGCGAGAGCGACATCATGGCACATTCGATCAGAACCCTCCGGAAAGAATTGAAAATAGACTACAATCCAACATATGAGAATATCGACAAGATCTACAACTACGTCATTGCGGAATTCGAGAACCAAACGGACAACGAAGCAGTGTCGAGATCAAAGCAGAAGAAATGGGATAAGAATGATCAGATGAAATCCATGAAAGACCTTAATGATCCAACAAAAGGCAAAGGTAAAGGAGATCCGGATGCTGACTCCAAAGGGAAAGGCAAAGACAAAGGTAAAGGAGACAAAGGCAAAGATGACAGTAAAGGCAAGAAAGGAGACAAGGGAAAACAGGATCCCAAAGGCAAATCAAAAGGCAATCCAGGTGGCAAGGGAGATCCACAGAAATCTCAGTCTTCCTGGAATGGATATTCAGATCCAAATCAGCCAAGAGTGAAGTGGTGTACATTCTTCTACTCGGACACCGGATGCAAGGCAGGGAAAGAATGCGATTTCAAGCATGGATTCCTGACTGCAGCAGAGAAGAGATGTTACATATGTGGTGCAAAGGATCATGATGCAAGGACATGCACAAGACCCAAAAAACCGTTGGATCCGAATCAACCGACACCTTCTCCTCAAACTCGGCCACAGACACAACCAGGTGTTTTAGGACAGGGAGGTCAACATCCTTTACAGCAATCTCCTGCACCAACTTTGCCACTGAAGAAGGCCGAGGAATCGGAAGAGGGAAACGACATGTTTACCCAGGAAATAGCCAAAATCTCTGTGGACAGGAACAAGGCAGCAGCCTACCTCAAAGTGCTCAGAGAATCCGGTGAACTCAAAATGATGAAGGTGAGAGGGAAGTATTGTGATTCCGAAAGGTGCAAGAAGTACAAGAACTCCTTGCATGCGGATGAGATGGGTAAGAAGCGAGGTGCAGCAGACACATGTGCAAGTCGAGCAGCAAGGTGGAATCCTAACGACGAGGTGTTTGTGCATACCGAGGTTGAAATGGCAGATGGATCCAAGGCTCCGTTTGAGATGAATGTGAAAGGCACAGTCATGCTATCAAAAGGAACTCAACCACTTGTTCCAATCACACCATGCGTTCGAAAGTTGAATTGCAAGCAGTGGTACGATGATGGAGGTAACTTCAACATGTGGCACCCAATTCTTGGCGATCTGAATGTGGAAGAGATTCATGGCATTCCGACATTCGATGTAGAAGTCACTCACTTTCTCATTGACGAGTTGGAACAGCACGGCAGATTGACCACGAGGGCAACATTCTTTTCATTTATTACCAAAATCAAGAAGGCCACTGATGAACAGGTCGAACAATTGTTAGATGAACTGGAGGAGGAAGATCCGGTGGCATGGGTGATGATCCAGAAACGACAAGAGGCGGATTTCATGAAGCAGAAAGGTGAGCATCTGTCCCCATCAAAATTGAAGGTTGACAGCACGGCCTTCGAAGACATCAGAGTCCCAGATAAAGATATCCATGTGATGGCAAAAAAGGTGATTGATGAGCTGAACTCGTTTGACCAGGTGGAAAGGGTGAGATCATTGGAAATCCTGAAACAGTCAGGAATCTCAAAAACTCCTGAAGAAGTGATCGCAGAGTTCAGATCAACGACAAACCCTGATTTCCTTGAGTATCTTGAACAGGCGTACTCAAGCTCAGAGGAACCAAGGAACATTGAGCAAGTCACCGAACCGGTTGATGACTCAGCAGTGGAAAGCTCAGAATGGACTAAAGTGCATACCAGAAGAAAAGACCAAGGGAAGATGAAGAATCCATTGGTTGGTAAAGAGGCCAAAAAGATGTTGAAGAGAGTTCAATTTGCACAGAAAAAGATGGAAGTGGACCATGCAGCAGTGATCAGCATTTCCACTGATGACTCAGATGAAGATCAGGAAATCAGCAACCAGTCTGGTGGATGTGACACATCGACCAAACCGGTAGTCAAAGATGATGTGATGCAATCGAATGTTCCAGCATACATAGCGAACAAGATCAATGAAAAGTTCACAGACCGCTGGCTGGAGACTGAGACAAGCGTCATTCGAGTCCACAATAATCCAAGGTTTACACGTTTCATACCTGTTGGTTTAGATGACTGCCCAGTACCGACACATCGACTAGGCCAAAGAATCACCACAGGGACGTTTATGATACATGGAGAAGATTTCAAAGTGATTGACGACTGGAGAAAGACTCCTCCTGGAGAAGGAAGGGACCACGCGGAATTCTGGACAGGACAAACAACGTTCTCCAAGTACCCGATTGGTGTTCCAAATCATGTTCAAGATTCAGCAACTCATCATGTGAAGTGGTGGAAATGTCCTGTGTGTCAAGTGAGCGTGGAGAAGAAGGTCAAGCGCTCAGCAACATGTGGCTCATGTCAAACAGAAGTTTGCGATTCGTGCTATATCGATGATGGCATGATGAAGACANTCACGAGAGATTCATACTATGCAGTNGATGGACGCATGAAGTCTCACGTTCANACACTCACAGAGCCATACGACNTCTGCGTCTTGTGTGTCAATCGAGAAGGAGTCGAACTGAATTTATCCCCTCCGTTGAANAGTCANACAACAGNGNCAACNTCGTTGAAAACNTCGACTTCATCACAAAATACTGGAAACACAGTCCGGGAGAGATCCGGCGCTCTAGGGAACAACGNTTCCTTAGAGTCCACAAATGATGGAGATTCACGGGATCTCAACAATGCTAACAATACTGNTNGTTTGATGGAGGATAGTTCAAAGCAACGGAATCCGAGANAGAATGAAGAGAGAGCAGCTCAACAAAACCAAGGATGCGAGGCAGAGCAATCNNCTCAGATGTNCANAGCAAGCGTCACTGGATGTGAGAAACTGCACAGAGTNATGGCAAAATCATTCCAATCAGAATTTGAAGTTGTCATGCCAGAGATTGCGAAGACTGTAGCGTCAACCAACCACGACAAAGAATCTGATAGNGACGTGGAATGGGATCGCATACCTTCTGTCGTGCACGACGAAAGTATGGATGAAGCCCTTGACTCTGAACCGAAGTTTTCAATGAACACTGGTGGACACACTGTTGCAGAAAGGATGGCACTAGCCAAAGTGTCACTCACTCAGAAGGGATATGATGCGAACAAACCNGGATTTCAGTCACTGTTCAAATACATGTCAGAGTCAGTTATGCCATCGACGTGTTTCTTACCGTCAACTATGCATCAAACCTCTATGCAACACTGCACACCAGAGCNGAGAAGAGACATTCGAGACATTGCGAAAGCTATCGCTGAGTCTGAACCATTCTTACAACTACCACGGAGATTAAGGAAGAAATTGATCCCAGAAGAAATTCAAGATGAAATGCTCTTTGCCAAAGGAACTATCTTGTTCTTGTACAACGGCGAATTGAACGGGCAAAGCGCGGGTGAAGAATTCATGAAATCGTTTCCAGAATTGGCTGAGAGAGTTGTGACATTGGACATTGAAGAATCTCGCCATCAAGACATACACGGGAGGTTATGGCATAAACTCCTGTTGTCTGCAGCNNACGGCAGAATATCNTCTTTGGTTTGTGGACCCAACTGCTCATCATGGAGNATCTTGTTGAATCGAGTCCTCANGAATTACAAACCGAAGGAAGGCATGAAGGACATGTCGAAACCAAAGCGGACACGTGACGATCCTTGGAATCCAATTGACAAAGATCTTGAAGACTACCTGGACAAAGAATCAATGTTGTTCTTGAGACCAGTCATGCTAGTGGCTATCACNCAGATCCACGGCTATGCTATGGCGTTTGGGTTTGAACACCCAGAGGATCCAGAGACAAACCCAGAGGAGAGCAAACAATTCTTGGCACCATCGGAACGAACGGCACCGAACCCTTCTTTTTGGAACACAACATTCTTCAAGGGTGCCTGTGCAGCATTTGGTGGTGACCTACATTCATTTGACCAGGGAGCATTGGGACATGAAGCTACCAAACCNACATCTCTTTGGACAAACCTTCCTCTAGCGTTGGATGGTTTGAGGGGGGAAGGGTATCCTCATACCCAGTGGCCGGATACAAGAAGAGATGAGAGCTTATTTTCACCAACACAGAAGTGGAACCTCTACAAGTCGGATTCAAAAAGGCTTGCAAGATGGGCACCTTTACTTCGAATGCAGGTGAACCACTCAATCTATGCATTTCTTCATGGAAAACAAGTTGAAGAAGAAGCAGTTCTCAAGCGATTCAGATTACGGAAGAAGTCTGACCCGAAGGCACTTGAGGTTGGAAACAAGAAGCTGCAAGAGCTGAAACAGATCACAGCTGGAACTGAGGTCGAGAAACTCAAAGATGGTGAACTGATATGGCTTGAACATTGCCAATCAGGACACATGTTGTTCAGAAGAGATTGCAAAGCATGTGTGCAAGGAGCCTTGAGGTCTAGACAACACAGGAGAGTTGCAGAGGAAGACAAGGAAGCAAACGTTCTGTCAGTTGATGTAGCTGGACCATTCCGAACAGGAACCATGAGAGGCAAAGGGAATCAGGTCGGAAGAGAGAAGTACTTCCTTGTAGGTGCTTACCGATACAGACCAGTCAAAGACATAACCTCTTGAACCAGATGTTGGTGTGGGCGTTGAAGCAGTCTATGCAGACAAAACAGTTGGAGCATTTGATCATGAAGAACCAGAAGAGCTGGAAGAAGACGAAACGTTGACAGATGCGAGAAGTTCAGGCATTCTACTGGATGGCAGAGAAGCAGAAAACCCTGAAGAAGTCCATGTTACAGCAGTGTGGCCATTAGCAATCCCTCTACAAAAGAAATCCCAGGTGTTGGAAGAGACCCAAGCGATGATTACGAGGATCAAGAGAGCTGGCTTTGAGGTAACAAGGATTCACTCAGATCAGGATAAGAACTTCATGGCGAAACCATTCAAGGCTTGGATGAAATCCCAAAATATCTGGCAAACTTACACTGCAGGTGACGATCCTAAAGCCAATGGAACAGCAGAAGTCTATGTTGGTTGGTTCAAAGCAAAAACAAGAGCAGTATTGGCAGGAGCTGAAGGAAATCTTGGAGAAGAATACTGGCCATTTGCGCTAAAGTACATTGACTTCCTTGCCACAAAACAGCATACGAACTTGATCAAGGATTCAAATNCTGACTATTTCATCTTTGGTCAGGAGCTATGGTGCAAAATCCGTTCGTGGAGGAAATTCGAAGCAGGATTCAATCCAAAGTCGGAACTCTGTTACTGGCTGGGTAGGGATCTACATCAAGCAGGTGAAGGCGGCATTGTGCTAACACCTTCAAAAGCAGTCAGACACGGAACCACATTTGCAACACCGAAGCCTCTACCCAAACCGAAGGCACATTCAATTGAACTCAGAGAAGAATTGAGCAAAAAGGACATCCAACTGATCACCAATCTTCCTCAACCAAAAAGGAAGATTCATGGNAAAACTCCTCAAGAAGCAGTGGTATTCAAAAAGATGAGTCAACAATCAAAAGAGGAAACGAGTGATGATGATGATGAGGATCGTGAATCAACATGGTCGATCAAGGCTGTCAAGAATCAGAAAATGACATCCACTGAATCCAAAGATATCCTCGAAGAATACCTGGTGATCAAGAAAGCAACAGGCCCATCAAAAATGATCTTGGACCTTGAGAAAGTAGCATCAGGAGAAACACCGGTAAAAACGGTGCATACAATCTCGAATGCACAAGTTCGCACGACGATGCCACTATGGAAAGAAGCCATTGAGAATGAGGTCGTTTATGGCCTGGAGGCGAAGCGAGCCATTATTAGATACTCAGGCGAGTCGATCGACAACCTCTGGACACTGGTGGGAGACCAAGATTATGTCCTGATTCCTGGGAAGGCAGTATTCACAATCAAACCAGAAACCAAGTTCAAGGTGCGAGGAGTAGCATGTGGCAACAAGGTTGAAGTTACTGGTGTGGAGCTGTATGCCTCAGGAGTGGAAGCAGCCACATTTCGAATCTGCGTCAGACTTGCAGTCCTGTATGGATGGGAAATCATGATTAC